>JACCDQ010306260.1_pt1 | contig 15038 bp, 8 predicted proteins | sample 7446031 | NCBI WGS metagenome assembly JACCDQ01 (sample SAMN15323442, study PRJNA562643) | freshwater metagenome | isolation source: river surface water | place: USA:Blue River Watershed | collected 2017-08-17
GCGTGTTCGAGACGGCGGCCACCGCCGGCAACACCGGCAACGCCTGGATCAACGCCGGCCAGGTCACCAGCCCGGCCGACCTGCCGGCCGGCAACGTGGCGCTGCAGTTCGGCGTCGACGCGGGCGGGGCCACCACCTACAGCGTGGTCGACCCCGACACCGGCGCGGTCCTCAACGATGCCGGCGGCGCGCCCATGGCCAACCTGCCCTACACGAGCGGACGCGCGATCCAGGCCTTTGGCATGAGCGTGTCGGTGACCGGCCAGCCCGCGCCGGGCGACCAGTTCACGATGACGCCGTCCAACTCGGACCTGAGCGTGTTCGACGCGCTCGACCGGGCGCTGGCCGTGCTGGAGAACCCGCTGGCGGCCAACGGTGCGGTCACGCAGGCCGTCAACAGCGGTCTGCGCGACGTCGACCAGGCGCTGGGCAACTTCCAGTCGGCCCGCTCATCGGCCGGCGAGACGCTCAATCGCATCGATGGGCTGACGGATCGCACGGGAGCGCGGATTCTTTCGGCTCAGACCACGCGCTCGGACGCCGAAGATCTGGACATGGTCCAGGCCGTCTCGGACTTCACCAACAAGCAGACCAGTTACCAGGCTGCCCTGCAGTCGTACTCGATGGTCCAGAAACTCTCGCTCTTCAACTACATCGGCAACTGACGCTGAACCCGCAGAACCCCCCATGAACCTTCCGATCCTGGGCCAGGTGGCCCTGAGCTACTGTCCGATCATCGACCGGCAGCGCAACGTCATGGCCACGCGCCTGACCGTCACGCCGCTGCGGCCGGGCCGCACGCCCCCGGTGGCCGAGCTGCTCGAGGCCGTCGGACAGGTCTGGCCGGCCGATGGTCCCAGCGTGGCGCTGTCGGTGCGCAGCGAGACGCTGCTGGCGGACCTGCTGGCGGTCCAGCCGACCACCAACGTGATGGTCGAGGTGCCCAAGTTCATGGCCGGCGATCCGCTGCACCGCGAGGCCATCCAGACGCTGGCGGCCAACGGCAACGTGCTGCTGCTGTCGGGCCGTCCGGACCAGCCCCTGCCGCGCGAGCTGCTGGGCTGCTTCAAGTACGCCATCGTCGACACGGCCGATGAACGCCGCATCGACGGCCAACCCGTCCCGGCGGGCATCTCCCGCAACATCGGCTTCTTCCAGGACGGCGTGCGCACGCTGGCCGAGATGGACGCGGCCTTCCAGCGCAACGCCATCGCGGTGCTGGGCTGGCCGATCGACGACGTCGCCAAGCCCCGGCCGGGACGCTCACCGGCCACCACGCGGCCGGACCTGCAGGCCATCGTCGAGCTGATCAACCAGGTCGACGCCGAGGTGCCGCTGGCGCAGCTCGAGGCCACGCTCAAGCGCGATCCGACGCTGGCCTACAAGCTGATGCGCTACATCAACTCGCCGGTGTTCGGCCTGAGCGTGGAGATCTCGTCGTTCAGCCACGCCATCATGCTGCTGGGCTACCAGCGCCTGAAGCGCTGGCTGGCCCTGCTGCTGGTGACGGCCGGCAGCGACGTCAACCTCCGCCCGGTCATGTTCGCCGCCGTGCGCCGCGGCCTGCTGATGGAGGCGCTGGCCCCCGAGGGCACATCGGCCGACACGCGCGGCGAGATGTTCATCTGCGGCGTGTTCTCGCTGCTGGACCGGATGTTCCAGCTGCCCTTCGCCGAGCTGCTCAAGACCATCCCCGTGCCCGACCCGGTCTACCAGGCGCTGGTCGAGGGCAAGGGCCCGCACGAGTACGCCATCGGCCTGGTGCGCTGCCTGGAAGGCGGCACCGCCCACGACATCACCGACATGGCCGACAGGGCCATGATCGACATGCGCGAGGTCAACCGCGCGCTGCTCAAGGCGCTGGCCGGAGCGATCCAGCTGGCCTGAGGTCGCGGGGCCGACGATCAGTCGATCGTCACGTTCGCGTCCTTGACCAGCTTGGCGAACTTCTCGGATTCGCTGCGGATCTGCTGGGCCATCTGATCGGCGCTGTTGCCCACCGGCTCGGCGCCGATCTCGTCCATGCGCTTGCGGAAATCGGGCGACTGGATGATCTTGACCATCTCGGTGTTGAGGCGGGCCACGATCTCGCGCGGGGTCGCGGCCGGCGCGAGCACGCCGAACCAGGTGCCGATGTTGAAGCCCTTCAGGCCGGCCTCGTCCAGGGTGGGCACATCGGGCAGGGCGGCCGAGCGGCGGGCGGTGGTGACCGCCAGCGCGCGCAGCTTGCCGCTGCGGATGTGCGCCAGCACCGGGGTGATGGTGTCGAAGGACATCGAGATCTGTCCGCCCAGCAGATCGGTGGCCAGCGGGCCGCTGCCCTTGTAGGGGATGTGGGTCAGCGCCGTGCCGGTAATGTTCTGGAACTGCGTGCCGATCAGGTGCTGGGCCGTGCCGTTGCCGTTCGAGCCGTAGCTCATCGCATCGGGCTTGACCTTGGCCAGCGCGACGAGCTCGGCCACGTTGCGCGCCGGCGTGGCGGCGTTGACGACCAGCACGTTGGGCACCAGGGCCACGGTCGTGATCGGTGCGAGGTCCTTCTGGAAGTCGTAGGGCAGCTTCTTGTAGACGCTCGGGGCGATGGTGTGGTGCACCGCGCCCATCAGCAGCACATGGCCGTCGGCGCGCGACTTGGCCACCAGGTCCGCGCCCAGCGTCGCACCGGCACCGGGCTTGTTCTCGACGATCACCGGCTGCCCCAGGCTGAGCGCCAGTTTCTCGCCCAGCGCGCGGGCCAGCACGTCGGTCGTGCCACCGGCCGGGAAGGGCACGATCAGCGTGACCGCCTTGCTCGGCCAGGCGGCGGTCTGTGCCAGGGCCGGCGTGGCCGTCAGGCCCAGCAGCGGCAGTGCTGTCAGGGCGCTGGTACTGGCGATGGCGCGGGCGAGCTGGCTGGCCACGCGGCGGCGCTGAAGGTTCGGGGTGCGGGTCATGGTTGTCTCCTGTTGTGGGCGCGGCTGCGCCGGGGGGTTCTCGGGGCGTTGCGCGGTCATCGGCCGGTCGGGGCGCCGATGACGATGGCGCGGAAGTCGTTGACGTTGGTCAGCGTCGGGCCGGTCACCAGGCTGTCGCCCAGGGCCGCGAAGAAGCCGTGGCCGTCGTTGCGGTCCAGGCAGGCGCGCGGATCGAGTCCGAGCGCGCGGGCTCGCCAGAGCGAGTCCGGCGTGAGCCAGGCGCCGGCGCGTTCGTCGGCGCCGTCCACGCCGTCGGTGTCGGCCGCCAGGGCGTGCACGCCCGGCTCACCGGCCAGGGCCAGCCCCAGGGCGAGCAGGAACTCGACGTTGCGGCCACCGCGTCCCGAGCCGGTGCCGGGACTTGGGGTGGTGCCGGTGGCCCTGCCGCTCGCGAGCGTCACCGTCGTCTCGCCGCCCGACAGCAGCACGCAGGGCGCCGGGAAGGGCTGATCGCGTCGGGCGACCTGTCGGGCGATGCCGGCCAGCGTGGCGGCGACATCGCGCGATTCGCCCTCGATCGTGTCGCCCAGGATGTGCGCGGCCAGACCGGCTTGGCGGGCCACGCGGGCCGCCGCCTCCAGCGCCCCTTGCGGGGTCGCGATGAGGTGCGTCTCGATCGGCGGCAGGCGCGGGTCACCGGGCGGAATGGATGCGCCGGCACCGCTGACGAGCAGGTCCAGCGCGGCCGGCGGCAGCTCGATGTGGTGACGCCGCACGATGGCCAGCGCGTCCGCGCAGGTGCTTGCATCGGGCACGGTCGGACCGGATGCGATGTCGACCGGGTCGTCGCCGGGCACGTCCGACAGCAGCAGGTTGATCACGCGCGCCGGGCGGCAGGCGGCGGCCAGACGACCGCCCTTGATGCCCGACAGGTGCCGGCGCACGGTGTTCATCTCGCCGATCGTCGCGCCGCTGGCCAGCAGGCGGCGGCCGATCGATTGCTTGTCGGCCAGGCTCAGGCCCGGCAGGGGCAGGGGCAGCAGGGCCGATCCGCCGCCGGACATCAGGCTGAGCACGACATCGTCCGGGCCGAGTCCGCTCACCACCTCGAACAGGCGCCGGGCGGCGGCCGCACCGGCGGCGTCCGGCACCGGATGGGCGGCCTCGACGATCTCGATGCGATCGCAGGCCACCGCATGGCCATGGCGCGTCACGACCAGGCCCGACAGCGGGCCGCGCCAGTGGTCCTCGACCGCACGGGCCATGGCCGCCGAGGCCTTGCCCGCGCCGATCACGACGAGGCGGCCGGTTGTCGGTGCGTCCAACCATCTGGCCTGCAACGAGGCCAGAAAGGGCGGCAGGCAACGCGCGGGCTGCGCGGCGGCCACGGCGGCGTCGAACATCGCGCGCAGCAGGCTGCGGGTGGCTTCGGGCGTCATGGCGGGTCCGCGTGGCGAGGGTGCAGGGTGGTGTGCAGGGTTGGGTGCGGAGATCGAAGCGCCCGGGCTCAACCCGCCAGCAGCTCGCACACGGCCTGCGTCACGGCGGCCGTGGTGGCCCGTCCCCCGAGGTCGCCGGTGTGCAGCGCGGGGTTGGCGGTGACCCGCTCGATGGCCGTCATCAGGCGTTGCGCGGCCTCGGCCTCGCCGATGTGTTCGAGCAGCATCACGCAGCTCCAGAAGGTGCCCACCGGGTTGGCAAGACCCTTGCCCATGATGTCGAAGGCCGAGCCGTGGATGGGCTCGAACATCGATGGATAACGGCGTTCCGGGTCGATGTTGCCGGTCGGCGCGATGCCCAGGCTGCCCGCCAGCGCGGCGGCCAGGTCGCTGAGGATGTCGGCGTGCAGGTTGGTGGCCACCAGCGTGTCCAGCGAGGCCGGGCGGTTGACCATGCGGGCGGTGCAGGCGTCGACGATCTCCTTGTCCCAGCGCACGTCCGGGAACTCCTGCGCGACCTCGGCGGCGATCTCGTCCCACATCACCATCGCGTGGCGCTGGGCGTTGCTCTTGGTGACCACCGTCAGCAGCTTGCGCGGCCGGCTCTGCGCCAGCCGGAAAGCGAAGCGCATGACACGCTCGACGCCCACGCGGGTCATCATGGTCACGTCCGTGGCGGCCTCGATCGGGTGTCCCTGGTGGACCCGGCCGCCGACGCCGGAGTACTCGCCCTCGGAGTTCTCGCGCACGATGACCCAGTTCAGGTCTTCGGGGCGGCAGCGCTTGAGCGGCGCATCGATGCCCGGAAGGATGCGCGTCGGGCGCACATTGGCGTACTGGTCGAAGCCCTGGCAGATCTTCAGGCGCAGGCCCCACAGCGTGATGTGGTCCGGGATGTCCGGATCCCCGGCCGAGCCGAACAGGATCGCGTCCTTGCCGCGCAGAGCCTGCAGGCCGTCGGCCGGCATCATCACGCCGTGCCGGCGGTGGTGGTCGCCGCCCCAGTCGAAGTCCTCGAACTCGAACTTGAAGGCATCGCTGGCGGCCGCCAGCGCCTGCAGCACCTGGCGGCCCGCGGGCACCACTTCCTTGCCGATGCCGTCGCCCGGGATGGTCGCGATCCGGTAGGTCTTCATGCGTGTTCTCCTTGCTGGGTGGGTGGGCCCGTGGCGGGCTCGATGGGCTCAATGTAGGCAGTGGACGGGCGTTGGGCGCGGCGCTAGAGTGAAGGCATCCTTCACCTGAAGTTCACGATCAATGGCTGCATCGACCGGCATCCAGGGCGCCGACCTGGGGTTCTTCTCGACCCTCGCGAGCGCCGGCAGCCTGAGCGCGGCGGGGCGCGAACTGGGCATCTCCACGCCGGCGGTCAGCAAGCACCTCGCGCTGATGGAGGCGCGGCTGGGCGTCACGCTGGTCAACCGCACCACACGCCGCATGAGCCTGACGCCCGAGGGCGAGCTCTACCTGAGCCACGCCCGCCGCATCCTGGGCGAGATCGAGGACCTGTCGCGGCTGCTCGGCGTCTCGCGCTCGATGCCCACGGGGCTGCTGCGGGTCAACGCCACGCTCGGCTTCGGACGCAGCCATGTCGCGCCGTTGATCTCGCGCTTCGTGCGTCAGCACCCGAAGGTCGAGGTCCAGCTTCAGCTGTCGGTCAACCCGCCGCCACTCACCGACGACGCCTTCGACGTGTGCATCCGCTTCGGCGAGCCGCCCGATGCCCGCGTGATCGCCCGTCGCATCGCCCCGAACCGACGCCTGCTGTGCGCCTCGCCCGACTACCTCGCCCGGCACGGCACGCCCAAGGTCGCGCAGGACCTGACGCAGCACAACTGCATCGGCATCCGACAAGGTGAGGAGGCCTACGGGCTGTGGCGCCTCACGCATGGCCGCGGCCGGCAGACGGCCACCGAATCGATCAAGACCCGCGGCAATCTCACCACCAACGACGGCGAGATCGCGGTCAGCTGGGCGCTGGACGGCCACGGCATCCTGATGCGGGCCGAGTGGGACATCGCCCGCCATCTGCGCAGCGGTCAGCTCGTCCACGTCCTGCCGCAGTACCAGACCCCCGACGCGGACATCTACGCGGTCTACCCGCAGCGCCACCAGCACGCCAGTCGGGTGCGGGCCTTCGTGGACTTCGTGGCGCAGGCTTTCGTCACGTCGCCCGATGCGCTGGGCTGAGCCGGCCTTGCCTACACTCCCTCCACGATGAACCCAAGCTATCTGCGTGTCGTGTCGTGTCCAGCGGAGGGTCGCGCCGATGCTGCCTGAGGCGCTCTTTGACGCGCTGGTCGAGCCGGTGCTGGTGTTCGATGACGCCACCGCGCTGCGCTATGCCAATCCGGCGGCGCTGCGGGCCTTGCCGGTCGAGGCGGGGATGCGGCTGGCCGATCTGCGCGGGGCGCTGGATGCGGCGGTCTGGAATGCCGTCAGCCTGGCGATCACCGGCGGGCGCAACGTCGTGCTGCCGACCGTGGCGGGCACGCCCGGTCCGGGGGCGCCCGGTCCGGGGACGCGTTCACGCGTGGTCGTCAACCGCATCGCCGAGCGGCTCTGGGCCCTGTGCCTGCCGGCCGACCCGGCGCGCTGGCGTGAGGCCCAGCGCGAGGCTCAACGCGAGGCTCAACGCGAGAGCATGCCCGTGCCGGTGCTGGAGATCGCCGACGGCCCGCTGCGCCACGTCCACACCATGCTGTGGGGCTCGCCCTTTCCGGCCATGCTGCAGGACGAGTCCTTTCGCATCCTGGACGTCAACGCCGCCTTCGTCGCGCTGACCGGGGCCAGCCGCGACCAGCTCATCGGCCGTGACCCGCTGGAGCTGCAGCCCGAGGCCGAGCGCGCCCAGGTGCTGTCCGACCGCGAACGGCTGATGCAGGACCCCTTCCACGTCGACGTGCCGGCGCTGGTCGAACAGCGCCTGCTCGACACCCACGGCGCCTCGCGCTGGTTCCGGGCGGCGCGCTACGTCACGCTGACGCAGGACAAGCGCCGGCTGCTGCTGACGCTGATGCAGGAGTCGACCGCCGAGCACGTCGCGCGTGACCAGGCCGAACGCTATTCACGCGAGCTGGACCAGTGGTTCGACCGCTCGCCGCTGGGCATGGCGCTGTTCGATCCGAGCGGGCTGGTGCTGCGCGCCAACCCGGTGTTCGAGCAGCTGGTGGGCGGCTCGCTGGTCGACCTGCGCGAGGCCAGCGCCGAGGTCCAGGCGCTGCTGGGCTGGACCGACCGCTGGGAGCGCAGCTGGCCGCTGCCGCGCGAGGTGCCGGACGCGCCGCCGCCGGCCCAGGATCACGCCGATGACGCGGCCGGCTGGCGCGCGCGCGATGGCAGCGTCACGCTGGCCGACGGGCGCTCGCGCTGGGTCCGGGCGCTGCTGCGCGGCTTCGAGACGCAGGACCCGAACAGCGCGCCGCGACCGCCCACCCGCATCATGTGCATGCTCGAGGACCGCACCGCCGAAGAGGAACGCGACCTCGCCCGGCTGCAGCTGGGCACGCTGGTGCACACCGCCGGGGCCGGGCTGACGACGCTGGGCGTGACCGGGACGGGTGGCGCGGGCGCCGTGTCGGGGCCTGTCGCAGGACCTGTGGCAGGACCCGTGGCAGGTCCGGTCGCCGGCCCCACGGCCGCCGCCAACGACGCCGCCCCGACGCGGCGCGCGCTGACGGTCACGCCGCCGTCGCAGGCCGGCCTGTTCGTGCAGGGCGTGCGACGCGACTGGGTGTTGCCGGCCTCCCTGCCCGAGTTCGAGCGCCTGCAGCAGGCGCTGGTGCGCGGCGAGCGCATCGAGGCGCGTTATGCCATCGACCACCCCGAGCTGGGCCTGCGCTGGCTGGTCACGCGGGTGGAGCCGGGCCGCACGGCGTCCGGGCGACTGAGCACGCCGGTCGTCACGCTCGACATCACCGAACAGCAGACCGCCCGCGAGCGCGCCGAGCAGCTGCTGGCCGAGCTGACCAACATCCTGGAGAGCTCGCCCGCGGGCATCGCCTCGATGCGCGGCTACACGCTGATGCACTGCAACCGCCGTTTCGAGCGCATGTTGCGGCTGCAGCCGGGCAAGGCGGTCGGCTCGGACATCCGCGCGCTGCTGGCCGCCCATGCGCAGACGCCGCTGCCCGAGCGGCTCGACCCGGGGTTTCTGTACGAGGCCGAGCTGGAGGTCAAGGCCGACGACGGCAGCAGCCACTGGTATGCGCTGAGCATCCGTCGCACCGGGCTGACCGGGCCGGAGGACGCGGCGGGCGCAGGGTCGACCGGATCGGGCGGTTCCAGCGGTTCCGGCGGTGCCAACGGACTGAGCCCGGTGACGCAGGCCATCGCGGTGGTCTCCGAGATCACCCGGCTGAAGGCGCAGCAGGTCGAGCTCGAACGGCTGGCCGGCGAGCGTGCCCAGCTCGCGCACGTGCTGGGCCAGCAGGCCGACCGCACGCGCGCGGTGCTCGATTCGGTGCTGGTGGGCATCGTCACGGTCAACGAGCAGGGCGAGATGTCGTGGCTGAACCGCTCGGCCCGGCGCATGTTCGGCGGCGATCTGGGCGACTTCCTCGGCCAGCCGATCGGCTCGGTCGCGGCCGACGACCCGATGCACCCGTTCCGCCGCACGCTGGAGATGGCCGGCTCGCTGCGCGACGGCGAGGCGGTGATGTTCGAGTGCCGCGTGCACGGCCGCGACGGCCGCACCTTCTGGGTCGTGGGCAACGCGGTCAACACGCTGGGACAGAACGGCCAGCGCGAGCTGACCTTCGCGCTGATGGACATCGAGCAGCGCCGCCAGGCCGAGGCCCGCATCGCCGAGGCCCGCGCCTCGCTGCAGCAGATCATCGAGGCCGCGCCGATGGCGATCACGCTGTGCGACGCCGGCACGCTGGCCGTGCGCCAGCTCAACCGGGTCGCCGCCCAGCTGTGCCGGGTCAACGCCGACGAGGCGGTGGGCATGCAGCCCGAGCAGCTGTTCCCGCCCGAGACCGCCGCCAGCCTGCGCGCCGACCTGCGCGCCGCGCTGGCCGATCCGTCCCGCGTGACGCAGCGCGAATACCGCTGGCTGCGGCGCGGCGAGGGCATGCAGGCCGAGCAGGTCTGGGACGCCCGCTTCCTGCCGCTGTCGCGCCCCGGCTCGCAGCCCGGCGAGGCCGGCCAGGTCGACCAGATCCTGATGGTGGCCAGCGACGTCAGCGCCCAGCGCGCGGCCCAGAAGGCCGAGCTGGAGGCGGCCATCGCGCAGCGCGAGATGCTGGTCCAGGAGGTCCACCACCGCATCAAGAACAACCTGCAGGGCGTCGCCGGCCTGATGCAGCAGATCGCGGTGCGCCGGCCCGAGATGCAGCCCTTCATCGCCGAGGTGGTCGGCCAGGTGCAGGCCATCGCGCATGTCTACGGCCTGCAGGTGGGCAACCTCGGGCCGCTGCGGCTGCGCCACGTGATGAGCGCGATCGCGCAGTCGGTGCAGCGCACCTTCGGCCGCGAGATCGAGCTGAAGGTCGAGGAGTCCGATGCCGCGCCGGGCACCGACTGGGCGTTGCCCGAGGCCGAGTCGATCCCGATCGCGCTGACCGTCAACGAGCTGCTGACCAATGCCATCAAGCACAGCCCCGCCGGCACGACCGTGCAGTGCCGGCTGGTGTGCGAACGCTCAGGCGTGCGCGTGGAGATCGGCAACATCGGCCGCCTGCCCGAAGGCCTGCGGCTGGACCACCGGCCGTCGACGGTGTCCGGGCTGGGGCTGGTGCGCTCGCTGCTGCCACGCCGACATGCGTCGTTCGCGCTCGAACAGCGCGAGTCGCGCGTGGTCGCCACGGTCGCGCTGGCCGGGGCGGTGCTCAGCCGCATCGACGCGGCCAGCGGCGCCGTGCTGGCGGCGGTCGCGACCTAAACTTCAGCACCGGCCGGCCCCCCGTCGCCGGTCGATGCCGAACCTGACACCAAGGCCAACGTGACATCCAACGAGCCCACCCTGACAGCCGCCACGACAGCCGCCACGACGGCCGCCCTGACGGCAGCCGGCACGGCCCCCGCCAAGGGCCGCATCCTGGTCGTCGACGACGACCGCCTGGTGCTGGCCACGCTGGTGCACGGGCTGGCGCAGGCGGGCTTCGACATCGTCGATGCCGACAACGGCGACGACGCGATCCTGCTGGCGCGCCAGCACAAGCCCGATCTGGCGCTGCTGGACATCCGCATGGACGGCATGAGCGGCTTCGACGTCGCGGCCTATCTGCGCGAGCACCTGCGCATCCCCTTCATGTTCCTGTCGGCCTTCTCCGACGAGGCCACGGTCAACCAGATCAAGGCGCTGGGCGCGCTGGCCTATCTGGTCAAGCCGCTGGACGTGGCGCAGATCGTCCCGGCCGTCGAGGCCGCCTTCGCCCAGGCCCGTGAACGCGCCGGTGCCGCCCCCGCCGCCCCGGCCGTCGCCGCGCCGGCCGCACCGGTCAATCCGCTGGAACAGCACGTGCCGATGGCCGTGGGCATCCTGATGCACCGCTACTCGCTAGGCGCCGACGCCGCGCTGGCCCGCCTGCGCAAGCTCGCCGACCGCGAAGGCCGCTCGATCGAGGCCAGCGCGCGGGCGATGGTGCTGGCGCTGGAGCAGCTGGCGGCGCCGGGGGATCTTTGAGGAGGCGTTGAACGCGGTCGTGGTCCGGTTGTCCATCGGCACCAGCCCGTCGGACACGTGGTGTCCGACCTACCGACATCCGTTCAGCGCGCCAGGTTCGTCTTGCTTCGGGTCCGCCGAGCCTGGTAGGTCGGACACGCCGTGTCCGACGGGCTGGTGCCGATAACCACCCAACCGCTACGACGACCAGCGCACCAGGTTTCCCGCCCCATCACCCCAGGGTGAAGAAGAAACACGCCCCCTGATCGACGGCCGCCTGCGCCCAGATCTCGCCGCCGTGGCGCTGGACGATGCGGCGCACCGAGGCCAGGCCGACGCCGCTGCCGGCGAATTCGCTGGCGCTGTGCAGGCGCTGGAAGGGCTTGAACAGCCGCTCGGCAAAGCGCAGGTCGAAGCCCGCGCCGTTGTCGCGCACGTAGTACACGGTGCAGTCCTGGGCATCGGCGACTTCGGGGCGCAGGGCCTTCAGGCGCGTGCTGCCGAACTCGATGCTGGCGACCGCGCGCTTGCCGCTGTACTTCCAGGCATTGCCCAGCAGGTTGTCCAGCACGGTGCGCAGCAGTCCGGCATCCCCACGGGTCTGCAGACCGGGCGCGATCTCGAGCCGGACCTGACGCTGCGGCTCGTGGGCGCGCAGCTCCTCGAAGATCGTCGTGGCCATGGCCGACAGGTCGACCGGCTCGCGCTGCAGCGGCGTGCTGCTCAGGCGTGACAGCGCCAGCAGCGCCTCGATCATGGCCTTCATGCGGTCGACGGCACCGAGCACGCGGTCGAGGTGGTCGTTGCCGATGCGGTCGAGCAGGTGGCCGTAGTCCTCGCGCACGATCCGGGTGAAGCCCTCGATGACGCGGATCGGCGCCTTCAGGTCATGCGTGACCGTGTAGACCAGCGACTCGCGTTCCTGCGCCAGATCGGCCGGGGAACGTGCCGCTTCGGACGCGCCTTGATCGTCGGTGCTCCGGGCCACCGGCAAGGCCGCGGGCACCGGCGTGGGCGCCAGCCACAGCACGTGCCGGTCGACCCCCAGCGGCAGCGCGGTCCAGCCCGGGCGCACGGACAGGCTGTCGTCGTCGGCCGCCTGGAGCGTGGCCACGACATCGGCCGGGCGGACCTCGGGGTGGCGCGCCAGCCAGTGGCTGAGCAGCTCGGGGCGTGGCGTGGCGGGCTCGGCGGGTGAGCCAGTCCCTTGGTCCTGCATGGCCAGCACCAGCCAGTCGGTCAGCGGTCCTTCGACCACGCGCTGCAGCAGCAGCGAGCGTCCGGGCAGTCGCTGCAGCAGCTGACGTTCATGTGGGGCCGCCAACTGGGGGCCAGACCCAGTGCCTGTGGGCGAGATGAACGGACTGGGTGTGGTTTGCACCGGCAACGGGGGCGCGACAAACGTATCGCGCTGTAACCCGTCGCGTGCCGTCGCGAGCCGCGAAAAGACGCCGGACAGGGCGATGACGAGGGCGACCGCACCGGCGGCCAGACAGGCCAGCGCCAGCGGCCAGGACGCACCGATGGCCTGCCCCGCCAGCACGGCGGCCAGGGTCGTCAGCAGGAGGCCCAGCAGGGCTGCCAGCGCGGTGCGCCAGGCGCTACCAGATCGGTTCGTGGCGCTCAAACTCGAAGTCCCTTCGTGACGGCCGGTTGTCGCCATCGTGCGCGGTGTCGCTCTTGGTGTCGGGACAATTGTAGGGAGGCAGGACGCGGCTCAGGGGCCGGGCCGCACGCCGCGTCTGCCACGTCGAGGCGAGCGCGGAGCAGGCTGGCCGCAGATGTGGAATTTGCGCGTTTGGCGCTTTCGCCCTCGTGTCGGGCGACGGGTCAGCGCCTATGCTCGGGTCGGGCGCCCCGTCTGGCGTCCGCATGGACGATGGATGCGTGGATGTCGATGGACGGCCGCAGGGAGGCCGCAGGGAAGTCGGTGGGTCGATGCGAAATGATGGTCGTGGATAGGAGCGAGCGCAGCGCCAGCGCGCTGCGGGAGGACCGCGTGTGCGCCTGATCCGTCGGGTCGAGGAGTCGCTCGACAGCCTGGATGCAGACCTGCTGCTGCGTCTGGGGCAGGCCATTGCCGGCAGCGATCGGCTGATCGACGCGCTGGCGATCGTCGTGCCCCGGCTCGCCCGCGTGCTGGGCGCGCAGGGCATCGGCGTGCTGCAGGTGCTGCAGTGGCAGCCGGGCTCGATCGTGGTCCAGCCCTGGGTCACGCCGGACCTGCGCGACGACGTCATCGACCTGGACCAGCTCAGCGTGGTCGGCGCCGACAGCGGGCCGCTCGGGCGGGCCTTGCGTGGCGGCACGGTCGAGCAGGGCACGGCCGAACCGGGCGAACTCAGCCGCAGCTGGAGCTGGCGGGTCGGTCCGGTCCGGCAGGTGCTGGTGCTGCCGGTGCCGGGCTGGGTGGCGGGGGTGGCCGAACAGACCTTGCCGGTCGGTGCGCATGGGCTGGCGTCCGGCGCGGGCGGTGCCGAGTCGGCGGTGCCGACGGTCGCGGCCATCGAGTTCCAGGACGCCTTGCTGCTGGACGCCTCGCGCCGCAGCCTGCTGGGCCTGCTGGGGCTGCAGCTGGCGGCGATCGCCGCGCGCGAACGCGAACAGGCGCTGGCCCGCCAGCGCGATGCCCAGTTCGCGCAGGTCGCGACGCTGGCGGTGCGGGCCGGGCGGGCCACGGTGATCACCGACGCGCTGGGCATCGTCGAATGGGTCCACCCGGGCTTTGCCGAGGTCACCGGCCATGGCGTGGACAGCGTGCTCGGCCAGCCGCTGTGGGCCGTGCTCACGCGGGACCTCGCACCGGGCGACGAGGCCGAGCAGCTGCAGGTGCGCTTCAGCACGCCGGGGAGCTTCCGCCACGAGCTGTCGGCCCGGCTCGGTCCGGAATCGGCCACGCCGGGGCAGGGCTACTGGCTGGAGGTCGACGTGGTCCAGGTGCTCGACGAGACCAGCGGCCGGCTGCAGCTGGTCTGCCAGTGCAGCGACATCAGCGCCCGCAAGGCGCGCGAGTCCGATGTCGACGAGCAGCGCGAGCTGCTGGGCGCCCTGACCGAGAACCTGCCCATCAGCCTGCTGGTGGTCGACGTGGCGACGATGGAGCTGCTGTCGTTCAACCGCCATGCGCAGCTGGAGTTCGGCATCTCGCCGGCCTCCGGGCGGCCCACGCTGGGCGAGGCGATGGGGCGCGGCCTGAGCACGCTGATGCTGCCGCAGCTGCGCGAGGTGATGAAGCGCCCGAGCGCGGTCGAGCACGAGTTCGTCTGGGAGACCGCCGACGGCCAGCGCCTGATCCGCGCCCGCCACGTCGCCGTGCGCGGGCGTCACGGACCGCGCCGGCTGGTGATCTCGCAGCTGCGCGACGTGACGCGTCAGCGGCGCGACGAGCAGCGCCTGCGCGAGTCCGAGACCCGCTACCGCGAGCTGGTCGAGACGATCGATGAGGGCGTCTTCATCAGCAACCCGACGCGCGACGCCTGGTACTACATCGGGCCGCGGATCTACGAGATGCTGGGCCTGAACCCGGCCGACCGGCGCGACCACCCGGACATCCTGCGCGCGCTGGTCGTGCCCGAGGACGCCGCGCTGCTGGACCAGCAGCGCGAGCACGAGGAGGCGCTCGAGGCGACCGATGTGACGCTGCGCATCCAGCACCCCACGCGCGGCCTGCGCTGGTTGCGCCAGCGCACCCGCACCCGCGCGCTGCCGGCCGGCGAGGCGCGCGTCTACGGCCTGCTCGACGACGTGTCCGACGAGCGCGAGCGGGCCCTGCAGCTGCAGTCCGCGCGCGACGTCGCCGAGGCCGCCAGCCAGGCCAAGAGCCAGTTCATGGCCAGCATGAGCCATGAGATCCGCACGCCGATGAACGGCATCCTGGGCATGACCGAGCTGCTGCTGGGCACGCCGTTGGACGAGCGCCAGCGGCGCTTCGCGCAGGCGGTCTACCGCTCGGGCGAGAACTTGCTGGAGATCATCAACGACGTGCTCGACTTCTCGAAGATCGAGGCCGGCCGGCTGGAACTGGCGCCGACCGACTTCCACCTGCGCACCCTGATCGAGGACACGCTGGACCTGCTCGCGCCCCGCGCCCACGAGAAA
>JACCDQ010334133.1_pt1 | contig 15036 bp, 36 predicted proteins | sample 7446031 | NCBI WGS metagenome assembly JACCDQ01 (sample SAMN15323442, study PRJNA562643) | freshwater metagenome | isolation source: river surface water | place: USA:Blue River Watershed | collected 2017-08-17
ATGGTGTCGGCTACGAGATGAGTTACATCGATGGCAACGGCGAAGGTGTTGGGAAAGAAAACTCTAGGTGTACGTATACGATCAATGGCGACATCAAATATTTTATCTGCCAGCAAGTGATGCTGGCATTAACCAAGGAGAAGTAATATGGATACAGTTATTCGTGAGGAGATTGTCGTGATCACAGCTGGTTGGGTGGTTATGGGTATGGTCGAGGAGAAGGCCGACCGTGTATTGATCACCGAAGCGTCGGTGGTTCGCTCATGGGGTACGACAGCAGGTCTCGGAGAGATCGCACTCAACGGGCCAACACCCAACACGGTACTTGACCCAGCAGGCGTGGTCGAGTGTTACAAAGAAGCTGTGATAATGCGCATCCCATGCAGCTACAGGTAAAGGAGATCAAGGCACTGTGCGCCTTAACAGGCGCACGACTGACGCTGGGGTATCTAAAACGAGGTGGGGTGTGGCGGGCAACGATCATACGGGATAAGGTGATCGCCATGCAAAGAATGGGTGACCGACTAGGTGCTGCTAATGCAGCATGGGAGGCATATGCCAAATATATTGACAGTAGATGAGATCGCGGCGCTTTGTGCCGTGGCGGGTGTACGACTAACAATAACGACTTGGGAGAATACTCGGTGGGTGGCTAGGATCACGCGAAATGAAGTGGTTATAGCTGAAAAGTACTACCGCGACAAAACAAAAGCTGCGCGTTCAGCATGGGAGACATATGTCAGATGTCCTGAGCGTCAAGGAGGTTAGCGCGTTGTGTGCCGTGTCGGGGTTACAGATGGTGGTCAGTGATAAGCACCAATACGATCAGTATGCCTGCGCTATATTCAAAGCAAACGTAGCCCGTAAACCTATGGCTATAGGGACAGGCCACACAGAAGAAGCTGCAATCATTGATGCATGGGAGAATTATGTTGACAGTAGATGAGGTTAGAGCGCTGTGTGCACTAGCCGACATGAAGTTGTACTTATCAACAGGCGATCGAGGTACGTGGTTAGCCCATCTAATCAACCATAAAACGGGACATAGATCATATCGATCAGCATTCGACAAAGACATTGCTGCCAATGCAGTATGGGAGGACTATGTTAACAGCAGATGAGATCAAGGCACTTTGTGCCGCAGGTAGTATAGCTTACGAGGCCGATACATCAACCGGGGGGTTATGGTTCTGTGAGCTGCAAGGTGAGCAGGTGACTGTAATAGGTGTGGGAGATACAGAACGGGAGGCCAGCAATGACTCGTGGGAACGATACATACGAATGGTCAGTGGAGGAGATTGAAGCACTCTGTAAGGTTGCAGGAATACGCACTGAGTACCTTGGATGGACCTCGATGGCATGTTATTTATGTAACACCAACGGCGTATACATTGGTTACGGACGCGGCGACACCAAAAGCACAGCACTTATAGAGGCATGGAATCACTATGTTAACAATAGAAGAGATTAAAGCACTCTGCGCTGTAGCTGGGGCGGAGCTGCGGGTGACACACATGCAAAATGAAGCAATCGTGTGGATCATGAAAAATGGCAGGCATGTGTCCAGTGCACTAGGTACGTCAGCAGGTGTTATTCATGCCGTTAACAAAGCATGGGATTCATATGTTAACCGTACAAGAGATTGAAGCACTCTGCGCTGTAGCAGGGGTGGAGCTAAGAATGCACGGGGCTGATGGTTGGTACTCAGCAGGTATTTATAAAGGAGGTAGGTTTCAAACAGGATCATATAAAGGAGCTACGTTTAGTACCGAAGAAAAGGCAGCCAACGCTGCGTGGAACAACTACATAAAGGAAAACACATGAACGCAATCACTCTTTCTTCTTCAGCAATGCTCGTATCACTGTCTCTGTCATCATACAGCGGCAACAAGACCGACAAACAGACTACACAAGAGATCGACCGCGACAAGAACACCAACGCTCGTGCTGGTCGCTATGTCAAGAATCTGTTTACAGATGAACACAGACTCAAGGAAATCTCACAGCATGATGCAATAACCCGCCAGATACATCGTGCCATGACCATGCCGTGGAGCTATGACGGCGTATCGTTACTGCCAGCCACGCTGTATATGAACTACGTCAACGCGATGAATACCCGCAAGGCAGAGCGTGCGGCACTGGTATCAGAGTTTCTGCAGCATTACACGACGATCGTGTCAGCACAGGCGTTTAAGCTGGGCGATTTGTTTAACCGTGACGAGTACCCCGATGCTGCCGACATTCAATCCAAGTTCAGTTTCGATCTGACATTCACACCCCTGCCCGAAGCAGGCGACTTCCGTGTGGACATCGGCAACACAGGCATCGAAGAGCTGCGTGCGCAGTACGAGCATACTACCCAAATGGCGTTAGAGTCAGCAATGGGTACGCTGCGTGAGCGGTTATCAAGTATACTGCAGCGCCTTGTGACCCAGCTGCGTGACGTCGACGAAGGTGAGAAGCGCCCACGCATCTATGACTCTCTTATTGGTAACACACGTGAGCTCATAGACCTGCTGCCAGCCATGAACCTGACAGGTGATATGCAGCTGGATACTGCACGGACAGCGCTGCTCGATGCTATTGATGGTGTTACGACAGAAGACCTGCGCGACAGCGATATGACCCGTCGTGCAGTGCGCGACACAGCACAGGAGCTGCTAGACAAGTGGAGCTGGTGATGACTTGTATCAAGGATAGGTATATCGACTACGTACGTGCTATGTATCCGCACGTACGTGACAGGCACGGTAACCCGCCAGAGATTGTACGCCTTAACGTGCCGCTCAGAACAGCCATATGCAGGGGCGTGCCGCCTGCAGACATAGGCGATAATTGGTGGAATGCGACACGCGCAATATACATAGACTGCATTGTATTTGAAGGTGGTGACCGCAGGTTGCCCACAGTAGATGATCTGGTGCAGCACATTCATGACAACTGGAAAGAGGTAAATGAGTAAGGCTTTTGGATTGTGTGTTTTTACCGCGACGCTCGTGCTGAGCGTCGTGTCTGCCATGACGGACCCTACCATATCATGGTGGCTGGTGGCTGCGGTTCCCGTAGCCGCTGGCGTAGGGTCGTGGCTCATATTGTGGCTAGGAGAAGGACATGCGGCGTGATGATGTGATGAAGATGGCGCACAAGGCAGGCTTCAGGTGGCTAGCTGATCACGGTCAGTCAGACACGCTAAGTAAACTGCATAGGTTTGCCAACATGATAGAAGAACATGTGGTACGAGAGATTGCCACAAAGGGGTTACGAGATGAAGCCGATGCACCCAAGAACTAGAGCGATCATGATCCGTGCTGCTGCTGTAGAGAACGGTGAGAAAACCTACTATACAGGACAGCCCTGCAGCAAGGGCCACGTGGCAGCCAGACGCACACTGGACAGCCTGTGTCTTGAGTGCTACGCATTACGGCACAAAGAGAGGCAGATGAACACCGAGCAGGTTAAACGGAAAAACAACCTGACCAAACTGCACTACTGGGCTGATCAGATCAAGAACTTGCCACCGGAAGACAGAGCCTTGCTGGAGTTGTCCACATCAGAGTCACCCAAGCAGAACAAACTGAGCGCTACGGCATCTATAGCGCTGACTAAAACCATACTGGCTACGGAGCTGCTGTTGCGTGCACGCAGCATGAACCTAGACGCTAACCGTGTGGCGTATCAAGTTATAAGACTGTTTGACGCGAATGACGATTGGTGGCATAAAATGGCTACTCGCCCCGTTGATGAGGTGCTGTATGCGGTCATGCAGCACCCAGAGAACGAAAGCGACGATGACTACTTCACACGTGGCAGTGAATATGCCGCTGAACATAGCTTGCACTCAACAAGAGGAACATTAGGCCATGTATATTGATAACGATGTAGAGAAACAGGCAGACATTGAGTACTATCAGGAGCACCGCATCGAGAACATCAGCACGTGGAACGACCCCATGAATGCTTTTCGTGTGCCGGGTGTACCTTACGACAAGAATGTGAGAACCTTTGTCATCGACGGGCGAACAGTGTATTGCTCGTTTGGTAGAACAACTGTGTGTGGCGAATGAGGAGCTATATGAATGCGATTGCTAATATGCACGCTGGTCATGTTGACCAGCACGGGGGCTAAGGCCGACCCCGAGTGGCTTTGCCTAGCCGAAACAATGTTTTCAGAAGCCGGTGCAGAACCGGAGTACGGCAAGATTGATGTAGGTCACACGGTAAAGGTGAGGCAGCGCAAGCTGCACAAGCCGATATGCTGGATAACGAAGCACGGATACACAAGGCGCCACATCCCTGTGGCTGTAAAGGAATACTACCATGCGCTGGCGCATCGTGTGCTGGCGGGTGAATATCACTCACCTATTGGTGATAGAGACAGCTTTGACTCGTCACGCCGCAAACGGCATAAGGCCGGAGCGATCAGGCGTGGCGGGCACTACTTTTATGAGGTGTTGAAATGAGCGACGAAGAACTTTTCCACATCGCAGAACAGAGCGGTTTGATGCGATTTATAGTTCCAGATGCCTACCTGATGATGTATGCAAAGGGTACGCCGTTCGCATCGCTGCGGGCTTTTGCCGAGATGGTTGCCGCACGTGGGGAGTCAGCAAATAGTGCTCCGATTACTCAAAAAGAGAAAGAAACAATGAGTAAACATACGCCGGGGCCGTGGAGAATCACGGAAATCCGTGGCGAAACCATAATCATTGAGCCGGAGCAAAACGGTCATATATGCAAAATGAGCGAGTGGGCTGACGAATACGTTGAAGAAGCTGAAGCCAACGCCAGATTGATTGTGGCTGCGCCAAAAATGCTGGCAGCATTACGCAACCTGTTGAATGACACGCAGCATAGAGAACATGCATGCACAGATGAGGACTGCCCGGTACGGGTTGCAAGAGAAGTTGTTGCTGAAGCCGAAGGAGCGAACGATGAATGATTTAAGAGTTGAAGGCGCAATACTTATGGCGTGTTTGGTGTTCGGTGTGATGATCTTTTTTATGTACGGGGTCAACCATGTAGCCAACGACTACCGTCTCTATAAAGACATCCTGACAGCCTGTGAGAAGCAGGGCTACATACGGGACATGGACACCCAGATCAACTGCACAGTGGTGATGAGATGATGAAAAATGAAGAACCAGATACGCCATGGATACTAGACCTAGCCAAAATCATTGCTGTGTCTTTGTCCTTAACCATGTGTCTTATCATGCTGAGCGTAGGTGTGATTACCACGGTGGTATGGTTAGTGGGGCTGACATGCGGCTAAGTTTATTTGTTATGCTCATGATGTCGTGGGACTCCTACGCCATAAGTGTTGCTGCACATGCAGCACCTCATGCAGCACCTCATGCAGCACCTCATGCAAGCGTACACGAAAGCGGACATTCTGTGGGTAGGTCGATCAGCATGGCTCACGACTCTATCACAGTCAGCAGACCTGCCACCCATACTTTCTGGTGGGCACCGACGATGGTGCACAGCCACCAAGACTGCGATTACGACATAACAACGAGAGGGAGAACATGTAAATGAAACCATTTAATCTTGAAAGAGCCCTTGCGGGCGACCCGGTGGTGACTAGAAACGGGAGAGTTGTTTGCAATCTGAGAGAAAACGGAAAAACTAATGAATACCCTCTAACTGGAAACATGCAAAGAGGCATTGACTCTTGGACTATAAACGGTAATTTTTACAGCGGCGCAGAACGTATAGAGACCGATAATGATCTATTCATGGCCCCCACGAAGAAAAGTGGTTGGATGAACATATATTCAAAAATGAACTGTGATGTGCATTTGGTGGCAAGAACTGGCGACATTCACGAGTCAAAAGAACGAGCAGACCGATCTGGCGATAGCAGCCGCATTGCCTGCATTTATGTGGAGTGGGAAGAATGAAACCCGACTGGGATGACGCGCCGGAATGGGCGAACTATTTAGCTGCGAACAAAGGCGAGCAATGGTGCTGGTATGAAAACGATCCTGAGTACGATGATGTATCAGGTGAGTGGATACAGGACGGGCTGTGGATGGCGGTTAATTTAATCCCTATGTGGAAAGATTCAAAGGAAACCCGCCCTGAGGAAGCATTTAATATAGAAGTTGCTCTTGCCACATATGCTGAAATGATTGAAGGACGTGCTATGAAACCTCAAAGTAAGTTTAGTTTGGCCCGCATGTTGGCAGGCGATCCTGTGGTGACTCGCACAGGGAAAAGAGTTACATGTTTAGGACATCACCCGGACTTCCCAACAGGACCATACATATCAGGTTCGGTTGAAGACGGTGACTGCATAGTAGAAGCATGGACAGAAGAAGGTAAGCGTATCCCGAGCTTTATGCCATCCCACCCGCTAGACCTCATGATGGCGTACGTCTTAAAGCCCGAGATAGATAATTGGCCTGATCGTGAATTGTCCTCATTGGCAGCAAAAGCAATAGGGGATACAACATTTAGTTGGTTCTTCATGGATGAAGAGTATTATGGGTCGATACCGCTTAGTTGGAATCCCCTGCACGATGATGGGGATGCGCTCAGGCTGGCGGTGAAATTGAATCTGGCAATCATCTTGACGGGCGTTGCGGTTAACGTGTCTGAAATCGGCGGCAGAAGTTCAATCGAGCCTACGGGCGATGACCCATGTGCAGCTACCCGCAGAGCGATTGTCAGAGCGGCTGCTGAGATTGGGAGGGGTATGGAATGAAACCCGACTGGAAAGACGCGCCGGAATGGGCGCAGTGGCTGGCAAGGGATAAAGATGGGCGATGGTTTTGGTACAAAGACGAGCCAGAAATTGTGCGGTACATACCCGACCCTGATATGTGGCACAGCAAAAACGGGCAGGATTATGAAGAAGTCATAGACGAAAAACCATGGTACGAATCATTGGAGGAACGCCCATGACCGATCGTTACCTTGCAGGCGTAGCTACACTACGTTTACCAGAAGAAGACCCGCCGCCTGCGAAGACCAAGGTACTTCTGCTGTCGCCATATGGGATACTATCTATCGGGCCTTGGGACTCATGGTTTTTGGCGTGGGCACCCTTGCCCAAGATACCACCTCATATAAAAAATAGGATGAGATTGAAACATGGCAGCAACAAAAGAACATCTCGTGAAGCAAAAGATCAAGGAGATTCTGAAGAAGCATAAAGCGTACTATGCAATGCCAATCGGGTCAGGGTACGGCAACAGTGGTGTACCCGACTTCCTTATATGTCATAATGGACACTTCATTGCAATCGAAGCCAAAGCTGGACGGAACGAACCGACAGCACTGCAATGGAAGAACTTGAAAGATATCACCAACGCAGGTGGCACTGCATTGGTTGTGAATGAAGAGAACCTGCATGATCTCGAAAACGCCCTTACTAACGGAGCGTACAGCACGCCGCCTGTTTGATCTATTGCAGCAGGCAGAGCTTGCGTACCTAATGAACGGTACTCCACACGTGGAGTACCTGAGACCTCACCGAGCCAAGGCGCAGGGACAACTGCGCAAACAGCTCGACAGGATATGCCGTCTGGACAAACAGGCGGGGGTATTCATCAACTACTTTTTGAAGGAGTTTGGTGTATGACGATACTCACACGAGACCAGATGGCAAAAGAACTGTTGCCGGGGTTACAGGCTCTATTTGGGCAGTTTTACCCACGAACAGTAGACAAACAGCGCCTAGAAAAAGTACTTAAAGCATTCAAGAACAAACCAGATGATCTAAAGGCTATGCTGGACTGCATGAGTTACGAGCACTCCACTATACCAACACCAAGGGCAGTTTTAGAACGTGCAGATGTCGCACGATCACACATAAGGTACAAGCTATGAAAGTCACATTGGATAGTTACACAGACCCATTACATATGGGACGCTACGCTGGCATTTGCTACGGCAAAGAAGGAAACGATGAGAAACGCTTGGCTCACATCATTGATGTGGGTCATCTGTCAGTGCTGCGTTTCGGCATGGCGGTTTTCAGAGTCGAGGGGATCAGCAGGGTATGCCTTGCCCAGCTTACGAGGTCCAAGCACTTGGACTACCTTGTCAGATCGTCGCGGTATTGCGACGAAGCACAAGCTGATATGGTTATCCCTGACAGCTTTGAACGCTTACCGGAAGCCCTCAAGATAGAGTGGCTGGTGTTACAACAGAAAGCACGAGACTTGTATACAGACCTGCGTGGTGCAGGGATGCAGAAACAGGATGCACGCTACGTGCTGCCGCAGGCACAGGAGACTGAGTTGTATATCGCGGGTAACTACCAAGCGTGGGTCGATTTCATCAAGCTAAGAACGTCGAAGTCAGCACAGACCGAAGTACGTGAAGTTGCATTGGAGATTCAACGCATACTCGAAGAAGTTGCACCGATTGTATTTTTGAGGGGGTTGGAGTGAACGATGAACCACAAGAACGCTTTGGTGGGTGGATTCACCTGATACCGAAAGATGAGTATGTTGACGCGCATGTTATTCCAGTACAGGATATAGGATACCACTACGCACACAGCTGTCCATGCAACCCACTATACGACGGTGACACGGGCACTTGGGAACACAACGCATATGACGGGCGCGATGAGGTGCGGCATTGAACACGAAACACATAATAGGGCTTGGGTATAACTTAAGCGACTCAGAGTTGCTTAAGTTGGCAGCGCCAATGGCGCAGATGCCAGATTTGAAATGGCTCGAATCAGGGGTGGCATTTCACGAAGTAGACGGGTACAAAATGGAGTGGAATCCTTTGGAGTCTGACGCCGATGCGTTTAGATTGCTTGTCGCGATGAGCGGAAAATACGCTATTGCAGTTAAGCACAGCTTTCATGAAGGCAAAGACAAAACTAGGCTGCACCGCAGAGCCTTGGTTTGTGCTGCGGCAGAACTTGCGGTAAACAAAGACAGGTACAAGACCGAAAATGTTACGTTGTATTCAAAGTGTGCTGCATGGGTTAAGAGGAAACTGTATGGCTAAGTATCAAGTGATATACAGGAAGTTGTTTATAGAACAACGCAAGGAAAACCGAAGGTTACTTGCAGCAAACAAAGACTGCATCCGTCATTTTGACGCACTGAAACAAGATTACGATAGTCTTAAGCAAGACTATGAAGCGCTAAAAAACAACAGTAGTAAACAGGATGTCCGATGAACAGGATGTCCGATAGAGAACTGCTGGAACGTGCAGCTATGGCGGGTGGGGTATGTGTAACCTATCATCACGACTCAGGCACTTTTTACGATACAACGGCACAGGGTAACCCCGCCATGAACCTGCTGTCACGACCTGTATGGAACCCGCTGGATAACGATGGTGACGCATTGAGGTTAGCGGTGGCTATTCAATGGTTGCCTACACGTACTGAGTTTGCAAGACTGGCGGCACAACCTGATCCTCATGCCGCTACACGGCGTGCGATTGTGATCGAGGCTGTAGCAAAAGAGGAGGCTGCTACATGGAAAAGCCCTTATGACAGACGATGACATGGCTGAACTACTTACCAGTGAGTGGTACGGCACGCCGTATGAAGTGATGGTAGAGTGGTTAGACTTCCCAAACTGGGAACGCATAGAAGACGAAGCCTATTTAGAACAAGAGAAGGAGGCATTACATGAGCGGCGGGGCATTTAATCACGCACAGTTTCAACTGATGCAGATGGCAGACGACATTGAGCAGCACATTATTATCAATGACGTAACAAATGAGTGGGGCAACCGCCCTGATTACAGTGAAGAAACATTGGAGCAGTTCCGCATTGCCATAGCTAAGCTGCGTGAAGCATATGTCTATGTGCAGCGCATTGACTACTTATTGTGTGGCGACGACGGTGAAGACAACTTCCACAAGCGACTGAAGAAAGACTTGGAGGCGCAGGCCAATGACAACGCATGATAGAAAGATTGCAGAAGAAGCCAAGGTGATACCCCCTCCCGGCAGCAAGGAGGCACGTGACTTAGGATGCGAGTGTCCTGTAATGGACAATCATTACGGCAAGGGTATTCCACAACCCGACGGGGTTCCACTGTACTGGCGTAGTGACATATGTGAACTGCATGCGCTGAAGCGGAGGCAAGAATGAAGCTGATTACGATAGACTTCGAAACGCATTTTTCTAAGGACTACACGCTGTCAAAACTGACGACAGAAGAGTATGTAAACCACACAAGTTACGAGACCATAGGTGTTGCCGTCAAGGTCGATGATGAGCCTACGCAGTGGTTCAGCGGCACGGGGGAGGCTACCAAACAGTGGCTTGACTCGTTTGATATGCACGAGCATGCGGTGCTGGCGCACAATGCGCTCTTTGACTGCAGTATCCTTGCGTTCCAGTACGGCATCTACCCTAAAGTCATATTCGATACGCTCTCCATGGGCAGGGCGCTACACGGACTTACGGTAGGTAACTCGCTCGACAAGCTGACACAGCACTATGCTGTGGGTACCAAAGGTACGGAGGTGCATAACTTCTTGGGGTATCGTCGTGCAGACTTCACAACAGAGCAGATGGCAGCCTATGCTGCCTACTGCGTCAACGACGTGGAGCTGACGTACAAGCTGTTCAAGACACTGGTATCAAGGTTCCAGAAGGCCGAGCTGCATTTGATCGATATGACGATACGCATGCACACAGAGCCGCAGTTCATGGCTGACACGGCAGTGTTGGGAGCGCATCTGCAGGATGTGCGGGATAGGCAGGCCAAGCTGCTCAGTGATCTGAGTATCACCAGCGCAGACACGCGGTCAGACGCCAAGTTTGCAGAGCTGCTGCGTGCGCAGGGTGTGGAGCCTCCCACCAAGATAAGCCCCAAAACAGGCCGTGAGGCGTATGCGTTCGCCAAGACCGACGAGGCACTGAAAGAACTTGCCGAGCACCCTGACGTCAATGTGCAGATGTTGGTGGCAGCCCGGTTAGGTACCAAGTCTACGATCGAGGAGACACGGACAGAACGGCTCATGCAGGCAGCGCCGCGCAATTATGGTTACCTGCCTATCCAGTTGGCCTATTATGGCGCTCGGTCGGGGCGGTGGGCTGCATCAGGAGCCACTAACTTTCAGAACATACCACGTGCCAGCCCTATCAAGAAAGGCATCGTGGCACCTACGGGACACCTCATTGTGCAGGCTGACTTGAGTAACATCGAGCTGCGTGTGGGATTATGGCTGGCAGGACAGATGGACAAGCTGCAGCTTCTGAAAGACGGCAAGGACCTGTACAAAGACTTTGCCTGTAGCGTGTTTGGTGTGGCCTACGATGATGTAACAAAAGATCAGCGCTTTGTGGGTAAGACATCACAACTGAGTCTCATCTATGGCGTAGGAGCAGGCAAGCTGCGTGCGGCACTCAAGCAGGGTGGTGCAGATATCCCCGAGTCTGAAGCCAAGCGTATCGTAGACCTGTATCGGTCAGAATACGCCAAGGTCGCTGTGCTGTGGCGTGGTGGTCAGAAGGTGCTGGAGTGTATGCGTGACGACCAGTCCATGACGTATGGGTATAACGATGTGGTGGCAGTGCACGGCGGGCACGGCATCATACTGCCGTCAGGCATGTACCTGAACTATCCCGGTCTGCGCTTTGTTGCAGACCACACGAACGGCAAGACAGAATGGCACTACGACAAGACGCCTAAACTGCAGGATCGCATATACGGTGCCAAGGTGATGCAGAATCTTACACAGGCTCTCGCACGCTGTGTGATGGGCGAAGCGATGGTGCGTATCAATAAGAAGTTTAGGATAGGGTTAACGGTGCACGATGCTCTATACCTTTCCGTTCCAGAGGAACAGGCACCACAAGTACTGGACTATGTTATCACTGAGATGACGACACCACCAGAGTGGTTGCCCGGTATTGTGCTGGGTGCTGAAGGATCGTTTGGTAGGACGTTAAAGGAGTGATATAATATAGGCTCACGTTGTTGACGTTGATGAGCACATATGAAGCATACACCCAAAGCATGGAGCTATAGTTCTATCAGTACGTTTAAGCAGTGCCCGCATAGGTACTACCGAGAGCGTGTTGCCAAGGACATTCCGAAGGAACCTGATAGCGAAGCTATCATATACGGTGTAGCGCTTCATAGTGCTGCAGAAGATTACATCGGCAAAGGAATGCCGCTGCCGCCGCAGTTCAGCTACATCCAGCCCTATCTGGATACACTGGCAAAGTTGCCGGGGCAGAAGATCACTGAGCACAAGATGGGTATCGCCATCCGTGATGGCCGCATGGAAGCATGTGATTTCTTTGCTGCAGATGTATGGTTTCGTGGTGTTGTAGACTTGGTGGTTGTTGATGAAGATGCTGGTACGGCACACATCATAGACTACAAGACAGGTAAGTCCGCTCGGTATGCGGATACTACCCAGCTTGATCTGATGGCTGCAGCGGTGTTCCTGCACTTCCCTGTAGTGCGCAAAGTGAAAGCAGCCTTGCTGTTTGTGGTGAGCAAAGAGTTCATCAAAGCGCCGACATATAACCTAGATAAGCGATTTGTAGCCTTTGAGAAGTTGAATCCTTTGCTGCATCGTAGGACAATCGCGTATGAGTCCGGTGTTTTCAACAAAACACCTAATGCACTGTGCAGAAAATGGTGCCCGGTCAAAGACTGTGAGCACAACGGGAGATAACAATGCCATACGCTGATCCGAAAGACAGAGACTATAAACACGAGCATGCGCTCGAGATGAAGAAACCTAAGGCTCGTAAGCTGCGTGCAGAACGCCAGCGGGCTAGGCGTGCGATGGATGCCGCTGGTGTAAACAGGGATGGTAAAGACATTGACCACAAGACGCCATTGTCTCGTGGTGGCAGTAACGGCAAGAGTAACCTACGCTTGGTAAGCCCCATGACGAACCGTGCGTTCAGTCAGAAGCAGGGCAAGACTGTGAAGAACAAAAATCCGGGGAGCCGGAAGGTATGATTGAGATACCTGTTGCTGCATTGAAGAGATGTGCAGCAGATGCAGGTCTGAGTGATGCGTTTGTGGAACGGCACATGACCGACATTGAACGACTCGCACTACGCATTGCCGCATGGCAGCGTAAGAAAGACCAGCAAAGAATACGTCAGTGGTACTTTGACCAGAGCCCCACCAAAGCGAGGCTGTTTGAAGTACTGACCGACGAATGATCATTGGATAGCTACGACTGATTTAGCAGTAAGTGTAAGCGTAGCGGGGCGTGGTTCCCTCATGGTATAACTACTGCAGTGTATGACACAATATTCCTTTTCGTGTGCGTGCATGGACAACTGGAAAGACAGTAATGCCGCCGTTATCAGAGGTGAGCTGGGCGATTGTGCCGCTCTAAGCAGCGCAGCGTATGCAGCATGGCTGACACCCCGGAAAGACGGGGATTTACAAGAGATGAGATTGGCAGGATGCAGCCGGTCATGTGGTGCCGTCGAGCGAAGCTGGGGCCCCAGAGCGTGTCCAGCCCATTCATCCCGGTACTCTGTGCGGGTCGCGCCCGCAACAGTCTCATCCCTTGTAGGTTATCGATGGCCACCTACAAAAGCTAAGCTGCTGAAGCTATATGAGCTCCCTTGCCGGAGGGATGAAACTGCAGCACCGGCACCTATTTTCTCTGATCACATCAGATGCCCATATGAAAATCATAGACAACAAAGCGTTGGAGATAGTCACGCGCTATCCCGACAGAATTACTACTATCATACCTGACAGTTTCGTTGCCGAGACTCGGGGCGATCTGCACAAAGTGCTTGTGCGGTGGACGCTGGATGCTGCGCGTGTGCTGAATAACATGGGTTTCAAGGCACCGTCTCCCATACACAAGAATTACAACTGGCCCGGACTGTACAAACCGTTCGAGCACCAGAAAGAAACTGCAGCATTCCTGTCTCTGAACAAACGCGCCTATGTCCTCAACGACATGGGGTGTGTGGACGCAGATACAGAATACCTGTCCCCTACAGGATGGGTACGCATAGCAGACTACACAGGAGGTAAGGTCGCACAGTATGACCCTGACACACAGTACATAGAATTTGTAGACCCTGAAGCATATGTGAAAAAACCTTGTGCCGACATGATTCATTTTAAGACACGGAGTGGTGTCGACCAGCTATTGAGCCCTGAGCATCGAATGCTCGTACATAGCAGCACAGCAACGGACTCAAAATGGTGCGTGATGTCAGCGCAAGATATGCTACGCAATCATGACAACAAGCATGCAAAAGTAGCGCACAAAAAATCACGTAATACTGTTGGTTTTGGTCATGCGACAACACCGGCCACTTATAAACGCACATGGGGTACAGGTATACCGCTGTCACTCGAGGCGCTTAGAGTGCAGGTGGCGGTTATCGCTGACGGGCACTTTCCCCCAGATAGTACGCTTTGTAAAGTGCGTTTGAAGCGACCTCGAAAAATAGCTAGGCTGCACAGCCTACTGAATGCAGCAAGTATAGAGTATAGAACTTCACCTAGCGGGGACTTCACAGTATTTACTTTTCGTGCACCGCTAAGAACTAAAGAGTATGGGGATCAGTTTTACACTTGCAGCCAAGCACAAATAGATGTCATCTACGACGAAGTAATACACTGGGACGGAAGTGCAGGTATTGGTAATCGATATGGGAGGTTTACATCGACGTCAAAAGCATCAATAGATTTTGTGCAAGCAGTGTACAACAGCAAGGGTCATATTGCTCGTATACAAAAAGACCCCCGCGAAGATAAGTATCAGAGTGGTGTATGCTACGAACTGTACATACGACACCCGTCTAACGGGCTGCTACATTATTATTCGACAACGACCCGTACGGCAAAGCCTGCGCCGTCTACTGACGGGTTCAAGTACTGTTTTACAGTACCTTCGACGTACTTATTGTTTAGGCGTAATGGCTGTGTGTTTGCTTCTGGTAATACAGGAAAAACCTGTTCGGTATCTTGGGCTATGGACTACCTCATGACACGTGGGCTTGTGAAGCGTGCGTTGGTGATATGCCCGCTGTCGATCATGCGGTCTGCGTGGGTAGAGGATATGTTCCGTACAGTCATGCACCGCACTG
>JACCDQ010409425.1_pt1 | contig 15034 bp, 17 predicted proteins | sample 7446031 | NCBI WGS metagenome assembly JACCDQ01 (sample SAMN15323442, study PRJNA562643) | freshwater metagenome | isolation source: river surface water | place: USA:Blue River Watershed | collected 2017-08-17
CGCTTTGGGTGAAGACTTTGGCGCTGAGCAACCCGACGACATCATGGAAGCCTGTTTTGACGACATGGTCAGCGGGCAGGGCGAGGGTGCAGGTTGGCAGTTATCCGAAGCATGCGCGGCGGCTCACGTGAAACGTCGCCCTGGCGTGTGGGCGCGTGATGCGGTGCTTTGGGGCGGCAATTTGTCGGTGTTGGTTACTTTGCTCGGCACGCCCTATTTCCCAAGCATTAAAAATGGCGTGTTGTTCTTAGAAGATGTGGCTGAGCATCCTTACCGCATTGAACGCATGCTCACGCAGTTATTACACGCTGATGTGTTGAGCCAACAAAAAGCAGTTGTGCTGGGTCAGTTCAGTAACTACAAGCTCACACCACACGACAAAGGCTTCAAGCTTCAAAGTGTGATTGATTGGCTGCGTACACAAATCAAAGTGCCCGTGTTGACAGATTTGCCTTTTGGCCATGTGCACACGAAGCTGTGTTTGCCTGTGGGACAAAAGATTGACTTGGTGGTGGAAGAACGGGATGCTTTGCTGCTTTGGGCGCATACCGACCACTGATTCAGATGGTAATTAATTTCATACGATGTATATTATGTAAAGTTAAAGAAATGACACCAACCGCTTGGTTACGCCATTCTCGATCTTTGCTGCTGCTGTGCTGCATGGCATGGTCATTTGTTTGTGGCGCACAAAACGTGATTCACCACGGTCCAACCTTAGACGTGCAAGTTCAGCGCGGTGATGAGCGCTTGCCATTGGCATTGGTGAATCGCTTGCGCCAAGGTGATCGTTTGTTGGTCACACCAGATAACAGCACCTTGACCAAAGATGGGTGGGTTTTGCTGCTGGCTCAGGTTTCGCCCACAGGCAACCAAGTGACCTCTAAGCATTTTGAAGTCGGCCAACTGACCAGCCCTGCTGAGCTAGAAATCACGGCAGACAACCAAGTCGCCGTCATCATGCTTGCGCCACAGCTGCGCAATTTATTTGGTCTCTACACGAGCCTGACAGAATCAGCCACATTGCTCAATGATGTGCTGCGTGGTGATCCACAACGTTTTTATGAGCTACAAAAAGTGGATCAAATCAACCAAGCGATTCAAGCCATTAGCCAAGGCTTGGGTAAGCGCATGGCTGGTAGCAAACCACAAGAGTCCATTCAGGCTGCACGCGATCTGGCAGCCAAATTTGGGATAAGAACGATAGATCCAGAGTGCTTGCGCAATGAAGTGGTGAATACCGAGTGTGTGGCCACACAAATAGTCATCAATAAAGATTTCTCATTACCCTCTGCAAGCGACCTGAATGCCATGCTTGGAAATAAAAAAGCTGTTGATTTCAATAGCTTTTTATTGTCTAACTTGCGAATGTTTTCTGAAGCCAGCGACTATCTGGGCAACAAATACCGAGACAGTTACGACTTTGCACCCACTTTCGGTCGTCGCCAGCAAGCTTCAGCAAAAGTTGAGCTTTACTCCATCGCCCGCTTCCGTAAAGGCAACATCAAAACAGCCTATATCTACGTGCCATCGTGGTTTGGCGGGAACGGGCCCATGCTGCAACCTGCGGCTAAAACAGAGGCTTGTTTTAACCGTGGTCAACTCCAGCTTCAGTTGCAGGGCAAATTGCCATTGGTCAATTATTGGCACGATTGGCACATGCAAGTCAGTGATGCACAAACCGCTCATGTCTTAGGCCATGCCACGGGCTTGGCGTTTGACCCAGACACGGCCCGTCTTAGCTTTGATCCGCTGCCGTTTGATGAAGCGTCTTATCCAAAAGCACATGAGGTCGTGGTTGATGTGAAGGCTCGGTTTGGTTTTGATTCACTGTTGATTCCACCCGTGCGTATGCGGCTGCCAGTCAAAGATGCAGCTGACTTGTTACATGCTACCGAGGGGCAAAACGGTTTGATTTCGGGCGAACAAGCACAACTCACGGTCCGTGATCCAGCCATTGCGGCGTGCATCGAAGGTATTTCACTTGAATTGCCTGATGGTCAGCTGCTGCGCAGCGCTAAATCGACACCGACAAAATTGGATGTAGATCTGACAAAAAAACAGCCATCTGATTTAAAGCTCAGCATCGAGCAAACGGGGATAAGCCCCCTCACCTTACCCTTGCGCATCTTGCAGCCTCGTGCACGAATGACACGTATTGAGCATGCGCAAGCGGAAAACAGTCTGCTGGTTACAGGCACACAGCTGGAGCGCGTAGCCCGCATCGAGGTGGGAAAAGTTCTGTGCGCGACAGATGGCGCTGTCCCGCATGCCACGATACCAAATACATGGATGGTGTCATGTGATGGTGATATCCGCGATAACGCCAAATTGCCAGATCAAGTCAGCGTGGTGCATCACAACGATGAACCTGGCGCTTTGCGCATTGCATTAAGTAAGACAGCGACCAAACCTCGTTTCGCAATTTCGGAGCAAGCACCCAACGCCATGGTGGTGAGCCCATCCTCCAAGGCACTTTTTTGGGGGCTCTCGCCTACGGGTACTTACATGAGCGAGGACTCAGGTTTGAATTTGTTGCTTCAAGCGCAGGCCCCTTACGTTTTGGTACGGGGTACTTATGTTCTGCAACTTCGGTTCAAAAACGATCCAGTCACCGAATCAAAACCAATCCAAGCGTCCTTGATCGCAGACTTTGCACACAATGAGCTACGCACACGCTATCCAGTGAGTTTTGCGCAAATTGAATTGCCCAGTCTGGTCAATCCGATGGAATACCGAATTTCACACCAGCCCTCTGGTTTGAGTAATGAATGGCAAAGTTTGCCAAGGCAAGTGCTTTGGTTGCCCGAATTACAAGGCGCGACTTGCGCACCTCAAGGCGATGCAATGTGGGTCCATGGCAAACGACTCGATTGGATTGATGCTGTGCGTATAGGGACTGAGGGTGAGTTTCAAAGCGCTCAATTGGTGTCTTGCCCTAAAGGGCTGTGCCTGAATCTGCCCACATCAGCCGCTACATCGCAGTTATCTGTGCGTTTGCGCTGGGTGGATGACCGTGTGTTTGAGCCAAATATGACGAACATCAAACAGGCTTGCCCTAGCCCAGCAGTCAACTGATCTAGCTATTCTTTGATCGGATTCTGGATGTACCAAGATTCGGTGAAAGCACGAATGTAGAACGCGCTTTGATGCTGGTCTTTACTCAAAGCGATGTCTAGCGCAGAGGCATTGCCATGGTTGACCAGCGTTGGGTCAGCCCCCTCCTCTAGCAACAACTTGACCGCCAATGGCGATGTAGAAAATGCAGCCATCATCAATGGCGTGGTTCCGTTGCTCGATTCGCTGTCAATGTAGGCATCGTTATCGAGCAGCAAACGCATCATCTCACGGTGTCCTTTGGTGGACGCGTAATGCAGCGGTGTCCAGCCGGCCTTGTTCACATCAGCCCCACGGGCGATCAATACTTTGGCGAGTTCAAGGTGGTTATTGAATGCAGCCAGCATGAGTGGTGTTTCATCGAGGCTGTTCTTTGCGTTGGGATTCGTCAAAGGATGCTTTGCCAAGACCATGGCGGCCTGTATTGATTCAGATTGCAGCGCGATCAAGAGGCCTGCCACCCCTTTTTCGTTAGGCGTGTTGGGATCAAACCCGCGTGCCAATAGCTTTTCAATAGTCGCTGGCTGATCGAACATGACGGCGGCCATAAAGTCGTCATAAGAACCTGCATTGGACAAAGAATATCCAATGAAAACATATAGATATATAAAATACTTAAAGTATTTTCTCATTTCAAAACAGCGCTAAAAAGTTGATCGAAATTGCGACTCGTGGCCTCGGCCACGGCTTGCACGGTCATGCCTTTGATCTCGGCAATCTGTTTGGCCACAAACGGCACATAGGATGGATTGTTGGTCTTGCCACGATACGGCGCAGGTGCCAAATACGGGCTGTCAGTCTCAATCAGGATCCGATCCAAGGGTACAAACTGAGCCACATCACGCAAGTCTTGGGCGTTCTTGAAGGTCAAGATGCCCGAAAACGAGATGTACAACCCAAGGTCCAGACCTGCACGCGCCACATCTGCGGTTTCGGTGAAGCAGTGAAACACGCCCCCTGCACTGCCCGCTGAACCGTCTTCGCCCTGCTCTTTCAAAATCGCCACGGTGTCTGCCGATGAGCTGCGTGTGTGGATGACCAAAGGCAATTGGGTCTGCTGCGCGGCTTGGATATGCACGCGAAATCGGTTGCGCTGCCATTCCATATCGGCCACGGTGCGCTCGCCCAAACGGTAATAGTCAAGGCCAGTTTCGCCAATGCCGACAACTTTGGGTAGTTTGGCGCGGGTTAACAGGTCGTCGAGCGTGGGTTCTTGCACGCCTTCGTTGTCGGGGTGCACGCCCACGGTGGCCCAAAAGTTGTCGAACTGGGTGGCGAGGCCATGCACTTCAGGAAAGCGTTCCAGCGTGGTGCTGATCACCAGGGCGCGCGTGACTTGGGCCTTGGCCATGTCATCGCGAATGCTGTGGATGTTTTCAACCAGCTCTGGAAAGTTCAGGTGGCAGTGGGAATCGGTAAACATGGTTTTCTTTTAGTCTTTGGCACGCAATGCTGTTTGCGCACGCGCCACCAGAGCCTCAAACATCAAGCCAGCGTTGTACGGATGTTCGGAGGTACGCGCAGCATCCATCAGGTCTTTGGACCATTGGGTGAGCGAACTCACCGTGCCAGCTGCGGGTAAATCTGCGCTCATAAAGAAACGTGGCTCACCACCCGTGCGGATGGCCAATAGGTCGTGACACAGTTTTTGCAACATGGCAATGGCTTGCGATGGCGTTGCATCTGACACGGCACCCACCTCTCCGCGCAACACTGCTTTGGGCAAGACGGCCCAGTGTGCTGCTTTGAGGCCAGCACTGGCTAGATCAAGCGCATCTTCGGGGCGCCCGCCTGCCGCGCGCAGCAACACGGCGGCATCTGTGGTTGGCACACCTTGGGCTTGCAGCCAGCTCAAAGCCTCGGTTTCTGTGGGCCACACCATGGTGTGGGTTTGGCAGCGACTGCGGATGGTGGGCAGCAGCTGGTGTGCGGCTTCGCTGGCCAGCACAAAGCGGCACTCGCCCGGGGGCTCTTCGAGTGTTTTGAGGATGGTGTTGGCCGTGACGTGGTTCATGCGCTCGGCAGGATACACAAACACCACTTTGGTCGAACCACCCGAACGCGTCTGCTGGCTGAAAGCCACCATGTCACGCGCGGCTTCGACGCGAATTTCTTTGCTGGGTTTGCGTTTTTTATCGTCGAGGTCTTTTTGGGTTTTCTCGTCGAGCGGCCAACTCAGCTCGAGTGCCAAGGTTTCAGGCATGAGCGTGCTCAGGTCGGCATGGGTGCGCACATCAACGGCGTGACAGCTGCGACATTGGTAACAAGCGCCCTGCTTGGTCGGCGCTTCGCACAGCCATGCGCGAGCAAGCTCTAAGCCGAGCGTGTATTGGCCCAAGCCCGATGGGCCTTGCAGCAGCCATGCGTGGCCGCGTCGCTCTAGCAAGCTGGTGAGCTGGCCTTGCAGCCAAGGACTCAGTACGGGTCTGGCGTGTGTGGTGGTTTCGGTCATGCCGCGGCAGATCTCAATTCGCGCTCAACCAGCCGCGCTGCACAAAGTTGTGGTGCAGTTGCTGCCACACGGCTTCACGGGTTTGAGCGGCATCTAAGCAAACAAAGCGTTGCGCGTCAGCTTGAGCACGAGCGGCATAGCCATCTGACACTTTTTGGAAGAACGCCACGGGCTGCGCCTCAAAGCGATCAGGCACTCGGGCACCCGCTAGGCGTACGGCGGCAATGGCTGGGTCGAGTTCAAACCACACCGTCACATCGGGTTGGCGCAAACCGTCAGGGGTTTGCTGAACCCAAGTTTCAAGCTGTTGCAGCACGTTCAAATCAAAGCCACGGCCACTGCCTTGGTAGGCAAAGGTGGCATCTGTGAATCGGTCACACAGCACCACATCGCCTCGCGCCAAAGCAGGCTCAATCACGTTGTGCAAGTGGTCGCGGCGGGCGGCGAAGATCAGCAGTGCTTCGGTCAGCGAATCCATTGCATCGTGCAGCACCATCTCGCGCAGTTTTTCGGCCAAAGGCGTGCCGCCAGGCTCGCGGGTGAGCGTGACTTGACGGCCTTGCGCGGTGAACGCCGCAGCCAAGCCCTCGATGTGCGTGGACTTACCCGCCCCGTCGATGCCCTCAAAACTGATGAACAGACCTTTATTTGTCATAGCCCGCTATTTTGCCTGTTCGGCATCACTGTCCAGCCGCTTTGCGCTGGTAGCGATTGACGGCGGCATTGTGTTCATCCAGCGTGGCACTGAAATGGCTGGTGCCATCGCCCTTGGCTACAAAATACAGCGCATTGCTGGGTGCGGGTTGCACGGCAGCTTTGAGCGCGTTGCGCCCAGGCATGGCAATGGGTGTGGGCGGCAGGCCCTTGCGGGTATAGGTGTTCCAAGGATGGTCGGTGCGCAAATCCGCACGGCGCAGGTTGCCATCGAAGCTGTCAAACATGCCGTAAATCACGGTGGGGTCGGTTTGCAGCGGCATGCCGATGGCCAAACGGTTGTGAAACACGCGGCTGATGGTGGTGCGATCACTCTCACGGCCAGTTTCTTTTTCAACAATGCTGGCCAAGATCAACGCCTCATCGATGGTCTTGATTTGAATGTCTGGCTGGCGTTGGCCCCACGCCGCGGCCAATTGCTTGGTCATGGCATTGGCGGCGCGTTGCATCACATGCAACTCGGACGTGCCTTTGCCGTAGGTGTAGGTGTCGGGGAAGAACCGACCTTCAGGGGCTACCCCTGTCATTCCGAGTTTGGCCATGATTTCGTCATCGCTCAGGCCTTTGGTGTCATGCTTGAGGCCCTCGGCTTTGGCAAGTGCCGCACGGAACTGGCGAAACGTCCAGCCGTCAATCAGGCTGATGGCTTTGAGGCTTTCTTCACCACGGGTGAGTTTGCGCAGCAAATCAAGCGCTGTGTCGCCTTGGGTAATTTCATAGCTTCCAGCCCGTAATGCGCGAGATTGGCCGCTCAATCGGAAAAATAAAAACACGACATCGCTGTCTACATCGATGCCTGCTTGCGCAACTGCTTTGGCAATGCCACGAACGGGTGTTTGCGGTTCGATGGACAAATCAACTGTTGCGCCGCGCATCGGCAATGGACGCAACACCCAATTCGCCGATGTCGCTATCAAGGCGATGAAACACGCAATGAAAAACCAAATAATTCGCTTGAGCACAACACTGCATCCTTTGTCCGTTGCGCTCCATAGGCTTGGTTCGCCTAAAAATTATATCGACCGCGCCACAGAACCCTAGGTACAAGGGTTCTGTGGCACGTCTGTCAATCCACCACCAAGGCAGCCGCCGTACCAAACGCAACAGCGCTGATCGGAATGGCCCATGGGCTACTTTCTGGTTGTTGGTTCTCAATGACCGCGGGTAAGTTTTCAAACTCCGGCGCCTTGCGCGCATCAATGATGCGCGGATGCGAAAACTCTTGTTTGAAAGTCTTGGTCAATTGAACCAATGGGCCGTGTGCAACTCGCGTCAAAACAGCATGACCTTTTTGACTCAGCAACTCAGAGACTTCTTTCAAATTGACGTTGGTCCAGTCAGACTTGAATTTCTTCAGCGCGCGTTGCGTCAACCACTTGCTGGCATGACGTTGGATGCGTGGTGGGCATCCAACCAAGACCCATTGCGCGGGTTGTGCGTCTTCTAACAAGGGTAGAACTTGGTTCATCGCATGTACTTTGTCGTTGATGTAGATGACATAGGTTTCCATGATGATCTCCTTGAGTTAATGGGCTTGAGGTTCAGTCATTTCGAGGTTGCGGGACGTGTTTTCAGAGGCTGAACGTTTGCGACGCAGCCAACTCACGCACAGGATGGCGGACATGAACACAAGATGCACACTCCATCGTGCCGCCTCTTGATGCCACAGCGAGCCGTCAAAGTAAGTCTTGAGCAATGCTTCATTCACAACCATTTGGGCGGCTGTGAAGGCCAAGACTGCACCGCCTATGGGAATGATGACGGGCCACTGGGTGACCAATTTAAGGACCAATTGGCTACCAAAGACCACGATGGGAATGCTGATCATGAGGCCCAAAGCGACCAATTCGAATGATCCATTAGAAGCACCAGCAACCCCCAACACGTTATCAATGCCCATCAATGCATCGGCAATCACGATGGTCTTCATCGCGCCCCAGAACGTCACAGCGCCCACATCACTGTGCTGCTCGTCTTCGTCATTTGTGATGAGCTTGTACGCAATCCAAAGAAGACCCAATCCACCCACCAGCATCAGCCCTGGGATTTGAAGCAGCCAAACCACAGCAAAAGTCATCAGGGAGCGAGCGGCAATCGCGCCGACCGTTCCCCAAAGGATGGCCTTTTTTTGTAGATTGGGGGGGAGTTTTCTTGCCGCAAGGGCAATGACGATGGCGTTGTCACCCGCCAAGACTAAGTCAATCAGAATGATGGCCAGCAGAGCAGACCACCATGGAATAGAAAAGAGTTCCATAGCAAAACCTCAATAAATCGATCGATGCTTTTTGCATGCAAAAAGCCAGGGATCGAAGGTCTTGCTTAGCTTGTAATAAATCAGTTATGTGCCCAACCAGCCGGAAGCCTAAGCTTCGTCATGACGACGGGTTGATCGAAGCGTGTGGCAAATGCCCGAACTGAACACGCTTCGATTGAGCTACTCCCCTACGATGTGACGAAGTTTAGATTCAATTCTGATTCATCGCAATTCCCACAAAGGCTGTGAGGATGATGTAACGGGATAATGACCGCATGATTTCAGACATCACCACAACTCAGTTTCAGGGTATCGCTCCCCTGCCCCACCTCGGCATCATCAGGGTTGCGGGCGCTGACGCCGCTAGCTTTTTGCATAACCAACTCACCAATGATGTGTTGCTGATGAAAGAAGGCCAATCACGTTTGGCTGCTTTTTGCAATGCCAAGGGACGGATGCAAGCGAGCTTTGTGATTTACAAACGTACAGCTGAAGAAGTTTTGATGATTTGCCGCAAAGACTTGATTGTGCAAACCGTCAAACGCTTGTCGATGTTTGTGTTGCGTGCCAAAGCCAAGCTGAGCGACGCCAGCGAGGATTTTCAGATGTTGGGCTTGGCAGGAGATGCCGCGCTTGCGGTTTTGAATGGCGCGTCCACAGCGGCATGGCAACGACACACCGTGGGTGCAGCGGATGTGTTGACCCTCTACCCCGCGCTAGCCCAGCCACGTGTCATTTGGCTTGCCCCCAACGATGTAGCAGCGCCCACTGGCCCAACTTTGAGTGCCGATCTGTGGCAAGTGGGGGAAGTGATGAGCGGCATTGCGTGGGTCGAGCTGGCCACCTTCGAAGCCTTTGTGCCACAGATGCTCAACTACGAGTCGGTGGATGGTGTGAACTTTAAGAAAGGCTGCTATCCCGGCCAAGAGGTGGTGGCGCGCAGTCAGTTTCGTGGCACTTTGAAGCGCCGTGCGTTCATTGCGCAAAGCACCGTGGCAATGGCTGCTGGTCAAGAAGTGTTTTCAAGTCTGGATGCGACACAGCCCTGTGGCTTGGTGGCGCAAGCGGCGAACGATGGGACTTGCTATGTGGCAGTACTTGAGTTGCAGCTCAGTGCTACGGAAAACAGCAGCTTGCATTTAGGCGCGGCAGATGGTCCTAGGCTGGGTCTTTTACCATTGCCCTATAACTTGCGTGACGATATCTGATCTGTTTTGTGGCTTAGAAACGCACACCAGCTTTGAAGCCCACAGATGAGTTTTTGCCTGTACGGTCGTACTCTACAGAAAGATTGACCAGCAAAATATTCCAGCTCACACCCACAAATGACTTGGCTTGTGAGAAGCTCTCATCGCTTTTGCCAGTGGCTTTGGCCATTGAGTAAACCGTACCCAAGCCGACATAAGGCGTGAAACCGACAAAGCCCTTTGAAATCAACACATCCAAACCAGTGTTGTTCAGCGTCATGCCCGAAACACCGCCCATGCGGCTGTGGCTGCCGCGCAGAGCAATGGCCGGCGTGATGGCATTTCCCTCTAACAAAGCATATTTGACGTGCACACCCGTCGCAGACACATTGGTCGATGACACTTTTGACACAAAGCCACCCACGTCCCAGCCGCCAGATAAACCTTTGCTGACAGACAGTTTGGTTTGCGTCAGTTGATCCATGCTGTCGCCCGACACTTTGCTCCAAGCCCCACCAGCTTGCGTATTGGTGAGAGCGACAGAACCACTCACATCAAAACCTGAGATGCCCAAGGGCGCCGCTGGTTCCATGGCTTTGGTGCTGGTTGAGGCCGCCAAGTCTTTGCTCAACGCCAAAAATTCTGTTTGGCTGAGTGCGTTGAAACTTGTCAGATCTGCCGCATTGGCTTGGGCTGATAGTGCCAGCGACGCAACGATGGTCAAAGTCAGTGGGAGGAAACGTGGAACGATTTTCATTGTTGGAAGTTTTATTGGTAATTAATTTGACATATTTTTGCATGAATGCTGCAGCCGCTACGTCAAATTTAAAACCATCACCACATGCGGTATGCCCACCTCATCAAACGGTTCGCCAACTGCGCTGAATCCGTGTGCTGCATAAAAACGCTCTGCGCTGCGTTGGGCACTTAAATGCACGGCTTGGTGACCGCGTTGTCGCGCACAACGAATCAGCGCTTGCAATAGCCGAGCGCCATAACCTTTGCAGCGGGCTTCTTTCAGCACCGCCATGCGTCCAATCTTGGCAATATTGACGGAGGGCTGTAACAAGCGTGCATTGCCCAAAGGCTGACCATTCACATCAAACAGCACGGCGTGTAATGCGGTGGCATCATCTGCATCCCATTCGTCTTCGGGGGCAATGCCTTGCTCATGCACAAACACTGCCGTGCGCACAACTTGCGAAGCAGAATGCATCAACGGCCATTCGCCAATTTCGATGTAGGTCATAGCGGTCTACCCATCAGCCAAATGTGTGTCTCAGTGCACGGGCTGCGTCCATGCGCGCTGTCAGTGCTTCTGGAATGACGCGACCCATTTGAATGAAACTGTGCACCACACCTTTGTAAATTTCCAGGTCCACGGCTACGCCGCTCAAACGCAAGTGGTCGGCGTAGGCTAGGCCTTCGTCAATCAGCGGATCACACTCGGCCAAACCCAACCATGCGGGTGCCACTCCTGAAGCATCGGCTAGCAAGGGTGAAAAGCGTGGGTCATAGCGGTCTGCAGCATTGGGCATGTAGTGGCTGTAAAAGTATTCGATGCTGGCTTTTTCGAGCAAGAAGCCTTTTTCAAACGTATGGGCAGATGCCATGTGCTCGGGTGAACAGCCAGGATAAAACATGAGCTGTAGCTTCAAGTCAATGCCTGCATCTCTGGCAGCAATGGCCGTGGCTGCAGTGAGTGTGCCGCCTGCGCTGTCGCCACCAATGGCAATGCGTGTGGCATCCAAGCCCAAGCTCGTGGCATTTGCAGCCAACCATTGCAATGCATCAAATGCATCGTTGTGGGCGGTGGGGAATGTGTGCTCAGGCGCGAGCCGATAGTCCAACGACACGACCGCACAGTGCGCCAAATGGGCCAAGTGCTTGCACAGTGCCTCGTGGGTTTCAGGGCTGCCCACAGTAAAGCCACCGCCATGAAAGTACAGCAGCACGGGTAAATTGGCTTTGGCGTGCTCGGCCCACAGCTTGGCGCGCAGCGTGGCCCCGTCGCGGGTGGGAATGTGCAGCGTGTCGTCACGCGCCATTTTGTGTGCATTGATTTCCAAAACGCCTGCACCTAGTGCGAAGGCTTGCTTGGCTTGCTCTGGCGTTAGCAGTGCCATGGGCGGGCGGCCTGCCTTGGCAATCGCATGCAGCACATCGCGCATGGCGGGAGTGAGCAGGCTTTGCGGGTTACGTGAGTGACTCATCTGGGTTTGCTTTTTTGGATTCGGCTTTTATAGTGTGCCATGGCTCAAATTCTCTACCTCACCAACATCCAAATTGATTTTGGCGTGCTCGCGACCCTAGGCACCGAGTGCGAAAAAGCCAACATCAAACGCCCCCTCATCGTGACCGACCAAGGTGTCAAAGCCGTGGGCATTTTGCAAAAAGCGCTGGACGCATTGCAGGGCGTTGAAGTGGCCGTGTTTGACCACACCCCTTCTAACCCTACCGAGGCTGCTGTGCGTGCTGCTGTCGCGGTGTATCGCGCACACCAGTGCGATGGCTTGATCGCTGTGGGCGGCGGGTCTTCCATCGACTGCGCCAAAGGTGTGGCCATTGCTGCCACCCATGAAGGCCCACTCAAGACCTACGCCACCATCGAAGGTGGCTCGCTCAAAATCACACCCGCTGTGTCGCCCATCATTGCGGTGCCCACCACAGCAGGCACGGGTAGCGAGGTGGCGCGTGGGGCCATCGTCATCGTGGACGATGGGCGCAAGCTGGGGTTTCATTCGTGGCACTTGGTACCCAAGGCCGCGCTGCTTGACCCTGAGCTCACCCTCGGCTTACCCCCTGCCCTGACCGCTGCCACAGGCATGGACGCGATTGCGCACTGCATGGAAACCTTCATGGCAGCGCCGTTCAACCCGCCCGCCGACGGCATCGCGCTAGATGGCCTCACACGCGGCTGGGCACACATCGAGCGCGCGACAAGTAACGGCCAAGATCGTGATGCACGTCTCAACATGATGAGCGCCTCCATGCAAGGCGCGATGGCGTTTCAAAAAGGTTTGGGCTGCGTGCATTCGCTCAGCCACAGCTTGGGCGGTGTGAACCCACGTTTGCACCACGGCACGTTGAACGCCATGTTCTTACCTGCAGTCGTGCGTTTCAACGCCGAAGCCGAATCGGTACAAAAAGAACGCCGCATGCAGCGCATGGCCTACGCGATGGGCTTGGGTGAAATTCACCAACCACGCGAAGCTGCCGAGGCTATTGCCCAAGCCATCACCGCCATGAATGCCCGATTGGGCTTACCCAAAGGCTTGACCGAAATGGGCGTAGAGACGGCATGGTTCGACAAAATCATCGAAGGAGCCATGGCCGACCACTGCCACAAAACCAACCCACGTTTGGCAACGGCCCAAGAATACCGCGAGATGTTGCAAGCGGCGATGTAAGGCCGCCCGCTGCTCAATCAGCGGGCCAAGGGGTTCGGTGTTGGCTCCGCTACTTTCACCAACAAGTTTTTATCCGTGTGGTGAAACAACTCAGTTTGGCCTTGAATTTTCAGCACCGTGTCTTCCTCGTAGCCCCATGTGCCGTCCTCATTGATCTGCACCTTGATGCGGAACTCGACGGTCTTGAATGCATGGTCTAAGAACGGTGATGAACGCACGCCAAAGTGTGGGTCTACCTCAGTGGCAGACACTTCGAAGGTTTTGTCATCCGCATGGGCCTTGCCATGCGCCATGACCACCATGCCACGCGGAATCGTGACCGTGTGAATCACCTCACCTGTGGCGGGCTCCCACAGCCAATAGCCCACTTGCTCGTGGTAGGTCTTCACTTGGTCGGGTTTGGTGATGTGCGTGTGGTAGCGCAAGCCATACAACAACTGCGGACCGTTGGTTTGTGGATCAATCGGTTGTAGCTCAATGCGCTCCACATACGCTTGCTTTTTTGGCCCGTCTGCTTTGGGCTTCACATCCAAACCACGCTGGCCTTCCCAAACACCTGCCATCGCACGCAAAGGGCCAAGGTTGGCCAGCGTGTTGACATGAATCGGATGCGGTTCGGTATAAATGTCTTTGGCAAATTGGGTCATTTGGCTTTTCGTGTTGGTGTCGATTTGGGTTTGTTTTTCGCCGATTGTGCGCGCAGCGCGGCCTCAAAAGCTGTGCGGCCCCACACATAGGCTTGTTCACGATCGTCCAGCACTGCCTCGGGTGCTGACCAATATGAAAGCTTCACGGGTTTGTCTCGCTGCATATAGGTAAAAGGCTCAGACCCTGCCGCCTCAAACTGCGCCACGTTGTCTGCATCGGTTTTCAAATACAAACGCCCACCAGCGTAAAGACCAAACATCAAACCATCGTGATAAATGCCCCAGCCGCCAAACATGCGACGGGCGCGGATGGGGCCAAATGCGTCAAAGACTTCGTGCAGGTAGTCGATGGATTCGTTCATGGTCGTGTGCTTGAACTCAGGCTTCGTAAATCGTGCCCACCACGTCTGCCGCCTCCTGGCGCAGAGGAATCAGCGCCCGATACGCATCAGAGTTATGCCACCCCTCTGCCTCCGCCAGTGAAGGGAACCGAATCACCACAATGTCAAGGTGTGGACTTGCATTGAGTTGCGCATGCGGCTGTTTGCCTCTAAACATCAGCTCGGCATGCCAAGGCGCTAAAGTTGCCGGCACTTGGCTGCGATAGCGTGCCCACATTTCTTCGTTCTTGACAGTAATTTGACCAACAAAGTAAGCGTGACGCATGGTGATTCCTATCAAAGATAACTCAGCTCAAATGGTGTTGGATGATTTAACCACTCAGCAAACTCATCTGCCAACTGCTCACTCGCACGCACCGCTTCTTTCCAAACCTTCACCCGTCCTTCAAAGTCAGAGGCATAGGTCACGAAATCGCTGCGGTCTGGCAGCTTACCGTTGGGCAAGGTTTTGACCCACTCGGGGTTGGGAGCCAAGACGATGGTGTTGTCTAAAAACGGGGTGGACTTGTGCCGCCACTTCAAGGCTTTGTCTAGCCAACCAGGCACCACGGCTTGCTGAAAGTGCGGGTACAGAACCAAGCCTTTGTATTGAAGGTGCAAGTGGTAGTCGGTGATGCCGCCATCCCAATACGCGCCCGTGGGTGCATCGGGAATGTCATGTACGGCTTGCAGCACAAACGGGATGGAGCAACTGGCTTACAGCGCAGCCATGAAGTTGCGTTCGTTCAGTGCCATCTGCTGGGTGGCAAAGTCGGCTGTGTCAAATGGCAGCTCACCTCGGCTAGAAAACACCACGCGCTCTAGCCATGCGCCCATGGCTTTGCGCTGCACGGCATTACACAGATACGCACC
>JACCDQ010449473.1_pt1 | contig 15034 bp, 11 predicted proteins | sample 7446031 | NCBI WGS metagenome assembly JACCDQ01 (sample SAMN15323442, study PRJNA562643) | freshwater metagenome | isolation source: river surface water | place: USA:Blue River Watershed | collected 2017-08-17
CTTCCAGCTTGTCGCGGCTCTGGTCCACGTACGCGAGCTTCACGGTCGGGCCGATGTTGATCGAGCCCGAGTCCGGCTTCTCCTGGCCGGTGATCATCTTGAACAGCGTCGACTTGCCGGCGCCGTTGGGGCCGATGATGCCGACGATGGCGCCGGGCGGCACCTTGAAGCTGAGGTCGTCGATCAGCAGGCGGTCGCCAAAAGACTTGCTGACGTTCTTGAACTCGAACACGTCGTTGCCCAGGCGCTCGGCCACCGGGATGAAGATCTCGTTGGTTTCGTTGCGCTTCTGGTATTCGTAGTCGCTCAGCTCCTCGATGCGGGCCAGGCGGGCCTTGCTCTTGGCCTGGCGGCCCTTGGGGTTCTGGCGGGCCCACTCCAGTTCCTTCTTCATGGCCTTGGTGCGGGCGTCTTCGGTCTTCTGTTCCTGCTCCAGACGGGCTTCTTTTTGCTCCAGCCAAGTCGAATAGTTGCCCTTGTAGGGAATGCCGTGGCCACGGTCCAGTTCCAAAATCCATTCGGCGGCGTTGTCCAGGAAATACCGGTCGTGGGTGATGGCCACCACGGTACCCGAGAAACGCGAGAGGAACTGCTCCAGCCAATCCACCGATTCGGCGTCCAGGTGGTTGGTGGGTTCGTCGAGCAGCAACATGTCGGGCTTGGACAACAGCAGGCGGCACAGGGCCACACGGCGCTTTTCGCCGCCAGACAGGTTCTTGATCGTCGCGTCCCAAGGCGGCAAGCGCAGCGCGTCGGCAGCGATTTCCAACAGGTGCTCGGAATCGCCTTCGGCACCGGCGGCCGAAATGATGGCTTCGAGCTGGGCCTGCTCGGCAGCCAGGGCATCAAAGTCGGCGTCTTCTTCGGCGTAGGCGGCATACACCTCTTCCAGGCGCTGCTTGGCCGCAGCCACTTCGCCCATGCCGCTTTCGACCGACTGGCGCACGCTGTGCTCGGGGTCCAACTGCGGTTCCTGGGGCAGGTATCCGATCTTCAGACCGGCCATCGGGATGGCCTCGCCTTCGATTTCCTTGTCGATGCCGGCCATGATCTTGAGCAGCGTGGACTTGCCTGAGCCGTTGAGGCCCAGCACGCCAATCTTGGCGCCAGGAAAGAAAGAGAGCGAAATGTCTTTGAGGATCTGACGCTTGGGCGGCACGATCTTGCCGACCCGGTTCATCGAGAAAACGTATTGAGCCATGGGGAAACCTGAAATAGGGAGCTAACCCAGCATTATCCCAGCTTGGTGGGGCCTGCCTACAATCGTCGCCATGCCCCAGAAAATCCTCATCACCGGTGGCGCCGGCTACATCGGCTCGCACACAGCGGTCGAACTCATGAATGCTGGCCACGAGGTGGTCATTGTCGACAACCTGTGCAACAGCAGCATCCGGGTGCTGGATCGGCTGACACAGCTGTGCGGTCCGAGATTCAACTTTGTCCAGGCCGATGTGCGCGATGGCAAGGCGCTGGACCGGCTATTTGCCGACCACACCATCGACGGCGTCATCCACTTTGCCGGCCTCAAGGCGGTGGGGGAGTCGGTGGTCCAGCCGCTGCGCTACTTCGACAACAACGTTGGCAGCACCTTGGCCTTGCTTCAGGCCATGGATCGGGCCGACGTGCACCGCATCGTCTTCAGCTCATCGGCCACCGTCTATGGTGACCCTGACACGGTACCCATCACCGAGTCGAGCCGGCTGCAGGTCACCAACCCCTATGGCCGCACCAAGTTGATGTGCGAAGACATCCTGCGCGACCTGCAGGCGGCCGATCCACGCTGGCAAATCGCCATCCTGCGCTACTTCAACCCGGTGGGCGCCCATGAGAGTGGCCTGATCGGCGAGCACCCCAACGGCATCCCGAACAACCTGATGCCCTTCATCACCCAGGTCGCTGTGGGCAAGCGCGAGTTCCTGAGCATCTTTGGTCAGGACTACCCCACCCCTGACGGCACGGGCGTGCGCGACTACATCCACGTGGTCGACTTGGCGCACGGCCATCTGGCCGCCTGGCGTTATCTGCAAGACAAGCACGCCAGCATCACGGTCAACCTCGGCACCGGCCGAGGCGTGAGTGTGAAAGAACTGGCTGAAGCTTTCGCGCGGGTCAACGCCGTGCCAGTGCCCTACCGGTTTGTGGACCGCCGCCCTGGCGATGTGGCCACCCTCTGCGCAGACACTTCTCTGGCCCGCACGGTTCTGGGCTGGCAAGCCCAGCTGGATGTGGACCGCATGTGCCAGGACGCTTGGCGCTGGCAGTCAGGCCATCCGGATGGGTACCAGTAATCTCCCCCTGCATGTCCTGCTGGTCATCACCAAGGGTGAGATTGGGGGTGCGCAGACCCATGTGATCGAACTGTGCCGCGCCCTGCGCGGACAGGTGCGATTCTCGGCGGTCATCGGTGGCGAAGAAGGCACATTTCTGGCGCATGCGCTGCAGGAGCTCGGTGTCCAGACCACTTCACTGCCTGGCTTGCGCAATTCGCTCAACCCACTGCGCATCTTGGGCTCGGTACGCGCACTGTTGGCCCACCTTCGCAGCCAGCCCCCCGACCTGGTCCATGTGCACAGTGCCGTGGCCGGCGTGGTGGCGCGGCTGGCTTGCAGGCTGCGCGGCATCCCGGTGGTCTACACCGTGCACGGCTTTGGTTTCAAACCGCAGGCACCCGCCTTGATCCGTCTGAACGCTTGGCTGGCCGAGGCCGCGCTGGCGGCCTGGACCACCCGCATGGTCTGCGTTTCCGAATACGAAAAAACCCTGACCGCCCAGCTGCCCATGGACCCGGCCCGTGCCAGCGTGATCCCCAACGCCATTGCGGATGTCATCTGGCACAGCGATCAACGCGGTGAACGGCCCAGCATCGCCATGGTGGCGCGCATGGCACCGCCCAAGCGCCACGACCTGCTGCTGCAGGCCTTGGCACTGATGGCGCAAGACGGCGTTCGTCCTGCCGTGCGGCTGCTGGGCGATGGCCCGCAGCGCCATGCACTCCAGCAACTGACCAGCCAACTCGATCTGCCCCATGTGCAATTCAGCGGGGATGTGCACAACGTGCCCGAGCAACTGGCCCAGCACCAGATTTTTGTGTTGCTCTCGGACCATGAAGGTCTGCCGATGTCGCTGATCGAGGCCATGCGCGCCGGCATGGCGATCGTGGCCAGCCGCTTGCCCGGCGTCGAGGAGTTATTGGTGAACGGCGACAGCGCCTTGCTGGTGGGCAACGACCCGTTCGAAGTCCACCAGGCGTTGGCGCGGTTGCTGCACGATGGTGCCTTGCGCCGGCGCCTGGCTGCGGCCGCGCGACAACGTTACGAAATCCGCCACAAGCCCGAAGCGATGGCCGCCCAGGTCCTGCAGGTCTATGAAGAAGCCCCTTTGCTGCCGATAGCGACCTGGCCCATGACCCTGCCCAGGCGACACCGCTCCGCCCTGGCCTCCGAAAGGGCTCGCCACCAACACAGCCATCTGCTGTGGGCCTTGCTGGGCACTGTGGCCTTGGCCCTGGCCTGGGCACTGGGCCTGTGGTGGCGCCAGCAGGGCTGGGTCACGGTGGATTTCGGCCGCACCGTGCTGGCCTGCGCCTTGCCCTATGCCGTGGCTGCGCACCTGCTCTACCATGGTGCGCACTTACCTGCGGCCGAACGTGGCAGCCTGCTGCTGGTGACCACGGCAGCCCCCTTTGTGCTCACCCCCTTGGGTTTTGCCCTGTTGCAGGTGCCTTATTCGCGCAGCGCCTTGCTCCTGTGCTACCTGCTCACCACCTTGTGGTTCTGGCTGGGAGACCACTGGCTCAACAAGTGGCGCACCCTCAAGCTGCTCTACTGGCACGATGGGCAACCTCGACAGCTGCATGACTTGCTCGGCCCACTGGGCGTTGATCCCCAAGGTTTGCAGCTGCTGCGTTGGCCATCGGCCTGGGAACAAAACCCTTCACTGTGCCCGCCCGCTTTGGCAGTGCATGGCGCACTCAGCGATGGCCCCGCACACCAGCAGAACGACACCTCTGCCGCAACAAGCCGACGCAGCGTTTTGACCACACTCAAACTGCACCACGTGCGGCTGTACAGCGCAGAAGCTGTTGCAGAAGCACTGTCTGGGCGCGTGCCCGACAGCGTGTTGGGCAGCGAACGCTGGCAACCCGATGGCCATCCGGCCTATGACCTGCTCAAGCGCGTGCTGGACGTCGGGGCGGTGCTGCTCACGCTGCCCCTCTGGTGGCCCTTGGCTGCGCTGGTGGCGCTGGCGGTCCGACTGGACAGCCCTGGACCGGCGCTGTTCAGCCAGTGGCGCACCGGCCTGCATGGGCGGCCGTTTCGCATCCACAAGTTCCGCAGCATGCGCCATGTGGCGCAAGACACCCCTCAATTTGCCGACGAACGCGACCCGCGCATCACCCGGCTGGGCGCCTTTTTGCGCAAGACCCGGCTGGATGAAATTCCCCAGCTGTGGAATGTGCTGCGCGGCGACATGAGCCTGATCGGACCGCGTCCGGAGCAGACCGCTTTCGTCGAACAATTCGCCCAGGAGATTCCAAGCTATCCCTACCGCCATTTGGTGCGCCCCGGCCTCACGGGTTGGGCACAGGTGCAGCAGGGTTATGCCGCCGGCGCGCAAGAGACGGCCGTGAAGCTCAGCTACGACCTGTATTACGTGACGCATTACAGTCTGGCCATGGACCTGCTGATTCTGGCTAAAACCTTGCGCACGGTGCTCACCGGCCACGGTGCGCGCTGAAAGACACACACCATGCCAGGGCGTGTGCTGCTGCTGACCGAAGAACAGGGCCACGGCGGGGTCTATACCCTGCTGGGGGTGTTGCAGCAGTCCCTGAGCGCCCAAGGCTGGCTCATCCAGACCGTCAACGTGCGGCATGAACGGCCCGCATTTCTGCAGCTGCTGGCCTTATCCCGGCAAGCCGATGTGTTGCTGGCATCAAACAATTTCAGCCCAGCCTACTGGGCGGTCCTGCTGGGCCTGCTCAGCCAACGCCCCAGCATCGTCTGGGTGCATGGCCCATTGGCCGAGGTGCTGCGCCAGCAGCCCGTGTCATGGCTCAAGCGCCAATGGCTGCGCTGGACCTGCCACATGGCGGACCTGATGGTGTTTGCCTCGCGCACATCGCAAGACAGTCTGCACAAGGTGGTTTCGCCCGCCACATTGCCCCTGCAGGTCGTGATCCACAACCCGGCACCGCCCGTGAGCGATGCCCTCCTGCCACAGGGCTCATCGTCCTCATCGGGCGTGGCTCTGGGTTTTGTCGGACGCCTGTCGGCTGAAAAACGGCCGGAACTGCTGCTGCACATGCTGCAGCACCTGCCAGCAGACCACCATCTGACCCTGGTAGGCGATGGCCCGCAACGGTCCGCGCTGCAGCAGCTTGCAAGGGCACTGGGACTGATGGGCCAGAACGGCCAGGGCGCACGCGTGCATTTTGCCGGCGCACAAGCGGTCAGCGCGGACACTTACCGCAGCTGGCAAGCCACCCTGCTGTGCTCGGCCTACGAGGGTTACCCGATGACGGCGCTCGAATCCCTGGCAGCAGGTGTGCCTTGCCTGGGCAGCCCTCTGCCCGCGCTGCAAGAAATGCTCGGGCTTCAAGCCACGCACTGGCTGGCACCCAGCGACGATCCCGCCAGCCTGGCTGAAACGGTGCTGCGCGTGCTGCGCACCCCGCAAACAGAGCGCCGCATCCTGGCGCAATCCCTGGCCCGCCAACACCCCCGCAGCGTTTTTGCAGCGCAATGGCACGCTCAGTTGCTGCGCTGCACGCGGCAGGCCCGCAGCGGCAGCGCCAAAACTGTGCACTTCGTGCACCCCGGCACGGCCTACATGCCCGAGCTGGCGGCTTACGAAGCACACCTGGCCCAATTGGGACACCACAGCCAGCGCCACAGCGACCCCGCCACGGTGCCCACGGGTGCCGACATCGTGTGGTGGATCTGCGGCCGTGTCAGCGTGCACCACCGCCTTCGCCTGAGCCTGCAGGTGCACGAGTACGCCTCGGCCAGCGTTGGCCGCTGGCCAGCCCTCAAGGACCGCCTCAAGCGCTGGCGTCACCCCCGCCCTGACCACCGCATCTTCCTGAACGAATGGGTGCGCGAGCGCATGGGCTTCGACGATGGTGTGCCCGACAGCCTGCGCGACATGGGGGTACCGCCCGCCTTCCTCAAGGCCAGCCGCGACGCAGCGCCAGACCATGACCTGGTCTACCTGGGCGAGATGGGTCGTCTGCGCAGCTTCCTGCCAGTGCTGCAGGCCATCTCGCAAGCCGGGCTCAAACTGCTGCTGGTAGGTCAGGTACCCACCGATCTGGAAGGCTTTTTAAGCCTGACGCCAGGCATCAGCAGCACCGGCCGTATCCCTCAATCCGAGGTGCCTGCCCATCTGCTGCGCGCACGCGCTGGACTCAACCTCATGCCCAACCGTTTGCCTGTGGCGATGCAGACTTCCACCAAGATGCTGGAATACCTGACCGTCGGCCTGCCTGTGCTGAGCAACGACTACCCTTGGGCGCGCACGGCCGCCGCACAGCACCCAGACCGTATCCAGCTGTTGGCAGACACCCTCTTGCCCGAGTGTTGGGCTCAAGCCATGGCGCAGGTTCCGCCACCCTTGCAAGACCGCTCGCACCTGCACAAGCTGGTCTGGTCCGAGCAACTGGCGCCAATGACCGTCTGGCAGGCCCTGGGGCTGACCAAGGTGGGCACATGACAGCACGCATCTTCCTGCGCGGCGGCACCGTTCCCGCGGCCCTGGGCAGCTTGGTCTCCTTGGCTGCGCAGGCCCTGATGGCCCTGTTCTTGCTCAAGCTGTTTGAACCACAGGCGGTGGGCTTGTTCTCCGTGATCGCCCAACTGGCCTTTGGCTGGGCCACCCTGGCCCTGGCGCAGAGCCCGCTGAGCCTCTTGGCAAACCAACACCTGCCTGCGCAAAATGCCGCACACCAGGCCTGGTATGGCAGCCTGCGTCGTTGGCTCTGGCTATTGCCCCTGGCCGCGCTGCTGACCTGGTGGGCAGGCCAGCACGGCGCGGGTCTGCCGCCTTCATGGTCGCAAACGCTGGCCTGGTCAGCGGCCATTGCTCTGGCCCAAATGGGTTGGTTGCTGGCACAAAGCCTGAGCTTGCGCTTGCATGCGGCCTGGTCGATCGCCAGCGTACGCATGGTGCCCCCGGTGCTGGCCGCACTGCTGGCGGCCGTCGCTGCCCTTTTCATGGATTGGCGCAGCAGCAGCGCACTCACCTCAGCCGCTTTGACGGGCTACCTGGTGGGCGCACTGTGGCTGCTGCCCGCGCTGCGAACCGCTTCTGCCGACCCAACGCCCTTGGCACCGTCTGTGCAGGCCGATCCGCGCAGCGAGCACCTCAAGTTCGCCCACACCCTCAGCGATGTGTTGGTGGCCACGGCCTTGGCAGCGCACTGGGCATCGGTGTATGGCGCCGCACAGGCCGGTTGCCTGTTGCTGTTGCTGCGCGTGACGGGCTTCATCCCGGCCTTGGTCAGCACCGCCTGGGCGCAGGTGGTGCTCAGCCGTCCAAAGGCGCTGCGCCCATCGTCTGCGCTGGCCGCGCTGGTCGGTGCCACCAGCGTGGCCCTGGTGTGCCTGGCCACAGGCCTGGCCCTGCAGGCGGATTGGCTGTCTTCGGCCTGGGCCCCCCTTGCGCATTACCTGTGGCCTGTGGCGTTGTGGCAAATCGGCGCCAGTCTGATCGCTGCCGTTTCGCACCGCCCATTCCGGCACGGCCAAGCCATCCGCTACACCCACCAGTGCATGGGCATCAACGCGGTGCAGGCCTTGCTGCTGGTGGTCCCGCCTTTGCTGGGCTGGAGCCTGCAGAGCCACCTGTGGGCGCTTGCGGGTTTTCTGGCGGTGGCGCTGGCCCTGCAATCGGTCTGGGCCACCAGCCTGAAGGAAGGTCCAACATGACAGATTCAAGTGCCCGAGGCAGCCTGGTCGATGTGCCCGGCCTCGAAGTCGGGCAACACACTTTGTCCTCTCGCCTGACCGGTTGCAGCGTTGTGCTGGCGCGCCAGGGGGCTGTGGCCGCCGTGGATGTGCGCGGTGCCGCCCCCGGCACGCGCGAGACCGATCTGCTGGACGCCTCGAACCTGGTCGACAAAGTGCATGCCATTGTGCTGAGTGGTGGCAGCGCTTTTGGCCTGGACGCCGCCAGTGGCGTCATGCGCTGGCTCGATGAACGCGGCATCGGCTTTGCCACCCCGCACGGCGTGGTGCCCATCGTGCCGGCGGCCGTGCTGTTCGATCTGCCGCTGGTGCGCGCAGGCGACAACCCCCAGGCGCGTCCCGATGCGCAGGCCGGCTACGCCGCCTGCGAGGCCGCCAGCACCGCAACGCCCGTGTCGGGCAATGTGGGGGCTGGCGCGGGTGCCACGGTGGGCAAACTGTTCGGTCCACAACGGGCCATGAAGGGCGGCATCGGCCACGCGAGCGTGCAGGTCGGTCCCTGGGTGGTGGCCGCCATGATCGCCTGCAACGCGGTGGGGGACGTGATCGATCCCACCAGCGGAAAGATTCTGGCCGGTGCGCGCACAGACGATGGTCGCCGCCTGATCGACACCCGGCACGCCTTGCTGGATGGACAAGCGCTGCAGCCCCCGGTGCCCGGCACACACACCACCTTGGGGGTGATTGCCACCAATGCGCGCCTGGACAAAGCCCAGGCCCGGCGATTGGCCATGAGTGGGCACGATGGTCTGGCCCGCAGCATTCGTCCTGTGCACACGCCTTTCGACGGCGACACCTTGTTTGCCATGGCCACCGGCGTGCAAGACAGTCCAGTGGATTTGCTGCTGCTGTCTTTCATGGCCGCAGAAGCGACCGCACGGGCCACCGTGGATGCGGTCCTGAGTGCACAGACCGTGAACACCCGCACCGGACCGTTGCCTGCAGCCAGCGATCTGCCAGGCTGAAGACAACACAGCCGCCTCAGGCAGACAGAAAACGGACCAGTTCTTCGGCGATCAGCGAAATGCTGCTGAGCACTTCTTCATGGTCACTCAGTCGCGCGTGAGGCGGGTCAGGGTTTCTTTCAGCGGCTGCCCCGAGGCAATGCCCAGGGCCCGGGCGGCCGCATTCACGTGGGAGACCACCCCGTGGTCCCACATGTCCTGGCTGTCGCCAATGCGGGCCGTCAGGTGTGAGACCGTGCCACCGGCCACGCCCCGTGCTTGAAGCATCTGCAGCGAGGCAATACCGGCATCGTCCTTGCCCACGCCAGCGTCGTTGAAGAACACCACGTGCAGTGGGACCTCCAGTGCAAACTCGCCCGAACTGGCGCCACCGTGCGAGGCGGACACCACCATGCAGCCCACATCCTCCGGTGTGACCTTGGTGATCGAATCCATCACGAGCACACGGCCACGAGGGCCGTGGGCAACTTCCTTCTTGAGCATCTGTTTTCCTTGAAAAAACGGTCACTTGCGCGCAGCGCGGTGTTTGTCGAGTTCGGTCTGGGTTTGGCGAACCACGTCCTCACCCAGGTTACGGGCGTATTTTTCGTACACGGGCTTGAGCATCTCGCGCATGCGGGCACGCTCAGCCTGCGAAATTTCGGTGTAGACCCCGCCCTTGGCCTTGATCTGCTCCAGCAGCTTGGGGTCTTCGGTGCGTTGAACTTGTCGCTCGTAGTCACGCGAGGTGTTGCAGGTGTCTTGCATCAGCTTCTGGTCGCTGGCCGAGAGCTGGTCCCAGAACTTCCTGCCCACCAGGATGACCGCGCCACCGTAGATGTGCCCGGTGTTGCTGATGTACTTGGACACTTCGTAGAACTTGTTGCCGTGGATGTTGCTGTAAGGGGTCTCTTGGCCATCAATGGCTTTGGACTCCAGTGCTTGGAACACTTCGGGGAAAGGCATGGGTGTGGCATTGGCACCCAAGGTGTTGAAAATGTCGATGAACACCGGGTTCTGGATGGTGCGGATCTTCAGACCCTTGATGTCTTCCACCTTGGTGATGGGGCGACGGTTGTTGGTGACATGGCGGAAGCCGTTTTCAAAGTAGCACAAACCCACCAGATTCTTCTCAGACAGGCGATCGAGCAGACGGCGACCGACCGGGCCATCGAGCAACAGGTCCACCTCTTTGAAATCATTGAAGAGGAACGGCAGATCGAACACGCCAAACTCCTTCACCACCGAAGCGGCGGCGGCGGTGGACACCAGGGCCATCTCCAGCACACCGCCTTGGGCGGCAGAAATCGACTGCAATTCGGCGCCGAGCTGACCATCCGGGTAGCCACGCATCTTCAAACGACCATTGCTCTTCTGGGCCAGGATTTCAGCGAACTTGTCGATGCCGATCTGGAAGGGGTGGTCCTTGGGCACCACGTGGCTGACGCGGATGATTCTTTCTTTGGTGTCGGCAGCGGCTTGCGCCAATGCCACCAGTGGCAATGCAGCAGCGGCCGCAGCCACCAGCAGTCGGGTTGTCCAGTGTTTCATGATGTCTCCTTTTATGTGACGAAAAAGCCTTCCCAGGTCGCCATGTCCCAGGTTGGCGGTTGAAAAACTCAGTCGATGGCAGAAGTGACCGCCCCCTGCGAGGCATCGCGCACCAGCCGCGCATACTTGGCCAGCACGCCAGTTGTGGCCTGTGATGGCGGCGACGGCCGCCATCGGGACAGACGCTCTTGCAGCGCGTCATCGGCAATCTCTATGTCCAGCCGGCGTCGCCCCACGTCGATGCACAGCGGATCGCCCTCTTGCACCACCGCGATCGGTCCGCCTTCCACGGCTTCGGGGACCACATGGCCAATCACGAAACCCCGGCTCGCGCCGGAAAAACGACCATCGGTGACCAGCGCCACAGTTTCACCAAGTCCCGCCCCCTGCAAGGCACCGGTGACCAGCTGCATTTCGCGCATGCCGGGGCCGCCACGCGGCCCCTCGTTGCGCAAGACCATCACGTCACCGGGAACAATCGCACCCGATTTGATGGCGGCAAACGCATCCTCTTCGCGTTCGAACACGCGCGCTGGCCCGCGGTGCATGTCCTTGGCTTGCCCCGACAGCTTGATCACACATCCGCCCGGCGCCAGGTTGCCACGCAGAATCGCCAGCCCCCCTTGGGGTTTGAGGGCTTGCGCCAGCGGCCGGATCACCTGTTGGCCTGCAGGCTCCACGGCCCGTTCAATTTCCTCGGCGATCGTTCGCCCCGTCACGGTCAACGCCTGCGTGTGCAGCAAGCCCGCCTCGAGCAGGCGTTTGCCGACCACCGCCAGACCGCCAGCAGCATGGAGCTCTGGCGCCGTGAAGCGACCCCAAGGGCGCATGTCGGCCAGCACCGGTGTGCGCAGCGAAATCGGGTCGAAATCGTCGATGACCAGGTCCACTTGGAACTCACGCGCCATGGCCAGCAGGTGCAATACCGCGTTGGTGGAGCCACCGGTCGCCATCACCCCCGTGATCGCATTCTCGAAACTTTTGCGGGTCGCCAGCGAGCGTGGCGTGACGCCGCGACGCAACAGGTCCATGACCAGCTCGCCACAAGCGTAGGCCGAGGCGTTTTTTCCGTCGTCGAGCGCAGGAATGCCATTGAGCCCCATGGGCGACAGGCCCAGCATTTCACAGGCTGTGGCCATGGTGTTGGCAGTGAACTGGCCGCCGCAGGCACCCGCGCCCGGACAGGCATGGTCCTCGACGTCCTTGAACTCGCGCTCGTCGATGTGACCGGCGTTGAACGCACCGATCGCCTCGTACAGGTCCTGGATGGTGAGCTTGCGGTCCCCAAAGACACGGTTGGGCTGGGTGCAGCCACCGGAAGCAATCGAGCCGCTGTACAACAACACCCCAGGCAAATTGAGGCGACCGAGCGCCATGGCCATGGCCGGGATCGTCTTGTCGCAGCCGGCAATCACGACCAGTGCGTCCAGCATGTGACCGCGCGCCACCAGTTCCACAGAATCGGCAATCACCTCGCGGCTGACCAGCGAAGTCTTCATGCCTTCGGTGCCAGTGGTGATGCCGTCGTTGATCGAGACGGTGTTGATTTCCAGCGGAGTGCCGCCCGCTGCACGGATGCCTTCCATCACCTGCGCAGCAAGTTCCCGGTGGTTGAGGTTGCAGGGCATCGTGCCGATCCAGCAGTGCGCCACGCCGATCTGCGGCTTGCGCAAGTCTTCATCGCGCAGACCCACCGCCTTGAGCATGCCGCGCGCCACGGCGCGGTCTGGCCCGTCCAGCAGTGTACGGCTGCGGTGGCGCGGGTCGAAGGATGCGGCACTCATGCCTGCCCTTTCATCGGATGGGCCGACAGAAAGCGCTGGATCTCGGCCAGTGTTTCTTGTGGCGCTTCCTCGGGCACAAAATGCCCGCTCGGCATGGCACGCCCGATCACGTTGTCGGCCACAGCCTGCCAGTCGGCCAGACAATCGAACATGGTTCCCACCACCGCATTCGCCCCCCACAGGGTCATCATCGGCATGGGCAATTTGCGCCCGGCGGCACGGTCGGCGCGGTCATGCACCAGATCGATGGTGCCGGCGGCGCGGTAGTCTTCGCAACTGGCATGGATCGCCGCCGGATCGGCAAAGCAGCGGACATATTCGCGAACCGCTTCCTCGTTGAACTTGCTCAAGTCGGGTTCTTCGCGCCCGATGCGGCCCAGCAGATTGAACGGCACCTTGCCGGCCAGCATCTGTTCGGGCAAAGGCGGCGGCTGCAACATCAGGAACCAGTGGTAATACGCCTTGGCAAATTCCATGTTCGTGCTTTCAAACATGCGCAGCGTCGGTGAAATGTCCAGCACAGTGAGGGTGTGCACCCGCTCTGGATGGTCTGCCGCCAGCCGATGGCTCACCCGTCCACCACGGTCGTGGCCCACCAGATGGAACCGTTCAAAACCCAAAGCAGCCATGAGTTCCACCATGTCCAACGCCATCGCGCGCTTGGAATAGTTGGAGTGGTCTTCCAGGCCCACGGGCTTGGATGAATCGCCATAACCACGCAGGTCTGGGCACACCACGGTGTAGTGCTGCGCCAGCTCGGGCGCGATCTCATGCCAGCAGGCATGGGTCTGCGGGTAGCCGTGCAGCAACAACACGGGCTCGCCCGCACCCGCGCGCCGGTAATGGATATCAGCACCGCTCGACTGGAAGCGGCCCGTTTCGAATCCGGGGAACAAGCTCATCTGTGTGACTCCTGGTTCAGACTGCCTGACGCAGCCGTTCACGTACCTGCGTTGCATTGGCCAGCGTGCCACCTGCAGCTTCAATGCGCTGGCGAGCCTGGCGCACCAGGGTGAGGTTGTCATCGGGGCAGCCCATGGGCGCATCCTCCAAACCCACACGCACATGGCCGCCACGCGCAACCGCCACGCCGATCAGGGCGCCCAACTCAACACCCAGACCGGCCACCATCCAAGGCGATTGCGGCTGCTCCTGCGCCAAGAGCCGCAGATAGGCGTCCAGCGCCCAATCGGTCGGCGGAAAACCAAAGGCAATGTGCTGCGAGAACATGAACCGGTAGATGGGCGCGGGCGCACCGGGATAGACACGGTGCAAAGCAGCACCCAACCGGATGAAGCCCGGTTCGTAAATCGCGTAAGACGGTGTGATGCGGTGCTCCTGCGCCAAAGCCAGGCCATAGCGCACATGCGACTCGGGATTGGTGTAGACGAAACCTTCCTTGCCCGTAGCCATGTCTTCGTAGTGGCTGATGTTGGTCGAGCCCGGATCGACCACAGACCACTCGATCAGACCGGCGCGCACCAGTTTGTCAACGGCGGCATAGCGCTGCGCCGGCGTGAGTGGATTGGCAGCATCGATGCTGCCAGCAAAAGGCAGGGTGCCGTAGCAGATCACATCGGCACGGGAGCGGATGCGTTCGATGATCGGCGCGTAGATGTCGTAGTCATCGCGCTGACGCCCTGTCACCGGGTCATAGGCATGAAAATGGATGATCGAGGCGCCTTCGGCTGCGCAAGCCAGCGCGGCCTCGACGATCTCGTCTGCCGTCACCGGCATATTGGGCTGACGGGTGCGCGACCAAGGGCCGTTGACTGCGACTTCAAGCCAGGTGGGTGGTGTCAAGTGGATCTCCTGGTAACAGATGCGCCTGCGCGTTTGGCAGGCTGGGGGCCGTAGTGGCTGCTGGCCCGCTTGAGGTGGGCCGTCAGCACCTTGGCGGCGCCATCGGGGTCATGCGCTTCAATGCACTTGAACATCTTCACGTGTTCGTTGAGTGAAGTTTTTTCCGCACCCGGAGCACGCACGGCTTCGTGATGGAATTGTTCGAGCCACTCCAGCATGGCCTGCGACACCGCTTGGTAAATCGCATTGCCTGAGATTTCGGCAATGCCGCGGTGAAAGGCCATGTCGGTGCTCAGAAAGCGCTGGGAGTCCGGCAGTGATGCCTTGTGTTCTTCCAGCAAGCCACGCAAGCGTTCGATCTGCTCAGGTTTGGCACGTTGTGCTGCGATCCTGATCATGGCCACTTCGAACTGCAGCCGCGCTTCCTTGAGGTGTTCGAGCAAATCACTCGACCCCGACAACAAATGCATGGCCGCATCCGAGATCTGAGCGATCACCTTGTCGGCCGACAAGGGCATCACCCGCGCCCCCTCGCCATGGACGATGGCCACCAGGCCCATCCGCTCCAAGGTCTGCAGCGCTTCGCGCACAGCAGGACGCCCCACACCCAGCCCAGCCATCAGGTCCCGCTCGGAAGGCAGCAGCGCGCCCACGGGGAATTCACCATTGCGCAGGCGCGGCAGCAAGCGGTCCAGCACTTCGTGCGAAAGCTTGCGGCGTGCAATCGGTGACAAGTCCGCAACAGCAGGAGGTTGACGGACGCCCGGACTTTTTGCAGAATCATGATTCATGTAGTCATCATACCAGTTAAGTTAAAGATTTCAAACCACCATTTCCCCAACCCATCCGAAGTTCAGAAAAGGAGACACTTCATGGAAAGACGTTCATTCATCCAAACTGCGGCCATTGGTGGCGCCTTGGCGGCCCCCGCCATCGTACGCGCCCAACCCCAGATCCGTTGGCGCCTCGCCTCGAGCTGGCCCAA
>JACCDQ011979917.1_pt1 | contig 15034 bp, 23 predicted proteins | sample 7446031 | NCBI WGS metagenome assembly JACCDQ01 (sample SAMN15323442, study PRJNA562643) | freshwater metagenome | isolation source: river surface water | place: USA:Blue River Watershed | collected 2017-08-17
CCGTATCTAATACAGGTATGGTTACTGAATACCTAACAGGTACAGTAAGCAAGTATTCCGGTATGAATACACTGAGCGTTGAATTGCTCGAGCGATCAGATCCAAATTTCTATGCGGAATTGACTAATCAGCTCCAAAATGCGTATTTAACCTCTATCGACACCGCTGTACTTTCAGCTCTTGTAACTGCAGGTACAAACTCAACAGCTACTACAGCTGATAGCGATGGAATTATTTCTTACGCATCCGAAGCGGCTGCTCTTGTATACAAGAACACCGGTTATTTTGCTCAGAACTATATCGGTAACGCCGCACAGTGGCAGCTACTAATGGGCGCAGTGGATTCCACAAAGCGACCAATTTACAACGCTATCCAACCAATGAACGCAGCCGGACAGGTAGGCCCTCAGTCTATCCGCGGTAACGTACTCGGTTTGGATCTCTATGTAGATAAGAACTTTGCAGCTACTACAGTCGATGATAACTCAGCCATTATTTTGGCTCCTGAGGCTTTCACCGTATACCGTGGACCACAAGCTTATATGTCTGTAAATGTCGTATCTAACCTACAGGTACAGGTTGCGATTTATGGATTTATGGCAACTATCGCAAAAATGCCTAACGGTATTATTAAGTTTGCGAAAGCATAAATAAAGGAAAAAACCTAATAGTCGGTAGGGCTCTTAGCCCTTTGAGCCCTACCGGCCCTTTTTCAGATAGGAGTAAAGATGCCTGCAAGTTACGTCACCGAAGCTGAGTTAAGAGCTAACTTGGGTATCGAGAATCTTTACTCGAGCGATATAGTCGAGACTTGTTGCCAGACAGCTCAGGATCTCCTAAATCAGTTTTTATGGTTTGACTCAGCCCCGGTAGTAGGAGTAACTCTCCAAGATAACGTAGCTACCGTAATGGTCGCTAACCCTGCAATATTTAGCACCGGTCAGAGCGTAACCTTGAGTGGATGCGGCGCAACCTTTAACGGCACTTACACAATTACCGGTACGATGCCTTGGAGCGCCGGTACAGTAAATCAAATTCCTAGCCTTGTATGGAATCCTTATACGTGGAATTGGCCTAATGGCTTTAGCTTTATCCAATTTGCTAAGACCGCTGCTAACGTCAATTTTAAGCGCGTATTACCTTACGGCTCAGCTGTAGGGGAGGATACAAAGACAAACTCCTACGCAACTACCCCGGCGATACGCGAGGCCGCGATGATCCTCGCAGTAGATATTTTCCAAGCTCGCCAAGTCTCACAAACCGGCGGAGTAAGCGTAGATGGCTTTAGCCCTAGCCCTTACCGTATGGGTAATTCGATGATCGGAAAAATAAGAGGGCTTATAAGCGGCTACCAAAATCCTAACAGTATGGTCGGATGATGCCGGCACCTATTACTACACTCCGAGCCGCCGTAGCTCAAGCTTTAGCTAATCCAAACGTTTGGAATACCTATAGTTTTCCACCTCCAACGATCACAGCTAATAGCGTTATCGTGGCTCCGGCTGATCCTTATTTAACTCCAAGTAACAACACTTATAACTCGATAGCGCCTTTAGCAAACCTAAAGATTATTATGACGGTACCTATGCTCGATAATCAGGGAAATCTTAACGGTATCGAAACTACAGCGGTAGCAGTATTTAATAAACTAGCAGCCTCAAATATCGTAATGAATATTGGCAATATGTCGGCTCCTACAGTACTTAACGTACAAAGTGGGGATCTACTTACTGCCGATTTTACTATCTCTATTCTCACGGCTTGGAGCTAACAAATGGCATATACAGAGGATGATCTAAAGTTTTTGCGAAAGATCGGGCAGATCGTAGACGAGCCTGAACCGGTCAAAGTAGCAAAAGTAAAACCAATACCAACTACAACCGAAAGCGAGGAATAGGTCGATGGCCGTATTCTTATCAAATGGAGTGGTCGTAACCCTTAACTCGGTCGATCTCTCAGATCACGTAACAAGTGCAACTATTAACCGTGTCTTTGAGGAGCTCGAAGTCACCGCTATGGGCGATTCGTCTAGACGGTACGCCAAGGGCCTCGAGACATCTACGGTAACTCTTGATTTCCTAAACGACACCGCAGCTAACGAAGTACTACAAACTCTGCAAGGTGCTTGGGGTACTACAGTGCCTCTAACTCTTAAGCAGACAAGCGCAACTATTTCAGCTGCAAATCCTGAATATCAGACTACGATTTTGGTAAACAATACTACCGACATTAACGGAGCCGTAGGCGATATATCAACCCAGAGCATTACATTTACTTGTAACTCACCTATCGTAGTAGACACTACGGTATAACAAACTAACAAAGGGGCAACAAATGGCAAGACTCAAAATAACAAGGGCTAACGGCGAGGTAACTGAGCATCAGATTACTCCTCGTATTGAGTATGCCTTTGAGCTCTACGCAAAAAAAGGCTTTCACAAAGCCTTTAGAGATGACGAGAAGCAGTCGGATATTTACTGGCTAGCTCACGAGTGTTTACGCACAAGTGGAGTAGTAGTAAAACCTTTCGGGGCCGATTTCTTGGACGAGTTAGTAAAGGTCGAGGTCTTAGACGATGAACCTTTAGGCTAGGGCGAGACTCCCTTACTTATCAGGTAGCGCAGCTATCTATTAGGTTAGGGATCTCGCCTCAGTCGGTACTCGATCTCGACACAGAGATGTACAAGATGCTCATACAAGTATTAAACGATCAAGCTAAGGAGGCCGAGAGATATGCCAATAGAAATAAAAGGCGTTAAAACCACTCTTAAAGCTATCCGTAAAGTAGATCCTGAATTACTTAAAGAAATGAACAAAGAGATCAAGGCCGTAATGATCCCTATTCGGGATAAGGCACGAGGGTACGCTCCTTCACCTCAACCGGATAACCTCTACGGATGGAACGAAAACACCGTAGGTAAAACTATTACTGCCAAAAACTCGGCCTTTAGAACTTTTAACACTGAGGGCCGTCTACGCCTATTTCCACTTTATGATTATGAGACAGTCAAAAAAGGTATTTACTACGCTCAAGGTGCCGGTACTCGTAATAAAAATGGATGGCAGGCTTTGTACTACGTAGCTAATAAGTCTGCCGCCGGTGCTATTTACGAGACTGCCGGACGAGCTAACCCGGGCGGATCCTCAGAGAGTAAATCAAATAACCCAGGAGCAGGCGCTCACTTTATTCGTCGTATGGGCCCTTTATATGGAGATCAGCGACAACAGCGCGGCCGTATGATCTTTAGAGCTTGGGCCGAGGATCAGGGTAAAGCTCAAGCCGCCGTTATACGTGCTATCGAAAACACAGTAGCCGCTTTTAATAAAGGCCGTTACGGTAAGGCTTCATAATGGCGCTAAATATACCTAGCTTGGTCGTAAATGCCGTTAGCACTTGGAACGGTAAAGCTCTCGGTAAAGGCCAAAAGCAGATATCGAGCTTTGAGAAAAGCGTAAAGAATCTAGGTAAAGCTTTTGGTATAACTTTTGGAGCTGCAGCTCTAGCTAACTATGGCAAAAATGCGGTTAAAGCTTTTGCTGAAAATGAGAAATCAGCCGTACGCCTTGCTCAAGTAGTTAAAAACTTAGGGCTTGCTTTTGAGGTACCTCAGATCGAGCGTAACCTAGACGATATCTCGGCTAAGTATGGCCTACAGGGCGAGGTGCTACGCGAGGCTTTTCAAAAGTTAGTAGGCGTTACCGGCTCAGCTAACAAATCTACAGAGCTACTTAACGCCTCACTATCAATAGCTGCAGGATCTACCGAGGATCTTTTAACGGTAAATCAAGATTTAGCAAATGCTTACGTAGGTAACAATAAAGGTTTAACTAAATATAATTTAGGACTTACAAAAGCCGAGCTAAAGACCCTCAAGTTTGAGGATGCGATTACTCTACTCACTACAAAGTTTAAGGGCTCAGCTGAGGCCGAGCTAGATACTTATAGCGGCAAGATGCGCGTATTAGGTGAAGCGGCCGATAATGCCCAAGAGATCATAGGCGGCGGCCTTATTGAGTCGCTTTTAATTTTATCCGGTAATACCTCCGTCGAGGAGTTATCCGATGATATGGTCAAGCTTGCCGAAAATACTCGAGCTGCATTAGTCGAAATGAGCTCGTGGGGTAAAGATGTTTTCGATGCTTTTAGCTATGGAGCTAATGTATTAGAGAAGTTTATTAACGCTACTCAGCCTTTCGCAGATTTAATTTTTGCAGGTGATCCAACCGGCTTTATGGATAAACCTAGACCTCGGGCACGGCGCTTTTTCGAGGGTGGCCAAGACTCTATAGCCGAGGCTAAATTATCTAAACAAAGAGCAGCTGCCGAGGCTAAAGCTTTAGCTAACGCCAAGCGACTAGCAGCAGCTCAAGCTAAAGCAGCTCAAGCAGAGAAAAATAAAATATCGTTATCTAAGGCGGCTGCCGCTTTTGATACTACCCGGATAGGATTAGCTGCAGCCCTAAAGGCTACCTACGACAAAGAGACAAAGCTACGCCTCGAGGCTCTTATGCTTATCGAGGAGGATAAAGGCGATGAGGCTCTTAAGAAAATAGGCGAGCTTGCTAAGTTTCAGAAAAACGCAGACCTACAGCGCCTAGCCGGTGTAGAGACAATTAGTAACGCTACTCTCGAGTCTTTGAATAAACAGCTTTTAACAGAGTTAAAAGTTATCAACGATAGCAAGATGGCCGAGGGTAATAAGGAGCTAGCACGCGAGGAGGCGTTTAAGAAATATAACGCTGCTATAACGGCTGCCGGTAGCCTAATGGCTAAAGAGGCTTACAGCGAGCGCGTACAGATTCAGCTAACCGAGATCGCTCGACTAGCCTCTCTAAGTAATACCTATAACGCAGCTAAGACAAATAACCTATTACTTGAGTCTGCCGAGTTGTCTATGATCGAGCGAGTATCTAAGGCTCAAGCGTTAGCCGATGATGCAAGACTAAAAGCCTTAAAAGAATATCTAGCATTATTAGGCCAAGAAAAGCCGAAAATTACCCCAGAGGGTAAAACCTTAATTCCGGGCCTTGATTACAACCCTACTCAGGGTTTAGATCGTACTTACGATTTAATCAACCCACCGGTATTAACTCCTACTCCAAGTAATTTTACTTATGATCCTATGTATAAATATATGGACTCCGGTACAAACGTAACTATTAATGCCGGTATCGGTGATCCTGAAGCTATAGCTAGAGCTGTAGAGGATGTACTTAATCAGTCCACCTATCGAGGCACCTCTGTAAACCGAGGCTCAGGTAGGTATTATGAGTAATTGGCTACCGGAGTGGAGAATTACGGTAGGCACTACAGTTTACGATAACGTCCTAGCCGTAAATATGGCTACTGGCCGCGATGATATCGATTTACAATGTAACGCAGGCTACGCTCGTATGGAGATCGTAAACCTCGATAACTCCGCTTTTGATATTGATGTAACCGATGCTTTAGTGTTAGAGCTTAAGAATAGCTCGGGCGTATACGTACCTATGTTCGGCGGCCAAGTATCCGATTTTGGTATTTCAGTGCGCTCTCCTGAGGAAACCGGCTTTATAACGATCGGTAATATATTAGCCGTAGGATCTCTATCCAAGCTAACTAAAGCCCTTTTTCCGGATGCCTTGGCTAAAGACTACGACGGCAACCAAATCTACGACGTACTTAACGAGCTACTTATTAACTCGTGGTTTGAGGTGGCCCCGGCGCTCGAGTGGATCGATTACGACCCTACAACTACGTGGGCTACTGCAGAAAACGTAGGGCTAGGCGAGATCGATCAGCCTGGCCTTTATGAGATGATCGCTCGAGGAGCTGAGCCTACGAGCAGCTATAACTTATGCGCTCAAATAGCACAAAGCGCACAAGGGCAAATTTACGAGGATAAAGCCGGGCGAGTCTGCTACGCCGATACCGACCACCGTACGCAGTACCTAACCACTAATGGATACACAACTATCTCGGCTAATTACGCCGTACCGTCTACGGTTAAATCGATTCTACAGATAGGCAAGATACGCAACTCATTAGTATTTAATTACGGTAATAATTACTCTAGCCAAGCTACGGCGCTAGATACAGACTCGATAGCTAACTATGGCCGTTATCAGCTTACCGTTACTACTAACCTACATAACCTTACCGATGTAGAGGATCTAATGGATCGAGAGTTAGGCCTTAGAGCTATCCCTAGAGAGCAGCTACAGAGTATTACCTTTAGGCTTGATAACTCAGAGCTACCCGATGCCGAGCGAAATAAGCTTATAAACGTGTTTTTTGGTGAGCCGATAGTAATTAACGATCTACCTATTAATATGTTTAATGGCTCTTTTAATGGCTTTGTCGAGGGTTTTGCTATTAAGGCTACTCCTAATTATGTAGACCTAACGCTTACTCTAAGCCCTACAGATTTCTCACTGGTCGCGCCACAGTGGGCAACAGTTACCCCGGGATCCCTTGTATGGACTGGGGTAAATGCTACTCTTATCTGGCAAAATGCTTTTGGAGGTTTAACCTAATGGCAACAGTAACGCCTAACTTTAACTGGCCCGTACCTACCTCGACCGACCTTGTAAAGGACGGCGCGACGGCTATCGAGGCTCTAGGTGATTCTATCGATGCCTCACTTGTCGATCTTAAAGGTGGTACTACAGGGCAGGTACTTAGTAAAACCTCAGGTACGGATATGGATTTTACTTGGGTTACCTCCGATGATGCTAACGCTATCCAAAATACGATAGTCGATGCTAAAGGAGATTTAATTGCGGCTACAGCTGCAGATACTCCGGCACGTTTAGCGGTGGGAACTGATGGGCAGATTTTAACGGCTGACTCAACAGCCGCCACCGGTATTAAATGGGCAAGTCCAACCTCTACCGCTTTTTCTGGCGTTTCGTTAGTCAAATCAGCCGTACAGTCAGTTTCAAACGCAACAGATACGGCTATCACTTGGAATACAGAGGATTACGACACTGACGGCTATCACAGTACGGTAACTAATACGGATCGCATTACTATTCCAACAGGCAAAACAGGGTATTTTTTAGTTTCATCTAGAGTTTCTTTTGCCGGAAACGCTACAGGCGTTAGATCAGTAACTCTACGTAAAAATGGTTCAACCGGTGTAATTGGTGTGGATATGAATAATCAAACAGCGGGAGCTTCTGCAGTTTGTATAAATGATCGCGTAATTTATGCAGTTGCAGGAGATTATTTTCATCTTAACGCTTACCAAACAAGCGGCGGAGCATTAAATACCGATAACTCAGGCGGCTATACATTTTTCACTATGACTTACCTAGGAGCATAAATGGATCTTTACTCACTTATAATTTCTGAATATCCACAGTTAGAAATAACAAATGAATTAGATCCGTTTAGAAATGGTACGGTCCAATTAAAGGATGACGGTGATGGTATCCAATATATTTCTACTTGGAATTATTCAGAACCATTACCAAAATCATTATCTAAATATGTGCGATAAATAAAGACAGGTTACTAATAGGCTAATGCTTACAAGCTATAACGGATATCCGGCCTCTAAAGATCCGGATGAGATAAAGATAAAGTCCTACCCTGTAAAGGGTACGGATCGTAAGCTTAGGTGCGCTGAGAGTGTGGGCCCACTCTTGGCCGCCTTCGCTGCAGAGTTTCACGAGCTGATAGAGCCGATCGATGCGGGTACCTTTGATGACTGGGGCTACGCTTTTAGGATGGTGCGCGGTACGACCGATAAACTTAGCTGCCACTCATCCGGTACAGCTATCGATCTAAACGCTACAAAGCATCCACTCGGTAAACACGGCACCTTCCCGGCTGAAAAAGTACCGATGATCCGGGCAATAGCTAAGAAATACGGCCTAAAGTGGGGCGGCGATTTTAAGAGCAGACCGGACGATATGCACTTTGAGGTAGAGGTAAAACCCGGCAAGGCTAAAGCCTTAATAAAGAGTTTAGGTTTATAATTATCTAAATCCTTAAGGGCACTAAGGAGTAACAAAATGAAAGAGCAATTAATCGCAGCCGGTAAATCTTACGCACGTGCAGCTTTAGCAAGTGCGGCGGCGCTTTATATGTCCGGTATTACAGATCCTAAAGTACTAGCTAACGCGTTTATAGCAGGCTTAGTAGGCCCTCTACTTAAAGCAGTGCAGCCAAGCGAGAAGCAGTACGGCCTAGGCGCTAAATGATCCGGGCCCTGATAGGGGCATTATTGGGGATTTTGCTCCTATCGGGGTGCGGTTACGACGGATGGGTTAGGTATGAGTGCCAAGAATACGAGAACTGGTCAAAGCCTGAGTGCGTTGAGCCGCAGTGCACGGTTACCGGCACCTGCTCTAAGGATCTTATTACGAGAGATGAATAGAGAAAAGAAAAGGCTAACGCCTGAGGATATACACGCTCGATTAATCTTTCTTATCGGTGCGGTACTTGCATTTACCTTTTTTGTAATTACAGGTGGTGCGGTTTATGCTCTTGTCTTTGTAACTCAGCCGGTAGGGGCTCAAGCTCCTAACGATCGAGACTTTATACAGCTCCTACAGACTCTAGCAATATTCTTAACAGGTGCCTTAGGCGGCGTACTCGCCGGTAATGGTCTTAAATCTAAGCCTAAAGATTTTATAAAAAGCGACACGCCTTAATAGATAGTTGCGTTTTGTCGGAGGGTACCTTCATACTGATACTACACACGCCGAGAGGGCTACTCGGGTAGTAGCCTAATCGGCCTTAACAAAGGGCGATATATGAACAGTGCAGACTTTCTAATAGTGTTTGGCATTACCGGGATAATGGCGGCGTTTATTAAAGCTGCTTGGACACTTGGATACCGTGAGGGCCATAGTGAGGGTTACGTAAGAGGTCGAGCGATAGCTAAAGCTCTACAAGACAAAGGCCTAGTGCGATAATGGGTTTCTTAGATAACTACGAGGATGTAAACAGCCGTATTAAGCGTTTCCGTACAGAATTCCCGAGCGGCCGATTAATCGCCATTATCGAGGATATAAATCTAGACAAGGGTACGATCCTTGTAAGAGCTGAGGCGTACCGAGAGTACGAGGATACGGTGCCGAGCGCCGTAGATTACGCTTTTGGTAACGTAGCGACACTGCCGCAAAATATGAAAAAATGGTTTATAGAGGACTGCTTAACGTCTGCTTACGGTAGAGTTATTGGCCTTCTTACGCCGAGCGATGGCGGTAGGCCTACAGCTCAGGATATGCAAAAAGTAGAGGCCTCTTATGCAAATAATGAGCCTGATCCTTGGGCTGTAAATGCAGCTAAAGAGGGCATACCTACAATAGCTACAGCTATGGCAACTATCCAAGAGGGGCTAGGCGGTGAGTTACCGGCTGAGCCGCCTCGATGCCCTCACGGCACGATGGTATGGGCTGAGGGTACTAGCAAGGTAGGTAAACCTTGGGCCGCGTATCGATGCACTGAAAAGAATAAAGCTACGCAGTGCAGCCCTAGATGGCACGTTTTGGCGAGTGATGGTAAATGGAAACCTCAAATCTAACCGAGCAGTCTCTCTTTGACTATATAAAGAGCACGTACCTTGAGGACTTGCAAAAGACCGAGCACGAGTACGAGTACATAGATGCCACGAGTAGCGCATATAGGCTCACTATCGAGCTTAAATGCCGTAAGACTCATTACGACGAGCTGATACTCGAAAAGGATAAATACGAGTCGCTAATGGATAGAGCTCAGGATTTGGGCTTTACTCCGTTTTATATCAACTCCACACCGAAAGGTATATACGCGTTTAACCTACGCAAAATTACGGTTACTTGGACTACTAAACGCTTACCGGCGAGCACTTTTGATAAGGGAGTGGATATCGATAAAAAGGTAGCGTTACTACACATAGATAAGGCGGTACAGCTCTAATGGGAGAAATGACGTTTATTAAAGATGGTTTTGCTAAGACAATAGGACGAGACGGCGAGGTTACGGTTACCGTAGCGGTGCAGTGCGACGGCTGCTTTAAGTGGAGTAACGGCTTAGGTGGCCTAGATATCAAAGATGTAGGTAACGAGGTCGTAATGTGGTTATGTGCGGACTGCCGTAAATGACTACCTATAAATACGAGTGCCGAGTCTGTAAAAAGGTTACAGATCAGATCGAGCGCATAATTAGCGATAACCTACCGCCATATGTAAAGACCCTGCAGTGTACGAAGTGTGGGGTAATGGGTGTATGTATGGTCGAGGAGCCTAAAGATGCCAACGTATGAGTATGAGTGCATAAGCTGTAATATCCGGTACGAGTCGATACAGCCAATAGGCGAAAACGTAGCGCCTTTATGCTGTGGTACAGCTATGAGGCAGGTCTACTCAGTGCCCGGTATTAGCTTTAAAGGCACCGGATGGGGTGGATCTAAATGAGGACTGAGATTACTCATACCTGCAACTGTGGTAAAACCTTTAAGATCGATAGCGCACGGCCTTTAGTAGCTGTAACTATCTTGCAGGTGTCTATAAAAAACCACTCTGAGGACTGCGCGGTAGCCTGTGGATAACCTGTGGAGGACACGCAGGCAGTACGCTCAAGTTATCCACATACTTGCCAGTAACTTGACTAAGGGTTTACGCTCCATACTCGCAGGCGAGCCGCTGAGGCGGATAGCTCGCAGGCGTAGTTTGGTGCTTGTGGCCGGGCTATTGCTATTTACCAATATGCCTACAGCTAAGGCTTTAAGTACTGCAAGAGATATTAATAACTATAAACTCTATGCTCATATAAAGCTACATAGTGCTAAAGAGTATCGATGCTTAGAGCTCTTATGGAATAAAGAGAGTATGTGGAATCCTCGAGCAGACAACCCTAAGAGCTCAGCGTATGGGATACCTCAGCTCTTAAAGCTTACGGTTAAGGATCCATATTTACAGATAGATAGAGGACTCAAGTACATAAAGGCAAGACACCTTACGCCTTGTAAAGCTTTAGCCTTTCATAAAAAGACCGGTCATTACTGATGGTACAAGGTAAGCAAGATCCAAGAGTAAGCAGGGCATATAAGAAACAGCGCCTTATAGTCTTAGCTAGAGATGGTTATACCTGCTATTACTGTGGATACTCAGGCGATGATATGACTGTGGATCACATAGTCAGTATCAAAAATGGGGGTGATCCTATAAGCCTCGAGAATATGATCTCAGCTTGCAAAACGTGTAACTCACGCAAAGGATCACGCTCACAAGGCCTTTTTTTAGCGTCCGTTTCTACCCCCCCTGCCTTTCCGATCTTAATCTCCCCGATCACCACCAGTACGGTCCCTAGCGGTCCGTGTGTGGGCCAAACTGAACAGGATTAGTAACTATATGTCCGATACTAAAACGCCTCGCTATGGGGCTACTGAGCCTCGGCTACATAGTCCGTACCTCGAGGGCCCTAATCGCGGCGAGGAAATCTCTCAGCTCGCGGATAGTATTGGCCTACCGCTTTTACCTTGGCAGCGTTTTTGTATTTCCGATATGACGGCCGTAGACGATGCCGGGATGTTTCGCAGACGTAGTAATTTGCTTTTGACTAGCCGGCAACAGGGCAAAACTCACCTCGCGCGTATGATGATGCTCGGGCATATGTTTTTATTCGATAGCCCTAACGTGTTGATTATGAGCTCTAATAGGTCGATGGCCTTAGACACCTTTAGACAAGTGGCCTACGCTATTGAGGGCTCAGCTGAACTAAGCCGGCAGGTCAAACAGATCCGGTACGCCAATGGCACCGAATCTATAGAGCTTAAAAATGGACACCGCCTCGACGTGGTAGCAGCTACTAGAGACGGATCGCGTGGACGTAGCGCCTCGTTTTTGTATATCGATGAGCTCCGAGAGATATCGGAGGAGGGCTACCGTGCAGCTACTCCTACCACTCGTGCAAAAATGAACAGCCAAGCCCTATATACGAGTAATGCCGGGGATGCCTTTAGTACCGTGCTCAATGATCTACGCGAAAGAGCTCTATCTAATCCTCCGGAGACTTTTGGCTTTTACGAGTACTCGGCTCCGGCTTTTGCTAAGATTACCGACCGGATCGCGTGGGCATACGCTAACCCGGCACTTGGCTACCTATTCGATGAGGACGTATTAGCTGAGGCTGTGAGCACTCAACCGATCGAAACTACAAAGACCGAGATGTTATGCCAGTGGATTAGTAGTACCGCCTCACCTTGGCCACACTTATCGGTCGAGGAGTCAGGCGATAAGGATCTAAAGCTTGTACCCGGGCCTCTTACTATTTTCGCTTTTGACGTAGCGCCAAGCCGCCGCGATGGATCGCTAGTTATGGGGCAAGTACTCCCCGATGGTCGGATAGGCGTAGCTGTACTTGAGATATTTAGATCCGAGGTATCGATAGATGAACTCTTTGTAGCTAACGCTATAGCCAAGTGGGCCAAGATTTATTATCCGAGAGCTGTAGCTTACGATAAATACACTACAGCCTCGATAGCTAAACGCCTTGAGGTAAACGGTATACAGATTATGGATATATCCGGTACTAAAGGTTATCAGGCCTCTGGGGATCTTTACGAGGCGCTTGCTAATAAAAGGCTTGTGCACTCGGGGCAAGATGAGCTAGTTACACATATGGCAAATTGCGCGGCCAAGGAGTCGGATGCCTCTTGGAGAATTATCCGCCGTAAATCCGCCGGCCCGGTAGATATTGCTATCGGCTTAAGTATGGTTGTCCACGTACTTACTCAGCCGTTAGGCGAGGCTAAAGTTTACGTTTAGACACGCTCAAGATAACCGTACTTATGCTTGACGATATGGGAAAATGGAGACTATGGGATTATTACAAACGCTTGGTTTTAGGTCAGCTGATAAGCAGACCGTAGAGGCTCAGTATGCCCCGGCCGTTATGGATACTACATACGGCTACGGATCGTTTAATACTAATAGCGCGTTTGGATATAACGGCGTAGGTATTGATCGTAATTTTGCACTCCAAGTTAGTAGCGTAGCTCGATGCCGTAACTTAGTAGCCGGAGTTATTTCTAGTATCGATTTAGCATTATATAAAAAATCAACCGGTGAAAAATTAGGATCGCCTGTATGGCTTGAGCAACCGGATCAACGGCAACCACGTAGCGTTACTATTGCTGCAACCGTAGATAGTCTTATGTTTTATGCAGTCGCTTATTGGCGCGTTACCTCTTTATATGCCGATGATGGCAGACCCTCAGGCTTTGAGTGGGTAGCTAATAACCGAGTTACATATACAACTAACCAATACGGTACTGAAGTTAAAGATTATTTTGTAGATGGTCAGCTTGTACCTATGTCGGGTATCGGATCTCTTGTAACTTTTCAGTCTTTACTACCAGGAGTATTACAGTCAGCAAGTACAACTATTAAAGCTGCTTGGGATGTACAAAAAGCAGCGGCGGTATCTGCAGCTACTCCAATGGCTACTACTATTCTTAAAAATAACGGAGCAGATTTACCGGAGTCTCAAATCCAAGGCATATTAGCCGGATGGAACTCAGCTCGCAGAAATCGCAGTACGGCATATTTAACGTCTACTTTGACTGCAGAAAATATTGGATTTTCACCTAAAGAAATGGGCTACGTAGATTTCAGCCAGTACCTCGCCACGGAAATCAGCCGCGCGATGAACGTACCGAGTTACCTAATTAGCGCGGATATGAATAACTCGATGACGTACCAAAATATTTTAGATGGCCGTAAAGAATTTGTAGCTTATTCTCTACAGCCTTATATCTCTGCTATCGAGGATCGTTTATCTATGAACGATATAACCAATAGCTCAAATCAGGTGCGTTTTGCGGTAGATGATACATTTTTACGTGTCGATGCTAAAGAACGTTTAGATATTATCGAGAAAATGTTAAATCTCGATTTAATTGATGTAGAACAAGCTAGATCAATGGAACAATTAACACCGCTAGGAGATGCAAGTGCTACTAACGTTTAGCCAAGAAATCCAAGCAGCCGATACAGAGCGCCGTATCGTTTCCGGACTTGTCGCGCCATATGGCGAGATCGGGCATACAAGCGCAGGCCCGGTAGTTTTCGAGCGTGGCTCTATTTCTATTCCGGATGCAGGAAAAATAAAATTACTATCGCAGCACCAACAAGATAAACCGGTAGGTCGCGCTATTTCGTTTAGTGATTCTACGAGTGGCGTTTACGGATCGTTTAAGCTTTCGAGTAGCACTCGAGGACAAGATGCACTCGTACTAGCGCAAGAAAATCTCGTATCCGGCTTATCCGTAGGGGTGGATGTAACCGCCTCTAAGCCGATGGGTGATTACTTGCTCGTCACGGCGGCGGTCCTCAAAGAGGTATCGCTCGTCGAGAGCCCTGCCTTTTCTAGCGCCTCCGTCGATGAAATTATGGCGGCACGTGCGGCGCTAGAAGCTGCAACAAGTACCAAAGAAAAAACTACAACTATTTCTACGACTATCGTAGAAATTGAAACCGAAACAGAAACCGAAAGCGAGGAAGCTGTGACTACAGCCCCAGAAAATACACCGGAGGAAACTCCGGTAGATGCACCGGCCGAGGCTGAAAAAGTCGAGGCAGCTCGTAAGATCATCCGTCCATCTGTACTAAACTCTCAAACAGTTCGTACGCCTATCGTCTCTATGGCAACTTACACAGAGCACAAAATCAAAGCTGCACTAGGTAGCGATGAATCACGCCTTTACGTAACCGCTGCAGATGATTCTTTCTCTACTAACCCTGCCTTTAACCCTACTCAGTACCTATCAGAGTTTGTAACTAACACTCGTTTTGGTACTCCTGCTATCGATGCTTGCTCACAGGGCACCTTGCCACAAAGCGGTATGTCGATTTCAGTACCGTCACTTGTTACCTCAGCCGGCGGTGGTTCAGGTGTAGCACCTACCGTAACCGTCGAAGCTGAAGCAGGCGCCGTATCTAATACAGGTATGGTTACTGAATACCTAACAGGTACAGTAAGCAAGTATTCCGGTATGAATACACTGAGCGTTGAATTGCTCGAGCGATCAGATCCAAATTTCTATGCGGAATTGACTAA
>JACCDQ011017936.1_pt1 | contig 15031 bp, 10 predicted proteins | sample 7446031 | NCBI WGS metagenome assembly JACCDQ01 (sample SAMN15323442, study PRJNA562643) | freshwater metagenome | isolation source: river surface water | place: USA:Blue River Watershed | collected 2017-08-17
CCGATACTTTTAGACGTACCAATAACCTGAATGTTTTTAGGCTGTGAAAAATCGTCCACAATCCATTCAAAAGAATTCGATTTGTAATGTTTCCAATTTTCTTTAAATCGACGTAAAAACAGCGCCGCATCATGAAAAGGATCATTTAAAAACGTTTTATCGGCATCCCAATATATTTTTGCCAAATCGTTCGCAATTAAATGCTGAACAATTTTCTCCTCAGAAGCATTCAAAGCATTAAACCCGGCAAAAACAAACTGTTTATTACCAACAGTATTCGAAAAGTGATTGAGATTTTCAACTGCTTCACGGTAAATCAAGCCTTGATATCCAATACCTTTTTTTAGTAAATGAGCATATAATGATTGATAATAAAGCGGTAACAACTTCCAGAAATCGATATATTTCTCGAGTAAGGCCGTTTTGTTTTCCACTTCAACTCCCCATCTCTTAATATCTTCTATATCTTTCAAATAAGACAAAACATGAGTCGGGTCTAACAAATAACGATCTATTTCATTAAAATCCTGCAACAATGTTTTTGCCCAATTAGCAAAAGACTCAAAAGACTGCTGATTGTTTTTTTCGGTGACAGATAAATAAACTTCGTAAAATTCGAACAGTAATTCTATGGGATCAATACTTCGAATCCCTGCAATATCCTGAATAAAATCTTCGATACTAATAATTTCAGGGGCAAGGATATTTTTTTGAACTTGCTTTTTAAGTGCTTCAATCAAAAAAATCTTAGCCCTTTTATTAGGCAAAACTACTACTGTATTAAACAATTTAGCAGAATTATTTTCGGTTAAAACCTGAGCAATTTTATCTAGAAAAGTATTATTTGTCATGTCATAAAAATAAAAAAACGCCCCAATAAATCGGGGCGTTTCCTGTAATTATTTAGAAAGAAATTATTTTACTAATTTCACTTCTGTTCTTCTGTTTAATGCTTTGCCAGCAGCAGTTTTATTAGTAGCAACTGGCATAGACTCACCATATCCTACTGATTTAATTTTGCTAGAAGAAAGACCTCTGTCTAATAATGCATTTTTAACTGCAGCAGCTCTGTCTTCAGAAAGTTTTTGGTTGAATGCATCAGAACCATCGCTATCAGTGTGTCCTTCGATTAAGAACTCAGAGTTAGGGTAGTTTTTAAGCAATTCAGCCATAGCATCTAATCTTTTAGGAACGTCAGCTGATTTAAAAGTAGATTTTCCAGAATTGAAATAGATAAATCTAGCTTGTGATTTTAATTGATCCATAGCCTCTTGAGTTACTTCTGGACAACCTTTGTTACTAGCCGGACCAGCAACTTCAGGACAAGCATCATCTTTATCAGCTACACCATCTTTATCAGTATCTGGCCATGGGCATCCTGCATTTTCTTTAGGACCAGCAACGTTAGGACATTTGTCATCTTTATCAGCAACTCCGTCTTTATCAGCATCTGGACATCCTTTTAATGAAGCTAAACCAGCAACATTTGGACAAGCATCTTCAGCATCAGTGATTCCGTCACCATCAGCATCTGGACAACCTTTTAAAGCAGCGATACCAGCAACTTCTGGGCAAGCATCTTCTGAATCAATGATTCCGTCACCGTCAGTATCAGGACATCCGTTGAATTGTTTTAAACCAGCAACTTCTGGACAAGCATCTTCTTTATCGTAGATTCCGTCACCATCAGTATCTTTTCCACCAAATTTGAAAACGATACCTGCAGTATGCTGAACATGAGAACGAACTAAAGGATCTCCATTGTCAAATGCTTTTTTGTAAGTAGAAGCAAGTTCTAAACCAACATTTTCAGTAAACCAAAAAGTCAATCCAGCTCCTCCATTTACAGTACCAAAACTACTATCTCCTAAGAAAGTATAACCTCCACCTAAGTGTAAACTTGGATCAATCACTTTTGATTTGATTAATTTAGCGAAACTATATTTCACTTTTCCATCAATTCCGTAGTACATTAAATCACCAGGATTAGTTACAATCATTCCTCTACCATCATGACCTGGAGCAGTTGGATTAAAAGTAACTAACTTATCGATTTTATTTACCGAACCTTGAAGCCCTACTGTAAAACCACTTCCTACATAACGGGATACACTTAAATAAGATACTGAAGGAAGGATATTCCAATTGTTTTTCACATCAAACGGTTGAGAGAAATGACGATCTAACCAATTATTACCTCCGCCTGCACTAGTCCTAGTATCTACGGCATTTACTCCAAAAGCAATAGCCCATGGATTGTTACTATCTTGAGCCTGAGAGCTTACACCCATAGCCATCAACACAGCAACAAAAAGTTTGTTAAGATGTTTCATACTTAAAAAATTTAATTACAATTTAGTTAATTATACACAAAAGTAACGCGTAATTTTTTAACTACAAAATAGAATGTTAAAAAAAAAACGTTATGAATTACTCATTTTAACATTGCTAATCAGGCACAAAGACCTAAAAACCAATAAACAAAAGAGAATTTTATTTTATTTATTTTCCTAATAGTTAAAATAAACAAACAAAAAATCTGAAAATCAACCTAATAAAAAATATATCTTTATCCTTTTAGCTTAAAACATCTTTTTACACTTGCACAACCTCAATTTCTTCTCCTATATACACTAATGTTTTCTTTTGAACCTTAAAACCCATTAATTCAATTGCTGCTTCATATTCCTCGAGTTGTTTTTTGTATTTTGCATTATGAACACCTGTTTTATAATCCAATAAAAACACTGCTCCTTCTTGCGAAACAACCATTCTGTCAGGCTTCACAACAGCTCCTACTTTTCGAATAATAGTTTGCTCGTTCAAAACCTGATTCCCTTCAGCAAAAAACATTTCTAAAAAAGGATGATTAACAATCTTGCCAATAGTATCATTTACTATATTTCTTTGCTTTGCATTAATCAATCCACTTTCAACAGCCTTATCAACAGCTAAATCCACATCATTCTTTGTTTTAACAAAAGACAGAATCTCATGTATTACATTTCCGTATTCAATAGATTCCTGCTGATGCGTTCCCCACATCAAAGCTTCTCGTTGGGCAATTTTAACATTTTTAGGGTTTAAAATTTCTTTGACAACACTAATTGGCTTAGAAACATCAATATGTTTTGTTCCCAAAGAAACTTTAACTTTAGAACCAAATTCATATTCAAAAACATTTTCATCAAAAAAACCTTTCATTATCAAATAATTAATAAAAAAAGCCGACATATCATCTTTCTTAACTTCCCCTTTAGAAGTCAAATTCATATTAGAAATCACATACAACTGCTCTTCTGCACGTGTCAAAGCCACATACAACACATTAATATTATCCAATAATTCCTCCTGCTTTTTCTGCCCATAGATCACTTTTGCATCATCACCGAAACCTTCCACCGCTTTACTGTTATCTATTAAGGCCTTTGGCATATCTACATCTTCAACATCAAGCCATAATTTATCTTTAGGTTTCTTTACATAGTCTTCCTCCGCAAATGGCATAATTACAACAGGAAATTCCAAACCTTTAGATTTATGAATGGTCATGATTCGTATCGCATTGTTTCCTTCCGGAGACGGAATACTGTATTTATGACCACTTTTATCCCAAAATTCAATAAAATCAGCTATTCCTGCCTGATTGCGAACATCTCGCTCTAAAACAATGTCTAAAAAATATTGCACATAAGCATTTCCAGACTTAGTATCATCTAAAAAAAAATTTAAAACGATAATTTCTACTGCTTCATACAAAGACTTTTTGCGAATGCTTTGAAACGAAAGTGAAATTTCAAAACTCATCAGCCATTTTTCAAAATCAGCTTCTGATTTTTGCGCCATTCCCTGAGCAATAAAATCATGAACAGGCATTTGATTCTGAATATTTTCGGCAACATAATGTAAAAAATAGGCTTTCGATTCTAAATCGGCATTATTTTTCAAATATTTCAAAAGATGAATAATCAAACGCACTTCGGTTGCGTTTTGAATCATTAAAGTTTCCGAAGACAACAAAGGAACACCTTGTTCAGTCAAATAATTTGCAATAGCAATTCCCTGATCACGTTTACGGGTTAAAATTACGATATCCTTATATTCAAAACCTTGCTGTAAAACTTTCTGAATAGTATTTAGTGTAGCCAAAACATACAAATCTGTTTTATCCAGAACCTCTTCTTCGCTTTCTGAACTTTCTATTTTTGGTATAAAAGAAATATTAACATAACCTCCCTTTTTAGAATTAGTATGCTGAAAACTATGATTCTCATACAAATCCTTATAATCAGCGTGTTCAAATTCAGCCGAAATCGATTTAAAAAAATCATTATTAAATTCTATTATCTGAGAATACGACCGATAATTTCGATCCAAATGCTCAATCTTTTTATCCGGATTATTAAAAGGATTTTTATCCTTACTCAACTCAATGAACTGTTCCGCTTTTCCACCGCGCCAGCGATATATAGATTGTTTTGGATCGCCAACAATCATTAGCGTTCCTTTGTTTCCATAATCGTCCTGACCCGAAAGCGCATTATCGATTAGCGGAATTAAATTTTGCCACTGCATTTCGGATGTATCCTGAAACTCATCAATAAAAAAATGACGGTAGCGCTCTCCTAATCGTTCATAAATAAAAGGAGCCGGCTGATTTTGAATTTCACGATGGATTATAGCATTAAATTCTGAAATAGAAAGCACATTTTGTTCTTCCTGTATTTTAGCCAACTCATTATTTACCGTATTCAACAACGAAAGCGGTGTAATATTTTTTAGAAAGGCTTCGTAAAAATCTCTCTTCTCAAAATTCTTATAAACCCGCACAAGAATTTGCAATAATTCAGGTATGATATTTTCAATTAAAGCCCGGTCTTTAGCTGTTTTATTAATTGCGATATCTTCAAATGTATGAAAGGTTTTATTTTTAGGATTGAATTTGCCATCCCGAATACTCACAAGATGATTTGGAAAAGTCCCACGAGAAAAAGATTTCAAATCAATTCCGATTTTTTCAATCAAATCGAGAGCATTACTCGCGATTTGAGCATTCTCTTTTTCAATCTCCTTACAAACTCCATTTAATTTCTTTTTAATTTCAATAAATTCCGCTATGGATTTATCCTGAAATTGTATGATTTCATTTCGGTTATTCTCATTTTGAACTAATTTTCCGGTTTCCAGAATTTCTCTCGAAATATCCCAGGATTTATCATCATCGGTTTTTTCCATAGTAAAATCGACGAGTAACCTAGTCAGGATTTCATTTTCTCCAGCCTGAGCAATAATAGCATCCACCGCTTCTATCAAAAGATTTTCGGTATCCAAAGTCACCTCAAAAGTCATGGGTAAATTCAAATCGTGTGCAAAAGCACGAATCACTTTATGTGTAAACTTATCGATGGTAGAAATATCAAAAGCAGCATAATTATGAATAATGTGTTTGATGATTTGCTGCGATTTAGCTTTGATAGTCCGAACGGATAATTTCACTTCCCAATCGGCAGTATCTTTAACCAAATCCTGCATTAAATCCAAGGCTTTTTGAGAAGGTTCATCCTTAGCAAATTCGGACAAACTCCCTACAATTCGGCTTTTCATTTCATGTACAGCTTTATTGGTAAAAGTGATAGCCAAAATATTGCGATAAGCATCATTTTTTGGGGAAGTCAGAATTATTTTCAAATATTCTTTGACCAAAGTATAAGTCTTTCCTGAACCGGCTGATGCGTCATAAATAGAAAAAGAGTGTCTTTGCATAACTTTTTGTTGTTGATAATCCGAAACCCTAGCCCCGATAGTTCCGATAGCCATCGGGATAGCTCCAAAATCGAAACTATAAAAATTGTTCGTTTAATGCTTAAAAGTAGTATTTTTGCACTATGGAAACAAACAGACAGAAAAAAATAGGCGGAGTACTCCAACAGGATTTGGTAGACATCCTACAAGGTGAAGTGAGAAAAAATGGCGTTAGTAATTTGGTTATTTCGGTATCAAAAGTATCGGTAACTACCGATTTATCTGTGGCTACCGTATATTTAAGTATTTTTCCTCAGGAAAAAGCAAAGGAAACATTAGAAGGAATTAAATCGAATACCCCTTTAATCAAACATGATTTAGCTCAAAGAGTTCGCAAACAACTACGCAGGGTTCCTAATTTAGTTTTCTTTATCGATGACTCATTGGATTATATTGAAAAAATTGACAATGCTTTGAAAAACAAAGAAAATCCAATTGAAAACAGAGATTTATTAGACCGAAGAAAACAATTTTAAGAACTTGAATTTTCCGCTATACATAGCCAAACGCTACATTCGTAGCAATAGTAAAAACAATGCCATCAACATTATTAACCGCATTGCAAGCATGGGAATCATTGTGGGCGCGATGGCTTTGTTTGTGGTTTTATCAGTTTTTAGCGGACTAAAAGTATTCAGCCTTTCGTTTAGCAACGATATTGACCCTGATTTAAAAGTGACAAGTACCATTGGTAAATCTTTTTTTATCACTCCGGAACAAGAAAACGAAATCAGAAAAATTGAAGGCGTTGCAGCTTTTTCTAAAATCATTGAAGAGCGTGTCTTATTTACTTTTGACAACAAACAAGAGGTAACCTACCTTAAAGGTGTTGATCCAAACTACAACAAAGTAAACAACACCAAAAAAATTATTTATAACGGTCAGTGGATTGAAAAAAACACCTATCAAGTAGTTGTAGGTTTTGGTTTAGTTCAAAAACTTTCATTGGGATTAATGGATTTCAACAAACACCTGGAGGTATTAGTTCCCAAAGCCGGAAAAGGAAATATTGAAAGTGCCGAAGAAGCTTTCAATAAAGCTGAAATTTTCCCAGTAGGTATTTATGCCATTAATGAAGATTTAGATTCCAAATATGTTTTTGCCGATTTAGGTTTAGCTCAGGAATTATTAGAGTACAAAACCCATCAGGTTTCAGGAATTGAACTCAAAGAAAAACCAAATGCTGATGAAGCAACAATCATTAAAAAACTAAACAGCATTTTTCAAGGTAAAGTCACCATAAGAAACCGGGCACAACTTAACGAATCATTGTATAAAATGCTCAATACCGAAAATGTAGCCGTGTACCTCATTTTTACCCTGGTAATAATTGTGGCACTTTTCAATCTTATTGGCGCCTTAATTATGATGATTCTGGACAAAAAAGGAAACCTGAAAACCCTTTTTAACTTAGGAACTGAAATTAAAAGTCTGCGAAAAATATTTTTATTGCAAGGCACTTTACTAAGTTTAATTGGAGGAATTATAGGACTTGCATTAGGAATTATAATCGTGCTCTTACAACAACATTTTGAATGGATTATGATTACACCAACGTTAGCTTATCCGGTTGTTTTTTCTATTGAAAATGTTGTGATTGTAATGGCTACTATCACTACACTTGGCTTTATTGCTTCGCTAATTGCCAGTAGCCGCGTGAACGAAAAGTTATTGGAATAAACTTATTGAAGACGATTATTTCGTTTTTTTAAATCATCCATAAGATCAGTCAGTTCTTTTGTAAACAAATTTAAAGATTGTGTCGGTTCTTTCATATATCCGATTATTTTTCTAATCTCATCTTCTGTAATTGTTTCATCTTCGAATAAATATGACAAACTAAGAATCTGAGATACGGAATGACGTACTTTATGAGAAATCATAAATAACATTTCATCCATTCCATTTGAAAATACTATTTTTCTCAAATCGGCATTCTTCAATTTGGTTACATCAATTCTGGATCCGTGGATAAAAGCTTTGTCATTTTCATCCTTAATTACTGTAAAATAATCAACAAACCATTTAATATTTCCATCAGCACATTTCCATTTATATTCACAATCTCCACTCCCTTTTCCTAAAACTGACAATTCCTCCAATAATCTGTAGAAACTATCTTTATCATCTGGTTCAATGTTTTCAGACCATAAAAATGGGCTTTCAATAAATTCATTGGAATCATACCCTGTAATACCCTTAACATTTTCACTCATAAAAACAGTTGGGAAATTAGTCTCAACTTTGGCAACGTAGAATATTATGGGTTGGGAATCTCTTAACTGATTCAAAAAAACATTCATCCGTTCAACTTCCTTTTGAGCTTTCTCTTTTTCAACTTCTAATCGCGAAGAATTCACTAAATTTTTAACAGCACTAGGAAGACGGGTTAAATTTGATTTCAAAATATAATCACTTGCACCATTAAGAATACTTCTTGCTGCAAATTCTTCTGAAACAGTTCCGGTTACTAAAATAAAAGGCGCCTTAACCCCTGACATTCCATAAATTTCTAATGCTTCAACAGAACTAAATTGTGGCAAAGAATGATCTGAAATAATCACATCGGGTTGGAACTCATTTAATTCATTTATAAAACTTTTTTTTGTCTCGACTACTTTACTAATAAAATCAATACCGCCTTTTTTCAATTCATATTGAATTAACTCAACATCGTAAGATGAATCTTCTAATATTAATATTTTAAGTTTATCCATGATTACAAATTCAAATACTTTGTTTAGTTAGGCACCTTATTAAGTAATAACCAATAAAACCCTAATTCAGCTACTGCTTTAGAGAAATTATCAAAATCTACCGGTTTAACAATATAACTATTCACTCCTAACCTATAACCTTCTACAATATCTCTCTCTTCGTTTGAGGAAGTCATTATTACTACCGGAATAGATTCAGTTCTTTCATCTTCTCTTATTGTCTTTAAAACCTGTAGACCATCTACTTTTGGCATCTTTAAATCTAAAAGTATCACTTTAGGTCTATCATCAATTTGACGTTTACCATACTCCCCTTTACAGAAAATAAAATCTAGGGCTTGTGCTCCATCAGAAAGATGAACTAAATGGTTGGCCAAATTGTGTTTTTTCAATGCACGTATCACTAAACCTGCATCATCAGGATTATCTTCAACCAAAAGAATTTCTACATTATTTACTTCTAATTCCATATCAATATTATTTTAAAACATTATACTTTAGGTAATGAAAAATAAAAAGTAGAGCCTATATCTATTTTTGATTCAGCCCACACTTTACCTCCGTGCTTATTAATTATTCTTTGAACAATTGCCAATCCCACACCAGTTCCTTCAAATTCTGAAGTACTGTGCAATCGCTGGAAAACCCCGAATAATTTATCATAATATTGCATATCAAAACCAGCTCCTTTGTCTTTTACATAATAAACAATATTTTTCCCTTCATAATAAGACCCAACTTCTATTATGATTTCATCCTTTTTAGAAGAATATTTTATAGCGTTTGATAACAAATTAGTCATCACTACCTTAATCATGCTACTATCTCCAATTGCAATTATTAAATTTCGAATATCAATTTGAATATTTTTTAAATCTGAAAAAGCTATTAAATCATCTTTTATTGATCTTACTAAACTATTCATATCAATAGGAACACTCACTATATTTTGTCTTCCCAATCTGGAAAATGCAAGCAAATCATCTATTAATTGCCCCATTTTTTGTGCATTATTGGAAATTACGTTCATAATACGCTTCCCTTCAGCATCAATCAAATTTCCATAATCCTCCTTTAAAATTCTTGTATAACCTGATATTGCCCGAAGTGGAGCTCTTAAATCATGTGAAACAGAATAAGTAAACGAATCCAATTCCTTATTTACCTCTTTAAGTTTCTGTTCTGTTTTTTTACGTTCCGTAATATCTACTAGACCATATACATGAGACATTTTTCCGTCAATTTCTAAAATTTGTAAAGAAAAAATCACTTCTATAATCTTTCCATCTGCCCTTCTTATTTTTAGTTCAACATCTTTATCTTCGACTCCTTTCTCTTTCAATTTTTGATGAACCTCTCGACGTTGTTCAACACTTATCATGTTAAAGTCAACAACCTTTTTACCTATTAAATCTTCGCGTTTATATCCAGTTGTTTCACAATATAAATCGTTAGCATACATAAACTCCCCTTCATCAATGCTTGTGATAACCATAGCAACTGGACTGTAATTGAAAATTTTTGAAAACCTTTCATTAGATTTTTGCAAAAGATTTTGCGCCTTTTGTCTGGTTCTAAAAGTTTCTAATGCAATTAAAAAAAGCGCAATTAAAAAACTCACAATCATTATCTGGAAAAAAGAAATAAAACTATTGGCACTATCAATACTATTTTGATTCGTTTTACCTCTTTCATTTAGCAAAAACCGCTCCTCTTTTTGTATATCGGCAATTGTACTTCTTATGGAATCCATAAGAACTTTTCCTTTGGTTGTTGCAACTAGCTTTTTTGCTTCTTCAAAACCTTTATTTGAACGTAATTCTATAACATTTTTAAAAAAAGTCATTTCTTGATTAACTAATCGCCCAAGAGTATTAAATCTTAACTGTTGTGAATGATTGTCTCTAGTGAGTAATTTAAGATTAATTAAATAATTTGAAATTTGTTTTTTTGATTTTACAAATGGTTCTAAAAACAAAGTATCTCCTGTAATTACATATCCCCTTTTCCCTAATTCAACATCCTCTATTTTTGATAAAATTTCATGTGATTGATCAATAACTTTCTGTGTATGGATTATCCAATCTCTTGAACTGACAAAATCACTCTTACTTTTATTATAAATAAAAAATAAGACAAAAACAGAAGTCATCACAATACTGAATCCAAAAATTAATTTCTGCTCAAAAGTATAGCTAACAACATCAAGATAAGGTGAATACAAAACACCTATTGAAATAGCAATCAGTGTTATAGCGGTAATTAAAGCAATTTTAGAGAATAATGCTGTTGATTTATAAAAACCATATCCAAATATAAAATTAGACAATCCATGAAATGCCATCAGGAAAGCTAAAAACAAAGCAATTTGAACATATAAATGCATTTTTCTATTTCTTATAAGTAATAATGCCGTTCCAATCATTAAAAAACCAAATGCTGTCGCCGGACTCATTCTACCGGGACTGGAAGTCGCGACCGGATTCTTCACGTCTTTCCAGAAAAGCTCATCAATTCTTAAATTTACAGCATAAATATATTCAACAAGGGTTAAAAGCCCTATTAAAGACACAAATACAAAAATAATTTTAACAACTAACTTAAACTTGTCACTTGTATGAAAAAACAAAGAAATCCCCAATAAAAAAAAACTGAGCACTGTATTGAATTTCATAGCAATCATACTAGGAAAAATGGTTTTAAATATATGGACATCAAAAAACCACCCCAACATACCCACAAAACCTATCATAGCGGTAAAAACAGCTACGTATTTTGTAATATATCCTTTTAATAAACTCATTAATCAAATAAATTATATATAGAAACTCTATTAGCCAATCCCAAAAAACAACTTTTTCAATTATAGTAAATATACGTATTTTTTAAATCACAAAATAAAAAAAAACCTACTAAATTAATACGTACGGAAAACGGGCCTATAAATCATTTCAAACAAAATACAAACACCCAAAACTTATCCTAATTGAATAATTAAGTTGACAATTACAGTAGTTTCAATTAATCAGACAAGCATCCTCATCAATGTAATTTCTAAAAACTCTTTTTAACTTAGGAACTGAAATTAAAAGTCTGCGAAAAATATTTTTGTTGCAAGGCACTATACTAAGTTTAATTGGAGGAATTATTAGGACTTGTATCAGGAATTATAACGTGCTTTAAAACAATATTTTGAATGGATTATGAATGCCCCTACACTGACTTATCCTGTAGTTTTTTCAATTAAAATGTTGTGATTGCAATGACTACTATCACTACTCTAGGATTTATTGCTTCGCCAATTGCCAGTAGCCGCGTGAGTGAAAAGTTATTAGAATAATTATTAAAAAATATATCCTATTTTATATTGTAAATCAAAATACAATTGGTTTTCAGCAATACTATAAAAATATTCTTTTTTGAAGAAATTATGTCTGTAACCAATTCCAACTGAATATTCAGAAAACCATTTTTTTCCAAAACCTCTCCTTAATCCATATTCCGGAACTATCTTAATACAAGGAGCTACTTCTAAATCTTTAGTATTAACAATTGCAGTACCAGCAGATTCAAAAGAAGTAAATAAAGAAAAATAATTTGCAGAATTATTCTCTGTAATTTTACCTAATTTTTTTCTCCTGTCTAAACTATAATACCATCTTGGCTCAACATTTACAAAGGGAACAACTAAAAATGATTTGACTTTTTGACCATCTGAATATTCAATATTTGAACTCCCGGTCATCAATCCAATTTCGCTTCTTAACGACACTAATCGTTCTAAACGAACTTCATTTTGGTAACTAAGGCTAAACAAACCGGCCTGAACACTATTTAAACTTTTCTCAACTGAGACTTCTTCTTGAGCCTTTGCAATAAAACTAAGAAAAACAAAAGAGAGAACGATTATTTTTTTCATTTGTAAATTTTCTGCAAAAGTAAAATTTATTTTACAAATAAAAAGTATCCCATACGATTAACATCAGAATTATAAACAAATTTTAACAGTATTAAACCGTAAAATTATTTAAAGATAATTAGACTACATTTCTTTTATAAAAGAATACAAACACTATCATAAGGACTATTATCAATATTTCAGACCAATATTTTTTTATTTGATAGAGTCCGGATTTAAAAGAATCGATAACGCTTTCATTTTCATAAATTATTCTAAGAATCAAATGCACTACTCCCAAAGCTAGAAGAACTAACAAAACCGTATCATGATTTTCTCTGGAATAATAATCTCTTAAAAATATTCTACACAAACCTGAAAGAAGTAAAATCCAAAAGACAATTCTGCCAAACAACTTAACACACTTTTTTATCCGTAGATTATCCATAACAAATTCTTAAAAATACTTTTACATATATATTTATTAAAAATAAATAAAATCGTACTAATTATCAAAAAAATATTATTTTTATCAAAAAGATAACTCTTACAAATTAGCCACGATGAAAACAAAAAATACCTTCGCAAAATATATTCTAACTTTATTGGTTACTTTGATAAGCTGCAATGGTTTTTCGCAATGGAAAACTGCTGAAGCCAACAATATTAAAGACGATATTGTAATTACATACGAAGTGATTTACGACAGAGAATTATCAGCACAGGAAAAGAATTCCTCTGAATTTTTAAGCGAAATTGTTATTGCTTTCAACAAAGACATTGTAATTGAGCGCCGATTTGGAGACAAACTAAAACCTTTTAACAATTTTGGATTTTTGGATTACGAAAACAAAAAAGGCTATAACTGTTCCATATCTACAAACTCTAAAAGCGCATTAGAATATAACTTTAAAAATCCAAATACAAAAGTAGAAACTTCACCAACTAATGATTCAAAACAAATTCTTGAATTTCCTTGCGAAAAAGGAACAACAATGATTAATAACAAACCCAAAGAAATTTTTTATACTAAAAAAATAGGCCTAAGATATTGCAAACAATTTGATGTAGATGGATTCATTTTAGAATACCCTGGATATAGTAAAAACTTAGGCTACTACACTATTGTAGCCAAAAAAACTACTCATACTAAATTAGCCGCTAACTATTTTTCATTAGCAAACTTCAACATTCAATCAGAAGAAGAGTACATCAAAAAACTTGAAGAAAGGAAACAAAAAATCCATGATACCAGAATGAAATTCATTGGAGAAAAAGCGGAAACTTTTAAAGACATAAGTATCAATCAAAATAAAATTGATACCAAAAAAATCAATGGAGAAATTATTGTGTACAATTTTTGGTTTACCACCTGTGGCCCGTGCAAAATGGAAATGCCAAAACTCAACGAATTAAAGGAAAAATACAAAAACAAAAATATTCATTTTATCGCCATTGCTTTAGATCCTGAATATATGATTACTCCTTTTTTAAAACAGTATCCGCTCAACTATGAAATTATAGCTGATGGAAGATGGATTGCAGAAAAATTTGATATAAACTCTTATCCAACTAACATCATAGTTGACAAAGAAGGCACCATACAATTCTATGAAATAGGATATAAAACTGATATCCTTGAAAGAATGAGCAGCACTATTGATAAATACTTAAATTAATTTAAAGCTATACTATCCAAATTACACACATTCATAATCGGCATAAGCCTGAATAATCTCATCTAAAACAGCAAATAATTCCTCCGGATGATCCAGAGTAACCAGTTTTTGTTTATAGGTTTTAAACGAATGAATGCCTTTGAAATAATTAGTATAATGCGGACGGGTTTCTACAATTCCAAGTCTTTCACCTTTCCAATCCATTGCCCAGGTCAGATGATTTCGCACCGCTTCTACTCTATCAGCAACGGTTGGCTTTGCTAAATGCACGCCTGTTTTAAAATAATGTTTGATTTCGTTAAAAATCCACGGATAACCAATAGCAGCACGACCAATCATGATTCCGTCAATACCGTATTCGTTTTTATAATGCAACGCTTTTTCAGGCGAATCAATATCTCCGTTACCAAAAATAGGCATCGTAATTCTAGGGTTGTTTTTTACTCTGGCAATATGCGACCAGTCCGAATGACCTTTATACATTTGAGCACGGGTTCTGGCGTGGATGCTCAAAGCAGCAACACCAATATCTTGTAAACGCTCGGCCACCTCATCAATGTTAATGGAATTATCATCCCAACCCAAACGTGTTTTTACTGTAACCGGCAAATGAGTACTGTCGATAACAGCTTTAGTTAATCGCACCATCAAATCTACATCTTTCAAAACTCCTGCGCCTGCGCCTTTGCAAACCACTTTTTTTACCGGACAGCCAAAATTAATATCAATTAAATCAGGATTTACCGTAGAAACAATTTTTGAAGAAAGTGCCATCGCCTCCTCATCGCCACCAAAAATCTGAATTCCTACCGGACGTTCGTAATCAAAAATATCCAGTTTCATTCGGCTTTTGATAGCATCACGAATCAAACCTTCGGAAGAAATAAATTCAGAATACATCATATCAGCCCCATGCATCTTACACAACCTACGAA
>JACCDQ011190826.1_pt1 | contig 15029 bp, 15 predicted proteins | sample 7446031 | NCBI WGS metagenome assembly JACCDQ01 (sample SAMN15323442, study PRJNA562643) | freshwater metagenome | isolation source: river surface water | place: USA:Blue River Watershed | collected 2017-08-17
CCGACCACCGCATCAACCTGACGCTGTACAAACTGCTGCAAGTGATGGAAGGCGACCTGCACGAGGTCGTGCATGCCCTGCAAGTGGCGCGCGGCGCTGAATTGATGGCCGACCTGGAAAACGAAGCTTCGGGCGCCAGCCATGGCGCGTTGGCGTGACGCTGCGGGACCTGCTGCGCCAAGGAACCGCACTGGGGCTGGACCGGCTGGACGCCCAGATGCTGTTGCTGCACACGCTGGGCCGCAGCCCACACGACCGGGCGTGGCTGGTGGCTCATGACACCGATGCCGCAGACACCGCAATCGCCGCCCGGGTTCAGCAGCTGTACCACCGGCGCAGCCAAGGCGAACCGGCGGCTTACCTGTTGGGCCAGCGCGAATTCCATGGTCTGACCCTGGCCGTTGACGCCCGGGTGCTGGACCCCCGACCCGACACCGAAACCCTGGTGGACTGGGCCTTGGCCTGCCTGGAGAGCCAGCCCCACCCCCTGATGCTGGACCTGGGCACCGGCAGCGGTGCCATCGCCCTGGCCGTGCAACACCGCCGCCCCGACGCCCGGGTCTGGGCCCTGGACGCCAGCGCCGACGCCTTGGTCGTGGCCCAACACAACGCGCAGCAGCTGCAACTGCCGGTTCGGTTTTTTCGGAGTCACTGGCTGGCCGACTGGCCACCCCACGCGCCCCCACACTTCGACTTGCTGGTCAGCAATCCCCCTTACATACGCGACGACGACCCCCACCTGGACGCGCTGGCGCACGAACCCCGACAAGCCTTGGCCAGCGGCCCCGATGGGTTGACGGACATACGACTGATTGCAGCCCAGGCACCCGCACATCTGCGGCCGGGGGGCTGGCTGCTGCTCGAACATGGTTGGGACCAGGCCGATGCGGTGGCCGATGTGTTGCACCAACAGGGGTTTGATCGCGTGACACACCGGGCCGATCTGGCGGGGCACCTGCGCTGCACCGGCGGGTGCTGGCCCGGCCCCGCCTGAAACGCAACTCAATTGTGGGCCCTACCTGCCGATAAAAAGGCCAATATCCGCCCCAAAGGCCGCCCCACAAGGACACCCACATGAAGCTCCTCCTGTTCACACTTGCCCTCACCACCGCATTGGCCGGGTGTTCTTCACTGCCCTCGGTCAGCTGGCCGTTTGGTGGCGCCAAAGCCAACACCCCCCCACCGCCCCGCGCCCCGCTGGCAAAACCCGCCGTTTGCACTGGCAACGACTGTGCCGCACCCGCCACCCAGGAAGCCCAACGCGATGCCGCATTCAACTCGGTGATGGCCGAACTGGCCACCCAGCTCGAATCCCACACCGGACGCAAACCCACCAACGCAACCTACCTGATTGGCAGCTTCACACACCTGAACAACCTGGGTGAGACCTCACCGCTGGGGCGTCTGATCGGTGAAAGCCTGATCCACGAACTGCAAGTACGCGGCTGGCGGATTTTTGAACCGCGCCTGATGCAGAATTTCCTGATCAACCGCGACGGTGAATTTGCATTGAGCCGCGACGTGAAAACCCTGAAAGACCAATTTGGTGTCACGGCCGTGGTCACTGGCACTTTCATGCTGGCCCAGGACCAGGTGTGGGTGAACGCCCGGGTGATCGACAGCCAAAGCGGTTTGGTGCTGTCCACCGGACAAGTCAAAGTACCGGCCAGCTGGGTCGAAGACCATTTGGCATCGGCGGCACGTGCCGCCGCCAGCAGCGACGGCACGCCCAGCCTCAGAATCGTGGGCGACCGGCCATGACCCGGCAAAGCGGCGCACGTCACCTGGTTATCTGGGCCGCTTTGGGGGTGCTGGCCGGGTGTGCCAGCGCACCCGACCAACCCTGTGGGTACAAGCAACTGCCCAATTTGGTGGCTTTGACCGATTTTGAACCCCTGTTCCGCACCGCTGCGGCCGAATTGTGCCCGCCGATCCACAGCACCGGTGCGGTTCTGGTACCCGATTTCCTCAACCTGCAAACCTATGCCCCTGGCCCCACCGGCCTCTACATGGGGGAACAAATGCGTGCGGCATTGAGCCACCAGTGCAACAGCCCGATCCAGCAGGTGGACTTTGGCAAGTACCTCAAACTCAACGACGACGGGCTCGCGGTACTGACCCGCAATGCCGACGAAATTCAAGCCAGTGCGGTGCGCAGCCAGGACGTGGTGGTAGGCACCTACAGCTTCCAGGGCGGCAAGCTGTCCATGTTCATGCGGCGCCTCAACAGCAGCAACGGCGTGATCGAGCGCATGGTGGCCAAAGAAGTGGCCTACACCTGCGACGGGACCGCGCTTTCTGTGAAAAAAGGCCAATAAGGCTATACTGGGCACCGCTCCGGGGTGTCCACATGGTGTGGGCTGAGACGGCTGATTTGCTGCAAAGCAGGCCGAACCCGCGAACTTGATTCGGTTCACACCGGCGAAAGAAGAGCCGTCGAAACCCGCGTTGCGTGGACACCCTGGCAGAACCCAAAAAACTGTGCAGGCCACACCACAGGGGCGACCTTCGGAGCACCCACCCTTGCGAAGGACACCCTCCATGAACGCCCCTGCTGACAAGTTCTTGGCCACCACCGCCCAAGTGGATTCGGCCGCTATTGCCCCGCTGCCCAATTCACGCAAGGTCTACGTGGAAGGTTCGCGCCCCGACATTCGCGTGCCGATGCGTGAAATCAGCCAGCACGACACGCCCACCGGCTTCGGCGGTGAAAAAAACCCCCCCATCTTTGTGTACGACTGCTCCGGCCCGTACACCGACCCCGATGCGAAAATCGACATCCGCAGTGGGCTTGCCGCTCTGCGTCAACAGTGGATTGAAGAACGCAACGACACCGAGGTGCTTCCGGACCTGAGCAGCGACTTTGGGCGCGCCCGCGCCGCCGATGCCAAGCTCGATGAGCTGCGTTTCCCCGGCCTGCACCGCAAACCGCGCCGCGCCAAGGCCGGCGCCAACGTCACGCAGATGCACTACGCCCGCCGTGGCATCGTCACGCCCGAGATGGAATTCATCGCCATCCGCGAAAACCAGCGCCGCGTCGAATACGTGCAGTCGCTGCAGGCCACCGGCCCCCTGGGCGAGAAAATGGCCAAGCTGCTCACGCGCCAACACCCGGGCCAGAGCTTCGGCGCCAGCATCCCGGCTGAAATCACCCCCGAGTTCGTGCGCAATGAAGTGGCCCGTGGCCGCGCCATCATCCCCAACAACATCAACCACCCGGAAAGCGAGCCGATGATCATCGGCCGCAACTTCCTGACCAAAATCAACGCCAACATCGGCAATTCGGCGCTCGGTTCGTCCATCAACGAAGAAGTGGACAAAATGACCTGGGCCATCCGCTGGGGCGGCGACACCGTGATGGACCTGTCCACCGGCAAAAACATCCACGAGACGCGCGAGTGGATCATCCGCAACAGCCCGGTACCGATTGGCACCGTACCGATTTACCAGGCGCTGGAAAAGGTCAACGGCAAAGCAGAAGACCTGACCTGGGAGATTTTCCGCGACACCCTGATCGAACAGGCCGAGCAGGGCGTCGATTACTTCACCATCCACGCCGGCGTGCTGCTGCGCTACGTGCCGCTGACCGCCAACCGCATGACCGGCATCGTCAGCCGCGGTGGTTCCATCATGGCCAAGTGGTGCCTGGCCCACCACCAGGAGAGCTTCCTCTACACCCACTTTGAGGACATTTGCGAGATCATGAAGGCCTACGACGTGGCCTTCAGCCTGGGCGACGGCCTGCGCCCCGGCTCGATTTACGACGCCAACGACGAAGCCCAGCTGGGCGAGCTGAAAACCCTGGGCGAGTTGACGCAAATCGCGTGGAAGCACGATGTGCAGGTGATGATTGAAGGCCCCGGCCACGTGCCCATGCACCTGATCAAAGAAAACATGGACCTGCAGCTGGAGTACTGCGACGAGGCGCCCTTCTACACGCTGGGCCCGCTGACCACCGACATCGCCCCCGGCTACGACCACATCACCAGCGGCATCGGCGCGGCGCAGATCGGTTGGTACGGTTGCGCCATGCTGTGCTACGTCACGCCCAAGGAACACCTGGGCCTGCCGGACAAGGACGACGTGAAAACCGGCATCATCACCTATAAGCTGGCCGCCCACGCCGCCGACCTGGCCAAGGGCCACCCGGGCGCGCAAATCCGCGACAACGCCTTGAGCAAGGCGCGTTTCGAGTTCCGTTGGGAAGACCAGTTCAACCTCGGCCTGGACCCGGACAAGGCGCGCGAATTCCACGACGAAACCTTGCCCAAGGAGTCGGCCAAGGTGGCGCATTTCTGCTCGATGTGCGGCCCTCATTTCTGCTCGATGAAGATCACCCAGGACGTGCGCGACTTCGCGGCCAAGCAAGGGGTGGCTGAAGCCGATGCGCTGGAAAAAGGCATGCAGGCCCAGTCTGACGCCTTCCGCAAGGCCGGTGGCGAGGTCTATATTCCGATCCAGTCGGTCTGACCCGCACCTCCGTCCACCCCCGCCCCCTGGTCTTTTTGTATGCAGGTGGGGGCTGGGGGTCTGTCACAATCGCGGCCAATTTCAGGAGACCGCCATGTTTCGCACCCTGCTCAAATCCAAAATTCACCGCGTGGCTGCCACGCATGCCGAACTGCACTACGAAGGCTCGTGCGCCATCGACGAAAACCTGCTGGAAGCCGCCAACATCTGCGAAAACGAACAGATCCACATCTGGAACATCAACAACGGCGAACGCTTTGTGACCTATGCAATCAAGGGCGAACGCGGGTCGGGCATGATTTCCGTGAATGGGTCGGCCGCGCGCCGCGCCGCAGTGGGTGATTTGTTGATCATCGCGTCTTTTGCCCAGGTGCACGAGGACCAGGTGGCCACACACAAACCCCAACTGGTGTTTGTGAACGAGCGCAACGAGCAAGTAGAGTTGCGTGACAAAGTGACCACACAAATGATGTGAATTTTCAGACCTGTTGGGCCGGTATCCAGCCGCGCAGGCTGTTGACAAAGGCCAAACCGGTCGCCCGCTGAAGGTCCTCAACCCGAAGCGCTGCCTCGCGCAACCGGCCTTCGCGCAACGCCACCTCTCGCCCCACACCGCCGAGCAACCCGGCAGACAGCCCGGGTGTCCACCAAACGCCGTCAATGCGCAAGGCCAGATTGCCACGGGTGCACTCGGTCAGTTCTCCCCGGTCGTTCCACAGAATCGCATCGAACACACCGGGCTGTGTGGGCGCAACCGCATCGTAATGAGCGCGACGTGTGGTCTTGTAGCGCACGAACTCGCTGTGTGCAGCGTCGAAAGGCCGTTCGGCCAACACCAATTTGACCTCACTTGGGCCCGCATCCATGGCAAACGCCTGGACCTGGGACGCGCCTTGCGCGTCCAGCAGCAAACGCACGCGCCACCGACCTTGTGGATGGATTGCGGCCAAGTCATCCAGGCGAAGATTCAATGCGGGCAGATCCAACGCAAAGCCAAAATGTTGCGCGGCACGCTGCAACCGCGCCAAGTGCTCGGACCGGTGGCGGAGCACACCGTCCTCCAGCGCGAGCGTCTCCAGCAACTCGAAGGGTTCGCTGGCACGGTCCAGGAAGGCGCGCTTGTGTCGCCACTCTCGCCACTCACCTTCGACGGTGGCGCCCGAGGTGATACCGCTGCCGATACCACAACTCAGTGCCTGGCCGTGTGCCGTTACGGTGCGGATCGCAACGTTGAAAGTGGCGTGCCCACCGGGGCGCACCACGCCAATCGCACCGCAATAGGCCCCGCGCGGCCCGGGTTCGAGGGCCCTGATCAGGCGCATGGCCTGGACCTTGGGCGCGCCTGTGACCGAGCCGCAAGGAAACAATGCCTGAAACACATCGGCCAGCGTGGTACCCGGCCGGCTTCGAGCGGTCACGTCCGAGGTCATCTGCCACACCGTCGGCAAGGCCTCCAGCGCGAACAGGCGTGGTACCTTGACCGAATACGGCTGCGCGATGCGCGACAGGTCGTTGCGGATCAGGTCGACGATCATCACGTTTTCGGCCCGCTCCTTTTCAGAGGCCCGCAGAGCAACGGCTTGCGCCTGGTCTTGCTCGGGTGTGGCACCTCGCACTGCGGTGCCCTTCATCGGACGGGCCAGCAGGTTGACGCCATCCCAGTCAAAGAAAAGCTCGGGCGAAACCGACAGCAACTGGGATTCGCCCATGTCAAGCCAAGCCGAATAACCGCCTGGTTGTGCCCGACTCAAGGCGGCGTACAGCGCCCAAGCCTGTCCTTGCCGCAATTCCCCCTGCAGCTGCGCCGTGTGGTTGATCTGGTAAAAATCACCGGCGGCAATGGCACCCTGGATGGTTTGGAGATCGCACGCAAAAACCGCGCGTTCGGGGCTCCCAGACCAGCAGGCCCGGGCCGGTTCCTGCACCATTTCGGCCCTACCAGATGGCCATTCACTTGCCTCGGGCCATTCAAGGGCCTGATCGAACACGGCGAACCAAGCCAGCGGACCATGGGCGGGGTGCACTTGCAATGCCGCATCAAAGGCCGGTGCAGCCTCGTAAGCCACAAAACCCACACACCAGCGCCCGGCCAACGACTCTGCCTGCACTTGTTGCAACAGCGGCAGCACTTCAGCCAGACCATGCGCCTGAAGCACCTTCAGCGGAACCCCGAAGGCCCGTTGCAAACGTTCGCCCTGGCCCCCTTGTGGTTGCGCAAAATCGATCAGCGCGGTGGGGGCCCGCGCCGTCATGCTGCGCCGATGTGAGGCACCAATGCGCCAGCGTTTGACCCACTTTTCAAAGCGGCGGTAAAAGCGAGCATGCGGTCAATGGGTTGGCGGGCCCGAGGAATCAGCAGGGGGTCCACCTGCACCGCGTTCGCTCCGGTTTCCAGCACCCGCACCACGTCGGCCAAACCGTTCATGGCCATCCAGGGGCAATGCGCGCAGCTTTTGCACGTTGCGCTGTTGCCAGCGGTGGGGGCTTCTATGAACACCTTGCTGGGGTTCAGCGTGCGCAGTTTGTGCATCATGCCGTTGTCGGTGGCGACGATGAACTCGCGCGCGTCCATGGTCCGGGCCGCGTTCAGAATGGCCGAGGTGGAACCGACCGCATCGGCCAGGGCCACCACGTCGGCCGGGCTTTCAGGGTGCACCAGCACCTTGGCCTGGGGGTGACGGGCTTTCAGGTCTTGCAACTCAAAGGCTTTGAACTCGTCGTGCACGATGCATGAACCCTGCCACATCAGCATGTCGGCGCCGGTTTCACGCTGAATGTAACCACCCAGGTGCTTGTCGGGTGCCCACAAAATTTTGTGGCCTTTGTCCTTCAAGGCACGCACAATGTCCAGCGCACAACTGGAGGTAACCAGCCAATCGGACCGCGCCTTGACCGCAGCGCTGGTGTTGGCGTACACCACCACGGTGCGGTCGGGGTGCTGGTCGCAGAACGCGGAAAAGTCGTCGACCGGACACCCCAGGTCCAGCGAACAGTTGGCGTCCAGGTCGGGCATCAGCACGGTTTTTTCCGGCGACAGGATTTTGGCCGTTTCACCCATGAAGCGCACACCCGACACCACCAGCGTTTGCGCACTGTGGTCGCGGCCAAAACGGGCCATTTCCAAACTGTCGCTGACGATGCCGCCGGTTTCTTCGGCCAGGTCCTGCAGATCGGGGTGCACGTAAAAGTGTGACACCATGACCGCATTCTTTTCCTTGAGCAATTGCCGAATGCGCTCTTTCAGCGCGGTTCGTTCGTCCGGCCCGGGCTCCTGGGGCACGCGCGCCCAAGCGTGGCGGGTGGCGCACGCCGGCTGCTCGTAATCAACTTCAATCACGTGTTCCATGTTTGTTCCTTGCGATGGGTGGTTCGTACAGAAACGTCACAGCGCCTCAAAACGCATCGAAAAATCCACCGCTTTCACGTCTTTGGTCAGCGTCCCGATCGAAATGCGGTCCACACCGGTTTCGGCCAGGTCACGCACCGTCGTTTCGTTCACGCCGCCCGAAATCTCCAGCACGGCCCGCCCTTGCGGGTGGACGGCATTCAAACGCACCGCTTCGCGCAGGGTCGGCAAGTCCATGTTGTCCAGCAACACCATCCGGGCACCCGCATCCAGGGCTTCTTGCAACTGGGCCAACGTTTCCACCTCGATCTGCACAAACTTGGCCTGGGGGGCGGTTTGCTGCACCCGCCGCAACACTGCGGTCACCCCACCGGCCGCAGCGATGTGGTTTTCTTTGATCAACACGGCATCGTACAAACCCAGTCGGTGGTTCGCCCCACCCCCGGTCTTCACCGCGTATTTTTGTGCCAAACGCAGCCCCGGCAGGGTCTTGCGGGTGTCCACAATTTGGGCAGGGGTGCCCGCCACCAGGGCCACATAGTGAGCGGTTTTGGTGGCCACGGCGCTGAGTGTCTGCAAAAAATTCAATGCGGTGCGCTCTGCGGTCAACAACGGCCGTGCATGGCCCTCAATGTCCAACACCACTTGGTTGGGAGCGCAACGCTGTCCTTCGGCCACGTGCCAGGTGATGCGCGCCGACGGGTCCAGGGTGCGCACCGCCGCGTCCAGCCAGGGCTGACCGCAAATGACAGCCGCCTCCCGCGCCAGCACACGGGCACGGGCGCGTTGTGCGGGGTCCACCAAAGCAGCGGTCAGGTCGCCAGACCCCACATCCTCTTCCATCGCTCGCGCCACGTCGGTTTGGGCCAGCGCCCGCAGGCGATCGGGGGTGAATTCGTCAACTTGCATAACAGTAGGGTTGTCCATCACAGGCCACACTGTAACGCCAGGGCGGGGGCCGACAGACGATTCCTGACGATGACCCTGCCGAAAACTCGGCGGGATCGACTAGACTTGCGGCGTCACAGGAGACCCTTGGGCCTGCCCCACACACCTATGAACCCAGCCAACCCCAACACGCCTGGCACCCCTTACGGCACCTTGCCCTCGGCGTCACCACTGCCCCAGCGCAAACCGATCAGCCTGCCGCGGCTCAACGAAATGCGCGACCGGGATGAAAAAATCACCATGCTCACGGCTTACGACGCCACCTTCGCGGCTGTGGCCGACAGCGCTGGCGTCGAGTGCCTGCTGATTGGGGATTCACTGGGCATGGTGTGTCAGGGTCTGGCCAGCACGGTGGGGGTGACACTGGAAACCATGTGCTACCACGTGGAAAGCGTCACGCGCGGATTGCGCCGCGTGCAAGGCACCGCCTGGGTGATTGGTGACTTGCCCTTTGGCAGTTACCACGAATCAAAAGAACAAGCCATACGAAGCGCATCGGCGTTGATGCATGCGGGCGCCCACATGGTCAAATTGGAGGGCGGTGGCTGGACCACCGAAACGGTGCAATTTTTGGTAGACCGTGGCATACCGGTGTGTGCCCACTTGGGCCTGACGCCGCAAACCGTGCACGCCTTGGGCGGCTACCGGGTGCAGGGCCGCAGCGAGGCAGAAGCCCATCGCATGAAAACGGAAGCACTGGCCCTGCAGCACGCCGGAGCCAGCATGGTGGTGCTGGAAATGGTACCAGCGGCACTCTCCAGTGAATTGACTGCCCAGCTCACCCACTGCCACACCATCGGCATCGGTTCGGGCAATGGCACGGCGGGTCAGGTGCTGGTGATGCACGACATGCTGGGCATCGGCCTGGGCAAAACGCCCAAGTTTGTGCGCAACTTCATGGAGGGCCAACCCAGCGTCAAGTCGGCCATGGCGGCGTATGTGGCAGCCGTCAAAAACAGTTCCTTCCCCGACAACGCACTGCACGCCTGGTAACGTTTATGCAAGTTGTTCACACCCTGGCCGATTTGCGGCGCGCATTGGCCCCTTACGACTCGCCTGCTTTTGTTCCCACCATGGGCAACCTGCACAACGGGCACTTGGCCCTGGTGCGCACAGCCAAATCGCTGGGCGATGTGACGGTGGCCAGCATTTTCGTGAACCGATTGCAATTCCTGCCGCACGAGGATTTCGATACCTACCCCCGAACGCTGCAGGCCGATTGCGACCAATTGGCCACCACCGGTTGCGATGTGGTGTTTGCGCCTTCTGAAAAAGAACTCTACCCGCAACCACAGACCTTCAAGGTGCACGCCCCCAGCGCACTCGCAGACATTCTGGAAGGACACTTCCGACCCGGCTTCTTCACCGGCGTGGCCACCGTGGTCATGAAGCTGTTCCAATGCGTGTTCAGCCAAGCCAAGGGACAGCGCCACGCTGTTTTTGGGAAAAAGGACTACCAGCAACTCATGGTGATCCGACAAATGGTGGAACAGTTTGCCCTGCCCATCGCCATTCACGGCACCGAGATTGAACGTGCCGACGACGGACTGGCACTGAGTTCGCGAAACATGTACCTGAGCGAGACCGAACGTGCCGAGGCCATGCAGCTGTCGATCGCGCTCAGAACCCTGGGGGCTGCTGCTTTGGCCGGTGAACACAACCTGGCAGCGCTAGAAGAAGCGGCCATGCGGTCCCTGGCCCAACGGGGCTGGCAGCCCGACTATTTGACCGTGCGCCACCGAGCCGATCTTCAGCCCCCCCAAATGCACCAATTCCGCAGCGGGGAGCTGGTCGTGCTCGGAGCTGCCAGACTGGGCACCACCCGCCTGATTGACAACTGGGAGCTGTAGGCACCCCGAAAAATGATTGTTTGAAATATTTTTAATTCATATTAAAATCAAATAGAAATCATTTTTTACAAACAAAGGGGCAAACTTGCCGGAATCCGTGGCGTCCAGCCATCCCAACACCGCGCGTGGCACCCAAACGGTACCGCCGGTGGACTGGCAACAAGTGATCAACGCCTTGCCCTTGGGGGCGCTGATCATCGGTGCCGATGGGCGTGTGGCGCAGTTCAATCAACAGGCGGCGCGGTTGCTCGACTTGCCCGAAGCGTGGTTGGGCGCCCGCCCAGCGCTCGACGACATGCTGCGCCTCCAGGCCGAACGCGGCGACCTGGGAACCGACCCCGAACGCATGGCGGGTCTGCAACGCGACAACGATGCCGTTTTGGGCGACGATGCCTGGACCGAGCGAACCCATATCCAAACCAACCGACATGGGCATCGGATCGAGGAGCGGTCGGTGCGTTTGCCCCAAGGCGGAATGCTGCGCACCTACACCGACGTGACCCAGCAGATGCACGACCACGAAGCATTGCTGGAACGTGAAGCCACGCGAGAACAAAGCGAAACCCTGGCCGGTGTGGGCACATGGCGCTGGCGTTTGGGCATGGACGGTCAGCTGCAACACGGGGATTTTTCCGCCATGGCATGGCGCATTTTTGGCGGCACCACGCCCCTGCCGGCCGATCGGTGCGACGAAAGCTGGCTGGCCCAACGGCTCGACCCCTCCGACCGCGAAATGGAGCGCCTGACCCGCCTGCGCGCGCTGCGTGGACGCGGCAACTACGATTTGGAAGTGCATCTGCGCCCTGCCGATGCCGCCGAACGGCGCGTGCATCTGAAGGGTGAGGTGTGGATCACCCCGGATGGCCATCTGGACATGGTGGGGGTGGTACAAGACGTGACCGAACGCCGTCTGCACGAAGCGCGACTGGTTCAGGCAGAGCAAACCGCCACCCAGGCCAACCGCATCAAAACCCAGTTCCTGGCCAACGTGAGCCACGAAATGCGAACGCCACTGAACGCCATTCAGGGCATGTTCACCCTGTTGCAAACCGGCCACCTCACCGCCGAGCAGCAGGACTATGCCCAAACGGGGCAAACCGCCGCCCTTGCGCTGCAACACCTGGTTGACGACCTGCTCGACGCCACACGGATCGAGACCGGTCAACTGCGACTGGACCCCGCCCCGTGCGACCTGCATGACTGCGTGCTGCGCACCCAACAACTGCTGACAGACCAGGCTGCCGCCAAACAGCTGACTTTGACCCTGCGAACAGCGCCCTTACCGAAGGTTGTGGCCGATGCCAACCGCCTGACGCAGGTGCTCACCGTCTTGGGCAACAACGCCATCAAATTCACCGAACACGGCGAGGTCCAACTGGGCCTGGAAACACTGCCACACCACCCCAAAAACACCGTGCGGGTGAGGTTCTGGGTACAAGACACGGGTATGGGCTTCGAGCCCGAACGCCAACAGACCCTCAAAGGCTTGTTCACCCAGGGGGACACATCAGCCACCCGGGTTCATGGTGGTCTGGGCCTGGGTCTGGGCATAGCAGACCACATCGTGCAACTGATGGACAGCCACCTGGAATTGGACAGCACACCGGGGCAAGGCAGCCGGTTCTGGTTCGACCTGACGCTGCCAATCAGCCACCCACAAGCGTCCGCCACACTTGCTGCCGCAGGGCAACGTGTCTTGCAAGGCCTGCGCGTGCTGGTGGTGGAAGACAACCCGGTCAACCAGTTGGTCATCGTCAAAATCCTCAAATCACAGGGCGCTCAGGTACAGCTGGCCCACAACGGCCAAGAGGGTGTGGAGACCGTCAACGCTGCCACCACACCGTTTGATGTGGTGCTGATGGACCTGCAAATGCCGGTGATGGACGGCTGGACGGCCGCCAAAATTTTGCGCGAACGCTATTCCGAGGCCGAACTGCCCATCATCACCGTATCGGCCAACCTGATGCCAGACGACATTGAGGCCTGCAAAGCAGTCGGCATGTCGGTTCAACTGGGCAAGCCGCTGCACATTCCACAGCTGTTGAAAGCACTGCAGCCTTTGGTTCGGAAAGATTAAACGCTTTCGGCCACCGGGCCACGACCCATCAAAACGGCCACCGCTTGCTGGGGTTGCAATCGGCCATCGAGCAGGTCGACCACTGCCTGGGTGATGGGCATGGCCACACCCACGGCTTGTGCGCGTTGCGCCACGGTACGGGCACTGTAAACGCCCTCGGCCACATGCCCCAGGGAATCCACTGCCTGCTGCAAGGTCCGACCCTGTGCCAACAACAAGCCCACCTGCCGGTTGCGACTCAGGTCGCCCGTGGCTGTCAACACCAGGTCACCCAGGCCGCTCAGTCCCATGAAAGTGTCCACTCGGGCGCCCAAGGCAACCCCCAAGCGGGTGATTTCGGCCAAGCCGCGGGTGATCAGCGCAGCTCGGGCATTCAGGCCGAGCTGCAGACCGTCGCACAAACCGGTGGCGATGGCCATGACGTTCTTGACCGCCCCTCCCACTTCGACGCCCACCACATCGTCGTTGGCATAAATGCGCAAACTGGGGCCATGAAAAGCCTGCACCATGGCATCGCGCACATCGGCATGCGGGCTGGCCGCCACCAAAGCGGTGGGTTGGCTGCGCGCCACCTCCTGCGCAAAACTCGGGCCACTGAGCACCCCTGTGCGCAAGCCCGGGGCGGCCTGTGCGGCCACCTCATGCCCCATCAGACCCACGCCACCTGCGGCACTGCTTTGCGGGCGCTCGAAACCTTTGCACAACCACACCACCGGCGCGCACACTTCCGCCAAAGCCACCAACGTGGCTCTCAGCCCGGCCATGGGTGTGGCCACGACAACCAAATCCTCGCCTTGCAACAGTGCGGGCCATTCGGCGGGGTCGGCCCCAAACACCTGCAGCCTGTCACCCCACGGAAACCCCGGGAGGTAGCGGCGGTTTTCGGCATGGGCCTGCATGTCGGCCACCTGAACCGGGTTGCGTGCCCAAAGTTGCACCCGGTGGCCCACTGCGTTGGCAGGCTGGCGGGCAGCGGCCATGGCCAAGGCCGTGCCCCACGCACCCGCACCCAACACAGTGATTTTCATGCCCGGTCTGCCCTCGGTGCGGTCACCGCGGTTATTGCGTCACGATGCGGGGCGCATCTTCCTGCTGTTGGGCCTGCTGCTGTTCGTACATGGCCTGGAAATTGATTTCCGACAGGTGCACCGGCGGGAAACCGGCGCGCTGGATCAAATCGGCCACGTTGCCGCGCAGATAGGGATACACGATTTGCGGGCAAGCAATGCCCATGATCGGCCCCATTTGCTCCTGCGGCAGGTTGCGCACTTCAAAAATACCGGCCTGCTTGGCTTCCACCAAAAACACGGTGCGGTCCTTGATCTTGGTTTGTACAGTGGCGGTCACGCACACTTCAAACACGCCGTCGGCCACCGGTTGGGCCTCAACACCCAACTGGATGTCCACACTCGGTTGCTCCTGCTCCAGCAGAATGGCGGGGGAATTGGGTTGTTCCAGCGAAGCCTCTTTCAGGTACACGCGCTGGATTTGGAACACGGGGGTCAGTTCTTCTGACATAAACACTTTCGGGTACAGGTGAAGGAAACGGGCATTATGTCAGGCCGCACCCAGCAAAGGCAGCAAACCACCGCGCGCATCCAGCGCATGCAAGTCATCGCACCCGCCCACGTGGGTGTCGCCAATGAAGATTTGCGGCACGCTGGTTCGACCCGTGAGGTCTTTCATGCGAGCGCGCACGCCGGGTTGACCGTCCACCACGATTTCTTCCCACTGCTGCACACCGCGTTCGCGCAACAGGGCCTTGGCCCGGTGGCAGTAAGGGCAGTAGTCACTGCTGTAGATTTTCACGGCGTTCATGTCTGACCTTTGCGTGCGTTGGGCTGGTATCAGCCTTTTTGAACGGGCAAGCTGGCACCCCGCCAAGCACCCATGCCACCGGTCAACGAGTAGGCTTTCTCAAAGCCGAGGTTTTTGGCCACGCTGACGGCCCGACGAGAACGCATGCCCGAGGCACACACCAGTATCACCGGGGTGCTTTTGTTCTTGATCGCCGCAGACAATTTGGCCTCCAGCTCGCCCAGCGGTATGTTTTTGGCACCCACCACATGGCCACCGGCGAATTCCTCGGCCGAGCAAACATCCACCACCACCGCCTTTTCGCGGTTCATCAACTGCACCGCCTCATTGGGGTTGATGCCCGCCGAGCCACCGCTCTTGGACAACACTGGCCAAAGCAACATGCCGCCAGAGCTCAAGGCCACCACAAACAGCATCCAGTTATCGATAAAAAACGTCACAGCACACCTTTCAAAACGGCACCTATTTTAGAATGGGCGGCTGTTCCCCTGCCGCGTGCAGCGTTTGGCCTTTTGTTCCC
>JACCDQ011949678.1_pt1 | contig 15025 bp, 12 predicted proteins | sample 7446031 | NCBI WGS metagenome assembly JACCDQ01 (sample SAMN15323442, study PRJNA562643) | freshwater metagenome | isolation source: river surface water | place: USA:Blue River Watershed | collected 2017-08-17
GCGTGGTGGGCGAATACGTCGCCAGCGTCCGCTACAAAGCCTGGAACCCGCCTTCGTCGCTGCACCCGAGCATCGGTGTGCACGCGCCGCTCACGGTGGACCTGGTGGACACCTGGATGAAGCGTTCGCTGGGTGGCTGCCAATACCATGTGGTCCACCCCGGAGGGCGCAACTACGACAGCTTCCCAGTCAATGCCTACGAAGCCGAAAGCCGCCGCCTGGCGCGCTTCTTCCGCATGGGCCACACGCCCGGTGCGATGAAACACCTGGCCGCACTCGGCCCCAACGCCACGCTGCACGCCAGTCCCGAGTTCCCGTACACCCTGGATTTGCGCAAGCCTTGAGCGACAATGGTTGAATGAATGAATCCCGCCACAGCCCGGCCCAAACTCTGGACGCGCAAGCCATGACCTGGCTGGCGCATCAGGCGCTGGCCGCGCCCGAGGGACACTGGGATGAACTGCGCGGATTGACCCTCGCGCCCACGCCAGACGGGCATGCGCCCGATGCGCAGATGAGCCGCGCCTGGCAAACCTTCATCGAACATTTGGCCGGTGAAGGCCTGCAGGGCCTGAACGCCCGCATGGCCAATTTGCAGCGCCAGGTGCGCGACAACGGCATCACCTACAACGTGTACGCCGCGGCCGACCAGCCGCAGCGCCCCTGGTCACTCGACCTGTTTCCGCTCATGGTGCCCGAGGCCAACTGGCAGCAGATCGAAGCCGGTGTGCTGCAGCGCATGCAGCTGCTCGAGCGCATCATGGCCGACGCCTATGGCCCGCAAAAGCTGGTGCTCAATGGGCAGTTGCCTGCGGCGCTCATTCAAGGTCACCCCGCTTACCTGCCTGCCATGCATGGCGTGCCGCCCGTGGGTGGCCGCTATTTGTCGGTGGCCGCGTTCGACCTGGCGCGTGGTCCGGATGGCTGCTGGTGGCTCTTGTCACAGCGCACGCAAGCGCCGTCGGGCCTGGGCTATTTGCTGGAAAACCGGCTGATCGTCTCGCGCCTGTTCCCTCAGGCGTTCGAGGCGTTTCCGGTGCAACGCCTGGCCGAGACCTACCGCACCCTGATCGACGGCATCAAGGCCCGAAGCCCGGCGGGCGCCTCGGCCCACATCGCGCTGCTCACGCCCGGCCCCTACAACGAAACCTATTTTGAACACGCCTACCTGGCCCGCTACCTGGGCCTGAGCCTGGTGCAGGGCAACGACCTGACGGTGCGTGACGAAAAGCTCTACCTCAAAACCCTGCAAGGCCTGCAACCGGTACACGGCCTGTTGCGCCGCGTGGACGACGACTGGCTGGACCCGCTGGAGCTGCGCGCCGACTCCACGCTGGGCGTGCCCGGCCTCTTGCAAGCGGTGCGCAGTGGCAACGTGTTGGTGGCCAACACGCCGGGTTCGGGCTTTCTCGAATCGAACGCGCTGTTGGGCTTCATGCCCGCGTTGGCGCGCGACCTGCAGGGGCAAGAGCTGCAGCTGCCTGCCATTCCGAGTTGGTGGTGCGGCGAAGCAGCGGCCTTGCAAGATGTGTTGCCGCGCATCAGCCAATGCGTGATCAAACCCACCTACCCCTACAACACCGACCGCCACAGCTTCGAGCCGGTGCTGGGTCACCAGCTGAGCCGCCGCGAACAGGACGAATGGGCGGGCCGCATCCTGCGCGACCCCGACGCCTACACCTTGCAGTCGTGGCTGCCGCTGTCGCACCAGCCGACCTGGCAAGCCCGGGTGGATGGTCAGGCCGCGATCGAATCGCGCCCGGTGGTGCTGCGCGTGTTTGCCGTGGCCGATGCGCAAGGCGGCTGGCAGGTGCTGCCCGGGGGCCTGGCGCGCCTGGGCACACGCGAAGGCATTGCCTCGATGCAGCGCGGCGGCAGCAGCGCCGATGTGTGGGTGCAGGCGGCATCGGCTGAAGCGGCCACCGCACCCAAGCCAGAACCGGCCGTGGCCAGTCAAGCGCAGTCGTCGATGTCGCAGACGCCATCGCAATCGCAATCGCAATCTGTATCACCTGCCCCTTCGGCCAGCGTGCTGGCCCAGCGTCAACGCCTGGTCACCAGCCGGGCCGCCGAAAACCTGTTCTGGATGGGCCGCTACACCGAGCGCACCGAAAACACCTTGCGTCTGGTGCGCCTGAGCCTGGAAATCCTGAACAGCGAAAACCAGAACCAGCCGCTGCTGCTGAACTTCATCACCGCCATGGCCACGCGCCACGGTCTGGTGCGCCCCGGCGTGCCTGCGGCTGCGCTGTCGCACCGCGTGTTTGAGCGCTCGCTGATCGCGGGCCTGTGGGACAACAAACTCGCGACCAGCGTGGGCTTCAACCTGCGCTCGGTGCGTTTGGCCGCATCGTCGGTGCGCGAGCGTTTGTCGCCCGAACACTGGCGCTTGCTGGAACAAGCCGAGTCACGTTTTTTCAATTCGGTGGCCAGCGACAACGCGCCAGACACGGTCGAAGTGCAGGGCCTGCTGGCCGAGACCAGCCAGATGCTGGCGGCCCTGACCGGCGCGCAAACCGACCGCATGACCCGCGACGACGGCTGGCGCCTCTTGTCGATTGGCCGCCACATCGAGCGGCTCGAATTTTTATCGAGCGCCTTGAGCACCGCCGTGCAAGGCGGTCTGATCGGCGAGCAAGCCGGCTTTGACGCCGTGCTGGACCTGTTTGACAGCACCATCAGCTTCCACGCGCAGTACCAGCAAAGCCGCACGCCACAGGCACTGCTGGACTTGCTGGTGACCAACCCCGACAACCCACGCGCCCTGGGTTGGGTGGCGCTCACCTTGCGCTCGCGATTGCTGCGCATGGGCCAGCTGGCCGACGGTGCCACCGTGCCGCTGGCCGAACAGGTGCCGCGCCTGGTGGACCTGACGCCCGAAGCCCTGTGGCCCCTGGACAGCCGGTCCGATGCCCTCTTGCCCTCTTCCTTGCAGCCTCTGCCCTTGCATGCGGCTTTGGCAGATTGCCAGACGGCGGCGCGGCATGTGTCTGACCAGCTGTGCGGCCTGTTCTTCACCCACAGTGGTGACGCCCGCTTCAGCTTTGGCGCTTGACCGACTGTTCCGACTGTTCCCATGCGCCTGGCCATCACCCACGAAACCCGCTACAGCTACAGCCCCGCCGTGCAGACCGCGCAGCATGTGGCTCACCTGCAACCGGCCGATACGCCTTGCCAGAAAGTGCTCAGCCACAGCTTGCACGTTGAACCTGCGGCCCACGTGCTGCACAACGTGGACGCGTATTGCAACCACCGCGCCTACTGGGCTCTGAACAACCCGCACGATGGCTTGCTGGTGCGCGCCTGCAGTGAGATCGAGACCTCGGAGATTGAACAGGCCAAGGCCACACAAAGCTGGGAGTCGGTGCGCGAGCATTTTCGCTACCGGGGCGGTCTGCCTGCCGATGTGAACAACGGCTTTGTCTTTGGCTCACACCACGCGCCCGTGCACGAAGCCTTTTTGAGCTATGCACAAAGCAGCTTCACACCGGGACGCCCCCTGATGCAAGCGGCGCTGGAGCTGACGGCGCGCATGCACCGCGACTTCACCTACGCCTCGCAAAGCACCGACATCAACACCCCGGCGCTGGAAGCGCTGGAAAACCAACGCGGTGTTTGCCAAGACTTCGCCCACATTTTGCTGGCCTGCCTGCGATCGCTGGGCCTGCCGGCCCGCTACGTGAGTGGCTACCTGCTGACCCAACCGCCACCGGGCCAGCCACGCCTGGTGGGCAGCGACGCCTCGCACGCCTGGGCCTCGGTGTATTTGCCCGAGCTGGCCAGCCACGCCTGCCAGGGCTGGCTGGACCTGGACCCCACCAACAACCGCACCGGTCTGGCCAGCCCGGGCCTGGACTACGTGCGCCTGGCCGTGGGCCGCGACTTTGCCGACGTGTCGCCGCTGCGTGGGGTGCTGCAAGGCGGCGGGGAGCACACGCTGGACGTGGCCGTCACCGTGGCGCCGTTGGACGCGTCACTCAGCGCTGCGGGCTGACACTTGCAAGAGACCCCGCAGGTCGGGACCTTCCGGTCCCACATGGTTAGTTTGTGCGAAGGCAATTGTCGGGGCTGAAGCCACCGACCTGCAGATACCTCTCAAACGATCCTATGGCTGACAGCGCTTCAGCGACAATCTGATTTGTTTTTTCTCCTGTTCAGCCATGCTGAACTCTTTTTTCACCTTGAAACGACACCCACCATGAGCGTTTACGACACCCTGAAATCCCTGAACATCGAACTGCCCCCCGTGGCGGTGCCCGCTGCGGCCTATGTGCCCTTTGTGCAAAGCGGCAACCTGGTTTTCCTGTCCGGCCACATCGCCAAAAAAGACGGCAAGGTCTGGGCCGGTCAGCTGGGCAAGGACATCGGCACCGCCGAAGGCCAGCAAGCTGCGCGCGCCGTGGCGATTGACCTGATGGGCACGCTGCACGCCGCCGTGGGCGACCTGAACAAGGTCAAGCGCATCGTCAAGGTGATGAGCCTGGTCAACTCGACCGGTGACTTCACCGAGCAACATCTGGTGACCAATGGCTGCAGCGAACTGCTGGGCCAGGTGTTTGGCCCGCAAGTCGGCGCGCACGCTCGCAGCGCTTTTGGCGTGGCCCAGATCCCGCTGGGCGCTTGCGTCGAGATCGAGCTGATCGCTGAATTCGGCTGACCATTGGCATCAAGATGTCGGCGCTGAAGCCGCCGACCTGCAGGCATCTCTCACTTGTCCGTCGGTGGCTTCAGCCCCGACAAGAAGCGCCACCCACTTAGCAAGCCGAATCCATGCACACCGTTGACCTGAAACACGCCTACCGCCTGCTCAACCACGGGCCCACCGTGCTGGTGGGCAGCCAGCATGCAGGCCGCAGCAATGTGATGGCCGCCGCCTGGGCCATGCCGCTGGACTTTGACACGCCCAAGATCGCGGTGGTCATCGACAAGACCACGCTGACCCGCGAGCTGATCGACGCCTCGGGCGTGCTGAGCATCAATGTGCCTACCGTGGCCATGAAAGACCAGGTCATGGCCGCGGGCGGCATGAGCGGCAAGAACCACCTGGACAAACTGGCCCGCTGCCAGATCAGCACCCTGGCCGCACCCAACACTGGCGTGCCGCTGGTGCAAGGCTGCATCGCACAACTCGAATGCCGCGTGCTGCCCGCCACCGCCCATGTGGCAGGTCCACACGATTTGATTCTGGCCGAGGTGATGGCCGCCTGGGCCGACGAACGCGTTTTCACAGAAGGCCGTTGGCACTTTGAAGGCGCCCCGTCCGAGCTGCGCAGCCTGCACCATGTGGCAGGCGGCCACTTTTATGCCATTGGCGAGCCCGTGACGACCTTGCCTGTGGCCAACGCCTGAATGTCCAACAACCCACGGAGACTTTGATGACCCTTTCCATGTCCAGCGCCAGCTTGCCCGTCTGCACCCGCATGCTCACCAACCTGAGCCACATCCTGGCCAAGGCCGAGCAGTTTGTCGAAGCCAAGAAGATCGACCCCACGGCGCTGACCACTTACCGACTGGCGCCTGACATGTTCCCCTTCACCCGCCAGGTGCTGATCGCTTGCGACGCGGTGAAAAACGGCTTGGCCCGTCTGTCTGGCGTGGAAGCACCCAAGTTCGACGACACCGAAACCACCTTCGCACAACTGCAGGAACGCATTCAGAAAACCCTGGCCTTCATCGCCACCGTGCCCGCTGCGTTGCTGGACGGCACCGAAGACAAAGAGATCACCTTCCCGGCAGGCCCGGGCAAAACCCGCACCATGACCGGGCAAGCCTATTTGTGCAACTGGATGCTGCCCAATATGTATTTCCACATCACCACGGCCTACACCATCCTGCGCCACAACGGGGTGGACGTGGGCAAGGTCGATTATTTGATGGGCGCGCAGGGCTGAGCGTTTCAGCCTTCCGTCGACTCCGGGATGGGCGTGTCCATGTCCAGCCCGGCAAACTCAAAACCGCGCTTGTGGTCCATCAGGTGTTTGCGGGTCCAGGCGACAGCCGATTCGGCATCGTGCTGCTGCAGGGCCTCGTAGACATGACGGTGCGCTTCCAGCAAGCGAGCACCTGACTGGGGCAATGCCGGCGCGATGGCCGCATAGCCCGAGCGCATCAGCAAGCTCACGGGCGCACGCGCCAACAACAACGCCTGGTTGTGCGTGGCCTCGGCGATCAGTGACTGGAACTCGATGGTCGCCGTGATGGGCGACTGGCCGCTTTGCACCAACGCGGCAGTGTGTGCCAGATTGCGTTCAAGCTGCGCCAGTTCTTCCTCATTGATGCGTTCGGCCGCCAGGCTGGCGCACATGGGCTCCAGCGTTGAAGCGACTTCCCACACATCGCGGTAGCTGACCTGGTGCATGCGCAAGGCCCGCTCGGCCGCATGAGCCAGGTCAGCGTGCTTCGGAATCGTCACCACCAGGCGCTTGCCCACGCGCTGGAGCAAGCCGTCTTGCTCCAGCTGGCGCAAGCCTTCGCGGATCGTGGAGCGGTGCACACCAAAGCGCGTGGCCAGGTCGGTCTCTGTTGGAAAGGCCTGCCCGGCCTGGACTTCCCCACGCACGATGCGCTGGCGCAAATCATCCGACACCACACGGTAAGCGGGGGTCATCTGCAATTTGGGGATGTCCATCATCGGATTGGAGAAATACAAGAAGTCTTCATTGTAGAAGCCCCTTTGGACGATGCCTGCTAACTGCACATGGATCGCCAAAGGGGGTCGCGCAAGCCAACTCAATCGGCCGTGAAGCCCGAGGCCTTGATGATCGGCTCCCACTTTTTGGCCGAGGCGGTCTGACGGTCGATCAGCTCCTGCGTGGATTTGCCCACCGGCAAAAAGCCCATGACATGGAGTTTGTCTTTCACGTCAGGCAAGGCCATCACTTTGGACAAAGCCTGATTCCAGGTGGCCACTGCAGCGGCGGGTGTGTTGGCCGGGGCATACAAGGCATTGAAGCCCATGCCGCTCACATTGGGGTAGCCCAGCTCAGCAAAGGTCGGCACATCGGGGGCCTGTGGAATGCGGGCCTCCGATGTCACCGCCAAGATCTTGATCTTGCCTGCGCGGTGCGCCTCCACCTGGCTGGTGGCCACATCGATCGACGAACTGATCTGCCCGCCCATCAGGGCCAGCATGATGGGGGCACTGCCCTGGAAGGGAACGTTCTGCATGGGCACATCGATCGCCTGTCCCAGCAAGATGCCGTAGAAATGGTGCGGAGCACCCAGGGCCGGGATGCCGTAGTTGGCTTCTTTGGGGTTTTTCTTGGCCCAGGCCACGTAGTCGGCCCAGGTGTTGACCTTGGGTGCGGTGCCCACGGCAAAGCCAAAAGCAAACTCGGCCACGGTGCCCACGGGCACCAGGTCTTTCTTCAGGTCATAGTTCAACTTTTTGTAGGTGTGAGGATAGAAGGACGACAGCGCATCCGGGCCCAGCATCATCACGCTGCCATCTGCGGGTGCTGCCTTGAGTGCATCCACGGCAATGCGGCCACCAGCACCGGTCTTGTTGTCCACCACCACGGGGCGGTTGAGTTCGGTCTTGAGTTTGTCGGCCAGCAAACGGGCAATCGCATCAAACGAGCCACCGGCCGGGAAGCCGACGATGATCTTGGCGGGCGCGCCCTCTTGCGCACTCGCGGGCGCGGCCATGGCCATGCCCAACAGGCTGGCCAGCAAGGCGCTGAGGGTGATGCGGCGGTTCAAATTTTTCATGCTTGTCTCCTGGGTGGTTGGAAAAGTTTCTGGGTGAAAAAATCAGGCCTTGCTGTTGGCGCTTTGCATGGCAGCTTGCGCGCAGGCATCCTTGGCATCTTGCTGGGCCTGCAGCGTGCGCCACATCACTTTGCCGGAAGCATTGCGCGGCAGGGCCTCGGCCAACTCGACGGTGCGGGGGTATTTGTAGGCGGCCATGTGCTCTTTGGCCCAGGCGATGATGTCGCCTTCTTGCATCTGGCCCACATGGCTTTGGCGCAAGACGATCACCGCCTTGACGCTCTCGCCCCGGTACGGGTCACGCAAGGCGATCACACAGGCCTCCTGCACGGCCGGGTGGCGGTGCAGCAAGGCTTCGACCTCGGCCGGCCAGACCTTGAAGCCGCTGGCGTTGATCATGCGTTTGAGCCGGTCGGCCAGGTAAAAGTAGCCGTCTTCATCCACCCGACCCAAGTCACCGGTGCGGAAATAGGTGTGGCCGCCGATGCCAATGAAAGCCTGCGCCGTGGCTTCGGGCTGGTTCCAGTAGCCCTTGAACACCTGCGGGCCACGCACCACGATCTCGCCCACTTCGCCTGCGGGCAAAGGCTGCAGGCTTTCGTGGTCAATGACCAGGGCTTCGGTGCCCACATAGGGGATGCCCAGGCAATGGCGGCGCGGCGCCTGGCGCGGGTTGGTGTGCGTGGGCGCGGCGGTTTCGGTCAGGCCATAGCCTTCGATGTAGGGCAAGCCGAACTTGGCCTGCAGCTCGGCCGCCACCGCATCGGGCATGGCCGCGCCACCGCCACCGATGTAGCGCAGGCTCGACAAATCGAACGATGGCAAATCCGGGTCGGCCAGCAGGTCGATCACCATGGTTGGGATGTTGGGCCAGTGCGTGACGCGGTGCTTCTGAATCGCCTGCGCCGCCTGTTGACGGTCCCAGCGCGGCAGCAGCACCAGGCGGCAGCCATGGCGCACCGAAGCGAGCATGCCCATCACCAGGCCGGTGATGTGGAACATGGGTACCACGACCAGCGTGGCATCGCCCGCCCGCATGTCCAGCCAGGGGGCTGCGGCCAGCACGTTGTGCAGCAGCGTGGCATGGGTGTGGCGGCAGCCTTTGGCTGCGCCGGTGGTGCCGCTGGTGTAGGGCAGCAAGGCCAGGTCATCGCCGTGCACGGCCACCGCAGCAGGCTGCAGCTGGCGGTCCAACACGCCCTGCCAGGCATGCACCTGCAAGCCCGCTGCCTGCGGCAGGCCATGGCGCACAGGCAACCAGTTTTGCCACAAGGCAGGCCAATGCAAGGCTTGTCTGGCGTGGTCTTCGGGCAAGGCGTCAACCAGATCGAACACGATCAGGTGCTGCAAGGTGTGAGCGATTTGAGCCGTCTGGCAGGCACGGGCCAGCTCGGGCGCAATGTCCGACGAAGCGATGGCCACCCGCGCCGAGGCATCCAGAATGTAGTGGCCCAACTCGTCGGCCTTGTTCATCGGATTGACCGGCACCACCACCGCCCCCAAACGGATCACCGCATGAAAAGCAACAATGAATTGCGGGCAGTTCTGCATGAACAGGATGACCCGGTCACCCTTGCCCACGCCCAGCGCCTGCAAGCCGCCGGCCAGATGCAGGGCGCTTTGGTGCAGCTGCTGCCAGGTGGTGCGGCGGCCCAGAAAATCCAGACCCACTTCGTGCGGTGTTTGGTCGGCACGGGCTTGCAGGCCCGTCCAGAGCGACGCATCGGGCACCTCGATCTGCCGCGGCACACCTTCGGGCCAAAAGCGCAGATGGGCTTGTGGGTCGTGAGCGGGTTTCGGACTGTCGTTCATGGCGGTCTGTGGCTGTGCGATGTTCAGCAACCGCGCGTGACCGGCATCTCGACCGCTTTGCGGCGCAGACCCAGGCGGGCCAGCTCCAGCTTGGCCAGCGACTGGCGGTGCACCTCGTCGGGGCCGTCGGCCAGGCGCAGGGTGCGCTGGTCTGAATAAGACAATGCCAGCGGCGTGTCGTTCGAGACACCGGCACCACCGTGCGCCTGGATGGCCCAGTCGATCACCTTGCAGGCCATGCTCGGGGCCACGATCTTGATCATGGCGATCTCGCCTTGCGCGGCCTTGTTGCCCACGGTGTCCATCATGTAGGCGGCCTTCATGGTCAGCAGCCGGGCCTGCTCGATCATGCAGCGCGACTCGGCAATGCGTTCGTGCCAAACGCCCTGCTCGCTGATGGCTTTGCCAAAGGCAGTGCGTGCCGCCGTGCGCTGGCACATCAGCTCAAAGGCCTGCTCGGCCGCACCGATCGAGCGCATGCAGTGGTGGATGCGGCCTGGCCCCAGGCGGCCTTGGGCGATCTCGAAGCCCCGGCCTTCGCCCAGCAAAATATTGCCCACCGGCACGCGCACGTTTTCCAGCAAAACCTCCATGTGACCGTGCGGCGCGTGGTCAAAGCCAAACACCGGCACCGGGCGCACCACCGTCACGCCGGGCGTGTCGGCAGGCACCACAACCATCGACTGCTGCTGGTGGCGGGCGGCATCGGGGTGGGTCTTGCCCATGACGATGAACACCTTGCAGTGGCGGCTGCCCGCCCCGGTGGACCACCACTTGCGGCCGTTGATCACGTACTCGTCGCCCTCGCGGCGGATCTCGCACTGGATGTTGGTCGCGTCCGACGAGGCCACCGCAGGCTCGGTCATCAAGAAGGCCGAACGGATCTCACCACGCAACAGCGGCTCCAGCCATTGGTCCTTGAGCGACTCGCTGGCGTAGCGCTCCAGCGTTTCCATGTTGCCGGTGTCGGGCGCGCTGCAGTTGAACACCTCGCTGGACCAGTGCACCCGGCCCATGATTTCGCACAAGGGGGCGTATTCGAAGTTGCTCAAGCCCTGCGGTGCCCGCTCGGAATGCGGCAAGAACAAATTCCACAGGCCTTGCGCCTGCGCCTGCTTTTTCAGGCGGGCCACGGTGGGGCAAGTGGTCCAGCCTTCGGCCGAGTCCCAGCGCTGGGCAGCGGCTTCTTTCCAGACCTGCTCGTCGTTGGGGTAGATGTGTTCGTCCATGAACTGCAGCAGCGCTTGGCGCAGTTGGCGGGCCTTGTCGGATTCCTGAAAAAAGCTCATCTCGATTCCTTGCGGGGTTCGTTCAACTCATGCCGCGCGCTGGGTTTGGGCAATGGCCCAACCCCACTGCGCCACCGGCTCGGCCATGGCGGCAATGTCTTTGGCCGTGGCGTTGGACGCCGTGCCTTCGCGCTCGCGCTGGCCAATGCCTTGCAAAATGGCGCTCAGGCGAAACAGGTTGAAGGCCAGATAAAACGGCCAGTCTTTCAGCACGGCCTGCGTGTCCAGGCCCATGCGCTCGGCATAGCGGGCCACGTAGTCCTGCTCGGCCGGCAAGCCCAGCGCAGCCAGGTTCTGGTCGCCGTAACCACGCAAAATGCCTGCGGGCATGTGCCAGGCCAAAGCGCTGTACGACAGGTCACTCAAAGGGTGGCCCAGCGTGCAGAGTTCCCAGTCCAGCACCGCCACCACTTCGGGGCGCGTGGGGTGGAACATCAGGTTTTCCATGCGGTAGTCGCCGTGGGTGATGCAGGTGTGCTGCGCACCATCGGCCTCAGCCGGAATGTGCTGGGGCAGCCAGGCGATCAGCTGCTCCATCGCGGGCACGGGGGTCTGTCGTGTGGCCTGGTACTGCTGCGTCCAGCGGCGGATCAAGCGGCTGTAATAAGCCTCGTGCCGGCCGAAGTCCTGCAAACCCAGCTGCCGCCAGTCCACCTGGTGCAAGGCAGCCAGCACGCGGTTGGCCGCCATGAAGTAGGCGCTGCGCTCGGCAGCGGGCACTTCGGGCAAGGTGGCATCGCGGAAGATGCGGCCTTGCACAAAGTCCATCACGTAAAACGCCACGCCGATGACCGACTCGTCTTCGCACAGCGCCCGCACGCGCGGCACCGGCACATCGGTGCTGGCCAGCGCTTGCAAGATGCGGTACTCGCGCTCAATGGCATGGGCCGACGGCAGCAACTCGGCCGCAGGTGCGGGCTTGGCCCGTAGCACCCACGACTGCCCTGCCCCATGCAACAGCCACGACGGGTTGGATTGACCTCCGTCCATGCGCTCGGCACGCAATTGCGCGTCCACGCCCGGCACACGCGGGGCCAGCCAGGCCACCAGGGCGGGCAGGTTCAGGGCACCACCGGACGGCTGCAGTGCGGCCTGTGCGGAGGCTGGTCGGGTGTCATGCAGGGTGGCGGTGTTCATTGAATTTATTGTCGGACAATCCGTCTGTTATTCATTCGGTGAAAACCCTGATCTTGTTGCACAAGTGACCAGTCACTGTCCGATGGATGCATGCAAATGGTCTGATATTCCTTGAAATACGGCAACTCAAAGGACTTTCAGTCCCGGCACACACACCCGACTGCGCAACACGATGGCGATGTACCCGACTTGTTTTTTGTCGGACAATAAATCCATTCGTCACGATTTTCTGATTGTCAAGGTCTGTCCCATGCATCCATCGACGCCCACCGCCAGCGCCTGGCAGCTGCCCATCCCGTCACCGTCCAGCGATGCCGCCAAAACCCATTTGGCGCAAGCCCGGCAAAACGCCCTCACCGGCGCTGAATGGCCTGCCCTGCAGGCCGCGCATGCGGACAGCACCGTGGCCGTGGTGGGCGCAGGCACCATGGGCTGCGGTATTGCGTTGTGCGCGCTGGCCGCAGGCTGCACCACACGACTGATCGACGTGAGCGCAGAGGCATTGCATCGCGGCGTGGACCGCATCCGCGCGAGCCTTGAAAACGCTGTGCAACGCGGCAAGCTCAGCGCCAGGGAGCGCGATGAACGCTTGGCCCGGCTGCAGCCCGGCACCGACTGGACCGCGCTCAGCGACACCGATGCGGTGATCGAGGCTGTCTATGAAAACCTGGCCATCAAGCAACAGGTCATGGCCCGGCTGCATGCGCACTGCCCCGCGCACACGCTGTTCATCAGCAACACGTCCACGCTGGACATCGACGCTCTGGCCGCGACCAGTGGCCGCCCGCAGCAGGTCTTGGGCATGCACTTTTTGACGCCCGCACACCTCACGCCCTTGGTCGAAGTGGTTCGGGGTCAAGCCACTTGCGCACAAAGTCTGAGCCGTGCACGGGCGCTGGCGCTGCGGCTGGGCAAGCTGCCGGTGCTGGCGGGCAACGCCTGGGGCTTCATCGGCAACCGCATGTTTGAAGGCTATTTGCGCGAGGTCGACGCGCTGCAGCTGCAAGGCGTAGCGGCCGAGCGCATTGACCGGGCACTGGAGCAATTTGGCTTTGCACTGGGGCCTTGCCGCACGCTCGACATGGCAGGCACCGATCTGGTCAGCCAGGTGTTGGTCGAACGGGCCCGGCTGTTTGAGCAGCCTCCAGCCTACCGCCGCATCACACGCCGCCTGGCCGAGCTGGGCCGCTTTGGCCACAAAAGTGGCCGTGGTCACTACCTGTACGAAGGCAAGTCCTGGCGCACCGATCCGGATTTGCTGCGGGTGTGCGCCGAAGAAGCGGCCCAGCTGGGCATGGCCCAGCAGCCCGATGTGTCAGACGAGGCGATCGTCCAGCGCTGTGTGCAACCCCTGATCGACGAAGGCCAACGCTTGCTGGCCGAGGGCCTGGCCATCCGTGCCAGCGACATCGATCTGGTCTGGGTGATGGGCTACGGTTTTCCAGCCACGCGCGGTGGACCGATGTTCATGGCGGCCCAATCGAGCTGAAGCCGGGCAGATCGGTCATCCAGGCCCAGGGCCGGGATGGCACACCTACCCACACACCCACCCACACACCGGCCATCACCGGCCATCACCGTCCGTCAACCGGCACTCAACGGCAACTGAAGTTGCTCGCGTCTTCCGGGTTACCTGTGCCCTTGTAGTGCGCATATTGCGGGTAAGCGCACAAGGGGCGTGTGCGGCCCGGGTACACCGCCGTGCCACTGGCGGGCACGCTTTGCGGGGCCTGGCCTTTTTCGACCCAGTCCACCAGGCTGCCCAGGCCGTCAATGCTGTCGGTGGCCGCACCGCCCGCGCAATGGGCCATGCCGGGCACCAGGAACAGGCGCGCAAACTCGTTCGTCTTGGGGCCGTTCTGGGCGGTCAGGCGCTGGTAGTAGTCCACCATCTCGTCGGCCGAGAAGATCGGATCGGCCATGCCGTGGATGAACATCAGCTTGCCGCCGCGCGCTTGGTAACCGGCCAGCTTGACATCATCGGCCGTGTTGAAGATCCACGCATGCGCGTCCATGCGCTGCGGGTCACGGTCAAAGTCGAATTTGTAGATGCTCAAACTGCGGTCAGGCGGCGTCACAAAGTAACCCTGCAGCGCGTCCTCCATCAGGAACACATGGCGCGAGTTGGCCTTGGCTGTGGGCGAATTGCCCAGCTTCCACATGCGCCAGTCATTTTTAGGGTGACCGATGCCCGCATCCCAAGGCCACGAAAAATACAGCGGCTGACCCGCCGAGTTCTTGGCACCGGTGAACATCTTTTGCAAGGCACCCACCTGCGCCGGGGCCAGGCAGCTGTCGTCCTTGGCGCCCTTGCACTGCAACTGGGCCACATCGAATTTGCACGCGGCCGGATTGGACACCAGCCCGTCGGCCACACCGTCGAGCGCGTCGCAACGGTTCAGGATGCCCTCGCGCACCAGGTTCAGATCGCTGTCCGACAGCGCCTGGCTGAGCACGGGCTGACCATCGGCACCTTTGGGCGCAATGGCCTGCAGCGCCTGTGTGTCCCACGCTGCGGCAATGGTCGCGCCCTTGGACACGCGCATGGCCGGGGCCATGGCGATCACGCCGTCAAAGTAGCTGGGGAAACGCTGGGTGAACATCATGGCCTGACGCCCACCACCCGAGCAACCGATGAAGTAGGACTTGTCAGCGGGCTTGCTGTAAAAGCGCCGGATCAGCTCTTTGGCGGTGACCGCCACTTTGTCGTGCGCGTTGTAAGCGTTGTCGGTGCGGGCGATGGGGTCAAAGCCAAAATCAGCTGTAGGCCCTTGGTGCCCGGCATCGGTCGTGACCACGGCAAAGCCGCGGTTCAGCGCGTAACCCGGTGCGGCCTGCGGCCCCACGGCGGGGCGCACCACACCGTCGTTGCCGCCACCGCCTTGGTACAGGAATCGACCGTTCCAGGCAGTAGGCAAACGCAGCTCAAAACCAATGTGGTAAGGCTTGCCGTCTTGGCCCATGCGCTCGGCCATCTTGCCGTTCACCTTGCAATGCGCCACCAGCATGGGGCCTGCTGTAGCACCCGGCGGACGCGTGCTGTCGCCTGCCACGGCTTCGGTTTTGAGGGTCATGCC
>JACCDQ010744863.1_pt1 | contig 15023 bp, 14 predicted proteins | sample 7446031 | NCBI WGS metagenome assembly JACCDQ01 (sample SAMN15323442, study PRJNA562643) | freshwater metagenome | isolation source: river surface water | place: USA:Blue River Watershed | collected 2017-08-17
AAGCGACGAAGGTCGGCCACCTGATTGCCGACGTGCTGGACAACCCGAACGACGCGGCCACGATCGAGCGCGTGAAGGCCGAGGTCAAGCAATTGACCGACGCCTTCCCCGTCTACGGCAAATAAGCTGACCATCGAGCACCGGAGTCCGAAGAATGCGCTGCCCTTTCTGCCATAGCGAGGACACCCAAGTGCTCGATACCCGCGCGTCGGAGGAGGGTGACAGCATCCGCCGCCGGCGCCGCTGCAACGCCTGCGACAAGCGCTTCACGACCTACGAGCGGGTCGAACTGGCGATGCCGGTGATCGTGAAGAAGAACGGCAGCCGTACCGAGTTCGAGCCGTCCAAGCTGCGCGCCAGCATGATGCTCGCGCTGCGCAAGCGGCCGGTGTCGGCGGATGCGGTCGATGCCGCGATACAGCGGATCGAAGAAAAACTGCGTTCATCCGGCGAGCGCGAGATCATGTCCGGCCAGATCGGCGTACTCGTGATGCGCGAGCTGCGGCGGCTCGACAAGATCGCCTATGTCCGCTTTGCCTCCGTCTATCGCAGCTTCGAGGATGTCTCCGAATTCCGCGACGCGATCGACGAAGTCGACATCGAAGCAAAGGCCCCGGCGAGCGGCCGGGCGCGATCGCACTGAAAAAAGCATGTCCTGATCGCTGCGCGAGCCCGCCTTGCGCAGGCGTCGTGAAGTCGCTCGGCCACCGGCCGATCCCCGGCTTTATACCGCTCCGCCCATCCCGGTAATTTTCCTGATCCGGTCAGACAGACCGAATGCCGGCACTTCGTCCGGCCAACGGCATCGCAAGTGCTTCGCCGATTGAGCTTTCACCGCCCGGATACTTCCGCAGTTGTCGAAGACCGGCAGAGCCGTCTGAGCAGCATCGAATGGACGATTCGTTTCTTTGATCTTTCTCGTATTTGATTAGTGTTCGGCTTAATTTATCGCCAAGCATTTTGCAGGCGATGCGACGCTCCTGAAAAACAGGAGGACGGCATGGCGATGAAAGGGTTTTCACTGGTAGAGGCGCTGGTTGCGCTGATGATGGTGGCAATGGCCGCGATGCTGCTGGTGCGCGTGAACAGCATGAATGCGAACCTGCTCGTTCACGCAGAAAAGAAGGCCAGCGCCATGCGGCTGGCGTCCGAACTGGCCGCATGGGCGCGCCGCGGCGGCGGCACGTCGCTCGACGTCTCCTTGCCGGATGCACTGGCGCGTGCCGGCCCGTCACCCGCGTGTCATGACGGACGCTGCAGTGCGGAGCAGGGAGACTGGCACCTGCTGTCAGCTTGGCGCGAGCGCCTTGATCGTGCCGTGCCGGGAGCGCAGCTGGTCGCCTGCATTGATGATTTTCCCGACGATTCGGCGCTCGCCTGGGATTGTGACCCGAGCGGTGGCGCGCTGGTGCTGAAGCTGGGCTGGCCTGCGCAGGCCGGGGAGCGGCCGGCGCTTGCGATGCCGCTCATGGGCAAGCAATGAGATCGATGCAGTCCGGCACGGCGCTGCTGTCGCTGATGCTGGCGATTGCAATGGCAGTCGGCATTCTGCTGTCGGCGTTGAGGCTGGTCGTGCAGGCCAATGCCGACTTTGTTCTGGCCGACCAGTCGGTGCTGCTGGCCGACCAGGCCGCGCATGCGCTCGAGCTGATCGAGCGGACACTGCAGCAAGCAGGTCGGATCGACGGTTCGCAGCCGATGCGTCTGCCGTCGCGCCCGTCGACCGGCGCTATCAACGGGTTTGACAACGCCAGCCTGCCGGGTGCGCGTCCCGCGATGGGCAGCCCGGTTGCCGGTGCTTTCCTTGGCAGCGATGTACTGGTCGTGCATTTCCCCGGCGATGCAGGTCGACATGTTGTCAACTGCGCCGGCTTGCCGGTGAGGCCGGCCTCCGGAATTGGCGACGATACCGGATGGAGCGCTTTCTACGTCGACATCGACCCGCTGGGCGAACCCGAATTGCGCTGCCGGTATCGCGGCGGCACGGACTGGCTATCGCAACCGATTGCAACCGGGGTCGAGTCGCTGCAAGTGCTTTATGGCGTCGACAGCGACGACGACGGACTGCCGAATGACTTCGTCAGCGCTGCATGGCTGAATGCTGCGCCGCCTGTCGCCGGGCAACCGTCGGCCTGGACTCGCGTCGTGGCGCTGCAAGTGTCGCTGCTGATGCGTTCACCCCGGTCGCTGGCCAGCTTCGCACAGAAAAACGCCATCGATCTGTTCGGCCCGCGTTATGCCCGCCTCCATGCCGGCGACGATGCCGGTTCCAGCATCGCGCCGGCACGACTCGCATCGCGCCGCCTGCATCGGCAGTTCGATGCGCTGATCTTCCTGAACAACAGCCTGCGGCCACCGACATGAGTTTGCTGCCAGGCCTGATTGCTTTATTGATCGTGATGTTGCTGTCGACCGCCTCGTCAAGACTGGTGGCCGACGGCACATGGTCTGCGACGCAGCGTGTGGAGCGCGTGAAGGTGCGCGAGCGCGCAGAGCGGGCGCTGTCGCAGGCTACGGATGCACTGGCGACGGGTGCGGAGGTCGTCGAGGGCGTGGTCATCGAGCACATTGCCAGTTCGCCCGCGGCCGAGTCCGGCGAGTTGCCGCTGCTGTTGCACCGCGTGACCGTGACGGTACGAGGGCGGACCAGCACGGTGAAGCTGCAGGCTGATTACGCTGTCGATGGCTGCGAGAGCCCGTACGACGATCCTTGCCGGGCACGGGTGCGGCGCATCGCCTGGCGCGAGCTGGCCGACTAGCATGAGGGAATGCAAAGGCTTTGGCCTGATCGAGACCCTGATGGCGACGATGATTGCGCTTACGCTGGTGGTCGCGGCGTCGGCAGGATTTCGCCCGCTGTTTGATCGCTTTCGCGTTGGTGCAGCTTGCGCCGATTTCAGGGCGGCCCTGTCGATGGCACGCATCGAGGCCATGCGGCGCAGGCAGCGCGTGGATTTGCTGCCCGCGGCTCGCGGCGACTGGCGCTCCGGCTGGGTCGTGGTGATCGACGCGAACAACAACCAGCAACGGGATGCGGGCGAGGTCGTGCTGCATGTCAGCCCGGCACCCGAATCGGTTGAGATCAGCGCACGGCTGACCGATGGCAAGGCGTATATCGCGTTCGATCCCGCCGGCCGGCCGCGAACCATCGCCAGTGCAGACCAGCCGCAGTTCGGCTCAGTGATGTTCCGCGCCGGCGAACAGCGCCGCAAGCTGGTTATTGGTTTCCTTGGCAGGCTGCGCAGCTGCGACCCCGACCGCGATGGCGCTGCTTGCTAGAATGGACGCCTTTCCCGATTTCCCTCCATCGTGAACATCCATAACGATATCGACGGCATGCGCGCCGCGCTCGCGCAGGCAGCGCGAGGCATGTACATCACCACGCCGAATCCGCGCGTCGGCTGCGTGATCGTCCGCGATGGGATGATCATTGCCGAGGGCCATACGCAACCGGCCGGCTTTGCGCATGCAGAAGCGCATGCGCTGCATCATGCGGCGGAGAATGGCGTCGATGTGCGCGGTGCGACCGTCTATGTGACGCTGGAGCCGTGCTCGCATTTCGGCCGCACGGCGCCGTGCGCTGATGCGCTGGTCGCTGCTGGCGTGGCGCGCGTGGTGGCGGCAATCGAGGATCCGAATCCGCTGGTGTCGGGGCAGGGCATTGCGCGGCTGCGCGCGGCCGGCATCGAGGTGACGGTCGGTGTGCTGGCTGATGAGGCGCGCGAAATGAACATCGGTTTCCTGCAGCGGATGGAGCAGGGCCGGCCGTGGGTCAGGATGAAGATTGCTGCCAGCCTCGATGGCGGCACCGCGTTGCAGAACGGGCAGAGCCAGTGGATTACCTCCGCGCCGGCGCGCGACGATGGCCATGCATGGCGAGCCCGCGCGTGCGCGATCCTGACCGGCATCGGCACGGTGCAGCAGGATGATCCGCAACTGACGGTGCGCGCGGTTTCCACGCCGCGTCAGCCGCGCCGCGTGATCGTCGACAGCCAGCTCGAAATCTCGCCGCAGGCGAAGGTGCTGGCCGGCGACGCTTGCTGGATCTTTGCAGCGGTGGAGAATCCGGCGCGCGCGGCCCGGCTGCGCGATGCCGGGCACGAAGTGATCGTGCTGCCCGGCGACGGCGGCAAGGTCGACCTGCGCGCGATGATGCGCGAGCTCGGCCGGCGCCAGATCAATGAATTACATGTCGAAGCCGGCTTCAAGCTGAACGGCTCGCTGCTTCGCGCCGGCGTTGTCGACGAACTGCTGCTGTATCTTGCGCCTTGCCTGCTCGGTCCGGCTCAGGGGCTGGCCCGGCTGCCCGTGCTTGAACAGTTGTCGGATCGCGTGTCGTGCCGTTTTCACGATGCGCAGCGGGTCGGGCCGGACTTGCGGTTGCTGGCGCGGCTCGGCAGCGACCCCATGACACCCTGAAGCCCGGGCCGCAGCAGGAATGCCCGACTGGCGATACGCTTGCCATCCTGAATCCCATTTTTTACTGTTTCGCATAGATCCCATGTTCACAGGCATCGTCGCGGCCGTTGGCCGCATCAGCTCCATCACTCCCCTCGGCAGCGACCCGGACGCCGGCGTGCGCTTGCAAATACAGGCTGGCCGGCTGCCGCTGGCCGATGTCGCGCTCGGCGATTCCATCGCCATCAATGGCGCGTGCATGACGGTTACGCACAAGACCGACGACAGCTTCACCGTCGACGTGTCGCGCGAGAGCCTGCGCCGCACTGTCGGTCTGGATCGCGAGGGCGAGGTCAACCTCGAGAAGGCACTGACGCTGGCCGAGCGGCTCGGCGGCCACCTCGTGTCGGGCCATGTGGACGGTCTCGGCACGGTCGCCGGTTTTGCGCCGGTCGGGGAATCGTGGAAGCTCGACATCCTCGCGCCGCGCGAACTGGCGAAGTACTTTGCCTACAAGGGCTCGGTCGTGGTCAATGGCGTATCACTGACGGTCAACAGCGTGGCCGATGGCGCCGACGGCTGCACGATCTCGATCAACCTGATTCCGCACACCATCGAGGTCACCACGCTGAAACATTTGCGCGCCGGCCACCAGGTCAACCTCGAAGTCGACCTGATCGCGCGCTACGTCGAGCGCATGCTGGCCACGACCTCGCTGGCGGGCTGAGGCCGGTCCGGGCAAGTCCTTGTCTTCCGTGCCGGCGGCCGCACGGGAGAAATCCTTTAAAATGTCCGGCCTTTCCGGATTCCCCCCATGTCACTGTCAAGCACAAAAGAGATCATTGCCGAGCTGCGCGCCGGCCGCATGGTCATTCTGGTCGACGAAGAAGACCGCGAGAACGAGGGTGACCTCGTGCTGGCGGCCGAGTTTGTCACGCCGGAAGCCATCAATTTCATGGCGCGCTACGGCCGCGGGCTGATTTGCCTGACGCTCACCGAAGAGCGTTGCGACCAGCTGAACCTGCCGCTGATGACGGGCCGCAACGGCACCTCGTTCGGCACCAATTTCACCGTATCGATCGAAGCCGCCGAGGGCGTGACCACCGGCATTTCCGCCGCCGACCGCGCGCGCACGATCCAGGTCGCGGTTGCCCGCAATGCGAAGCCGGTCGACCTCGTGCAGCCTGGCCACATCTTCCCGCTGCGGGCGCAGAAGGGCGGCGTGCTGATGCGGGCCGGCCATACCGAGGCCGGCTGCGACCTCGCGGAACTGGCCGGGCTGACGCCGGCTGCCGTCATCTGCGAGATCCTGAAGGAAGACGGCACGATGGCGCGCCTTCCGGACCTGCTCGAATTCGCGCAGGAGCACGGGCTGAAGATTGGCGCCATTGCCGACCTGATCCAGTTCCGCAGCCAGACCGAGAGCATCGTCGAGCGCGTCGGCGAACGCGAAATGCATACGCCGCACGGCCGCTTCCATGCGATCGCGTTCCGCGACAAGCCCAGCAGCGGCGCCCATCTCGCGCTGGTGCATGGCACGATCGAACCCGACCTCGAGACGCTGGTGCGCGTGCACCAGCCGGTGTCCATCCTCGATCTGCTGGAAACCCGCGCGACCACGCACTCGTGGAACATGGCGGCCGCGATGGCAGCAATTCAGGCGTCGGAGCGCGGCGTGATCGTGCTGCTGAACTGCGAGGAATCGGCCGAGCAGATGTTTGCGCATTTCGATGCATTGTCCGCAGCGCAGCCGGCCACGCCGCCGCGTGCGGCGCGCATGGATCTGCGGACTTACGGCATCGGCGCGCAGATACTGCGCGAACTGGGCGTGCGAAAAATGAAACTGCTGGCCAACCCGCGCAAAATGCCCTCGATGGCCGGCTTTAATCTGGAAGTGACCGGTTACCAGGCCGGTCCCGACCAGCTTTCGGAACAATGACGCGGGAGGCGACATGAGCGTAGGAACTTACGAACCCGACTTCGACGGCAGCGGTCTGCGCATCGGTATCGTTCAGGCGCGGTTCAACGAGGATATCTGCCACGGGCTTGCCGCCGCCTGCCTGGCTGAACTGAAGCATCTCGGCGTGGATGACCAGGATGTGTTGCTGGTCACTGTCCCGGGGGCGCTGGAAATTCCGCTGGCCCTGCAGAAGATGGCCGAATCCGGCCAGTTCGACGCGCTGATCGCGCTCGGCGCGGTGATCCGCGGCGAGACCTATCACTTCGAACTGGTATCGAATGAATCCGGCGCCGGCATTACGCGCATCGGCCTCGATTTCGGGATCCCGGTGGCGAATGCGGTGCTGACGACGGAAAACGACGAGCAGGCAGAAGTCCGCATGGCCGGCAAGGGCGCGGACGCCGCACGGGTCGCTGTCGAGATGGCCAATCTCGTCGCTGCGATGGAAGAACTGGCCGATGGGGCCGACGGCGAATAAGGACATTCATGAGCGGTATTCAATCCAAGCACGCCAACCCGAACAAGAACCGCACGCCGCGCCATCGCGCGCGGGAATTTGCGCTGCAAGGCCTCTACCAGTGGCTGATGAGCCAGGAAGATGCCGGCGTCATCGATGCGCACATCCGTAACGCACATGGCTTCGACAAAGCCGATCGCGAGCATTTCGATGTGCTGCTGCATGGCGCGATTCGCGATGCGGCCAGCCTGCGGGCCGACATCCTGCCTTTCATCGACCGCGCGATCGAACAGCTATCGCCGATCGAGCATGCAGCCTTGCTGATCGGCACCTTCGAGCTCAAGCATCACATCGAGATTCCGTACCGCGTGGTGATCAACGAGGCCGTTGAATTGACCAAGTCTTTCGGCGGCATCGATGGCCACAAGTACGTGAACGGGGTGCTCGACAAACTCGCGGCCCAGCTGCGCGCGACCGAAGTCGCGGCCGCACGCTGAACCCACGACGGCGATGGATTTCGGGCTCGCGCAACGGCTGGAGGAGATCGCTCCTTTCCATGTGATGGAGGTGCTCAAGCGCGCGGCCGAGCTGGAGCAGGCCGGGCGTTCGGTCATCTCGATGTGCATAGGCGAGCCGGATTTCCCACCGCCGCAGCCGGTGCTCGACGCCGCGCAGCGTGCGCTCGCCAGCGGTGCGGCGATGCGCTACACCGCAGCGCTTGGCCTGCGGGAGTTGCGTGAGGCGATTTCCGCGCACTATCGCACCGCATTCGGGGTCGACGTGCCGGCCGAGCGCATTGTCATCACGGCCGGCGCGTCGGCCGCGCTGCTGCTGGCCTGCGCCGCACTGGTCGAGCGCGACGCCGAAGTCTTGATGCCGGATCCCAGCTATCCGTGCAACCGCCATTTCATTGCGGCCTTCAACGGCCATCCGGTGCTGATACCCAGCGGCCCCGACGAGCGCTTCCAGTTGTCGGCCGCGATGGTCGACGCGAACTGGAACGAGCGCACGCGCGGCGTGCTGCTGGCATCGCCGTCGAACCCGACCGGTACCTCGATCGCGCGCGATGAACTGGCGCGCATCGTCGACGCGGTGCGTCGTCGCGGCGGCTTCACGCTGGTCGACGAGATTTACCAGGGACTGAGCTATGAGGGCAGGCCACACACCGCGCTCGAACTTGGCGACGATGTCATCGTGATCAACAGCTTCTCGAAGTATTTCCACATGACCGGCTGGCGGCTGGGCTGGCTGGTCGTGCCGCCGGCGATGCTGCCGGCGATCGAGAAGCTGGCGCAGAATTTCTTCATTTGTGCGTCCAGCCTCGCGCAGCATGCCGCGCTGGCCTGCTTCACGCCGGAGACTCTGGCGATCGCCGAGGAGCGGCGGCAGGAATTCAGGCGGCGTCGCGATTATCTCGTGCCGGAATTGCAGAAGCTGGGCCTGATCATTCCGGTGCTGCCGGATGGCGCCTTCTATGTGTATGCGGACTGCAGTCAGTTGTCCGATGACGCCGATCGCCTCTGTCGCGACATCCTCGACCAGACGGGCGTGGTACTGACGCCGGGCCTGGATTTCGGCGTTGCCGGTGCCAAGCGCTTCATTCGGATTTCGTACGCGACGTCGATGACCCATCTGGAAGAGGCGATCCGACGCTTGCGCGAGTATTTCGCCGTCAAATAAACAAAGGGGCCTTCAGGCCCCTTTGTTTATAGTGCTTGCCTGCGCTTACGCAGGTTCCTGCTCGGCCCGCTTTGCAGCAGGCGACGGTTCGGCTTTCGCTTCGCGCACCGGCGGCGTGATCGCCGGAACCGGTTTGCCTGCCGCAACTGCCTGCAGGCGCGCGTGTTCTGCCATTACCTTGCCGGCATAGCCGTTGTCGGATTCCATGTTGGCAGCGCCGACATACATCTTCAGCCCGCCCTCGACCGACCCCGCACGGCGGATCAGTTCTTTCAGGATCTGCGCGCCGACCTGGATGTTGGCCACCGGATTCAGCGCCGCATTCAGGCCGCCATGGTCATCGAACTTGTCATGGTGGACCTTGGCCATCACCTGCATCAGGCCCTGTGCGCCGACTGCGCTTTCCGCGAACGGATTGAAGCGCGATTCGATCGCCATCACTGCGAGGATCAGCAGCGGATCGAGCTTTACCTCACCGGCCGACTCCCACGCCGCACCGACCAGCATGCGGCTGGCGCTGCCGGCGATCCGGTAACGCTTCGCCAGCCAGCGGGTCACGCGCTGCTGTTCGCGGCTCATCGCCGGGGCAGCTGCCTGTGCCGGAGGCGCCGCCGGCTGCGGTTGAGACTGCGGCAGCTCGATCATCGCGGCCAGCGCCAGTTCGTCGATCTCCGCCTTGTCGGCAGCCTGTTCCGCGAACGGAGACATGGCTTTCAGCTCATCCAGCAGTTGCGGCCGGAAGAATGCCAGCGCCATGGCGATCAAGGCAACAAGGCCCACGGCAGCCAGCGAGTGGCGGGCGGCGGCTATCAGGCCGCCGATGCGGGCGAGAGAGGTCTCGCCCGGAGTTTGAACCAGTGGGGAAGAATGTCCCGCACCGACCAACGCTGCGAATTTGCGTCGATTATTCATGCTACCTCCTGAATATCGCGGCCCTCAAAGCGCCTGGCAAAACACGAGCGCGTCATCCCCGTCATGCGTCCCCTTATTGCAAGCATGACAAGTCGGCATTCACGTTTTGCGAGGCGCTCTGAATTGAGGCCAATTGCAAGCGTGCTTCGTGCTTCAATTCACCGCGAACCAAATTTCGTTTGCACGAACACGGATGCTGCATCGCGTCGTTCCCCTGCAAACGCCGGTGTTGCCTTGCTAACCGTCCTCGCTCTGCGGCGGACTGGCTCGGCAATCTTTTTTCGGGGATGAAAGACAAACCCGGTCGCACAACAATCTCTACAATTGCCGGCGGGTCTATCCCCGATCTGACACAGGGCAGCTGGCTGCTGTGTTGCTACCTGTCCGGGGCTTCCCCGGAACTGCCACCCTAAAAAGTTGAGCGGATTGTAGGTAGCTGTTTATATCGCGTCAATACTAGAAAAAAGAAAAGCTATAACCAATTGTTATTGAATTTTGCTTTCCCTGTAACAATATCCAGTAAAATCAGCCAGTTGCCATGGTTATCTAAACGTCCAGCTTTTACTTTGAAAAACGTCAACTACTCATGAAATATTCCGATCTGCGGGATTTCATTTCCAAATTGAAACAATCGGGCGAGTTGACGGAAGTCGCGCTGCCGGTTTCCCCCCATCTCGAGATGACCGAGCTGTGCGACCGCACCTTGCGGGCCAGCGGTCCTGCGCTCCTGTTCACCAATCCCACGGGCCATCAGATGCCGGTGCTGGGCAATCTGTTTGGTACGCCCAAGCGCGTGGCGCTCGGCATGGGAGCGTCCGATGTCGGCGAGTTGCGCAAGATCGGTCACCTGTTGTCGGTGCTGAAAGAGCCCGAGCCGCCGAAGGGCTTCAAGGATGTGCTCGGACTCGGATCGCTGGTCAAGGCGGTATGGGACATGGCGCCGCGCGAACTGCGTTCGGCACCCTGCCAGGAAGTGGTGTGGGAAGGCGCGGATGTGGATCTGTCGCGGCTGCCGATACAGCATTGCTGGCCCGGCGACGCTGCGCCGCTGATCACCTGGGGGCTGGTAATTACCAAGGGTCCGCACAAGAAGCGGCAGAACCTCGGCATCTACCGGCAGCAGGTGATCGGGCCGAACAAGCTGATCATGCGCTGGCTGGCGCATCGCGGCGGCGCGCTCGACTTCCGCGAGCACTGCCTGGCGAACCCGGGCAAACCTTATCCGATCGCGGTGGCACTCGGTGCGGATCCGGCCACCATTCTCGGCGCGGTCACGCCGGTTCCGGACTCGCTGTCGGAGTACCAGTTTGCCGGCCTGCTGCGCGGCAGCCGTACCGAACTGGTCAAGACGATGGGCAGCGAGCTGCGCGTGCCGGCCTCGGCCGAGATCGTGCTCGAAGGGCATATCTATCCGGACGAAGCGCATGCCAGCGGTTATGAACATGCGCTTGAAGGGCCGTTCGGCGACCACACCGGCTATTACAACGAGCAGGACTGGTTCCCGGTCTTCACGGTCGACCGCATCACGATGCGGCGCGACCCGATCTATCACTCGACCTACACCGGCAAGCCGCCGGACGAGCCGGCGGTGCTGGGCGTCGCGCTGAATGAAGTGTTCGTGCCGCTGTTGCAGAAGCAGTTTGCCGAGATCACCGACTTCTATTTGCCGCCCGAGGGCTGCAGCTACCGGATGGCGATCGTGCAGATGAAGAAAGCCTATCCGGGCCATGCGAAGCGGGTGATGTTCGGGGTGTGGAGCTTCCTGCGGCAGTTCATGTACACGAAGTTCATCGTGGTGGTCGATGAAGATGTCGATATCCGCGACTGGAAAGAAGTGATCTGGGCGATCACGACACGTGTCGATCCGGTCCGCGATACCACGATGGTCGACAACACGCCGATCGACTATCTCGATTTTGCGTCGCCAGTCAGCGGGCTGGGCAGCAAGATGGGCATCGATGCGACCAACAAGTGGCCGGGCGAGACCTCGCGCGAATGGGGACAAACCATAGCGATGGATGCCGACGTGAAGCAGCGCGTGGACAAGCTGTGGGAACAATTGGGCTTCTGAGCAGACAATCTTGCTGATCAATCATGGATTCCGGCGCAAGCCGGAATCTCGCCTTTGAACAATAGCGACCGCTACAGACGCGCTGTCATCCAATTAATTACTGAAAGCCCGCAGTGGTGGCAGCCCGTTGCTGGTAAAATTCGCCTCGGCGGGCCCCTGCGCATTGTGGCGTGGTCAACCTGGTCAGGTCGGGAACGAAGCAGCCATAGCCATTTCCTGCAAGTGCCGCAGACAAGGCTCGCCTCTATTCTTTATTCGGGCCACGCGCGCCCGATGATTGCCGCGACATCCATTCCCTGAAGCAGTCCATGCACTTCGCCGTGCCCCGCATCCGTGCGGCTGGCGATGAAGGCTTCGGCACTCGCCGGCGGTGCATGCTCGATCATCAGTACCGACTGCGCGAGCAGCACCAGCGCCCGCACCAGCCTGCGGGCCTGCGCCTGCTGCGATTCGGGTTCCGCATGCAGTAGCGACACCAGTTCCTCGTTCAGCCCGTGAAGGCGACGATCTTTTGCCGCTGCCTCGGACAGCCACGCGAACAACGGTGCCGCCGACTCGCCCGCGCGCGCGATTGCGCGCAGCACGTCGAGGCACATGACATTTCCTGATCCTTCCCAGATCGAGTTCACCGGCGCCTCGCGATACAGCCAGGCCAGCGGGCCTTCCTCGACATAGCCGTTGCCGCCGATGACTTCCATGCACTCGCCGCAGAAGGCAATCGCGCGCTTGCAGATCCAGAATTTCGCCGCCGGCGTCAGTATGCGAACCAGCGCGGCTTCCCCCGCATCGACTGCCTGCGCGAGTCGCAGCACCAGCAGCAGAGCCGCTTCGCTCTCCAGAGCGAGGTCGGCCAGCACCTGTCTCATCAGCGGCTGCTGCGCGAGCGGCCGGCCGAACGCGACCCGGTGCCGGCAATGATGGATGGCCTGCATTAGCGCCTGCCGCATCAGCGCGGCGCTCGCGATCGCGCAATCGAGCCGCGTGGTGTTCGCCATCTCGACCAGCGTGGCAATGCCACGTCCGGATTCACCGACCAGCGTGGCTTCGGCGCCGATGAACTCCACCTCCGCGCTCGCGTTCGACCGGTTGCCCAGCTTGTCTTTCAGGCGCTGTATCAGCACTGCATTCTTGCTGCCGTCCGCGCGCCAGCGCGGCACGAAAAACGCCGACAGCCCGTCGCCGGCGCGCGCCAGCACCAGATGGGCGTCGCACATCGGCGCCGAAAAGAACCATTTATGGCCGGTCAGCAGGTAAGTGCCGGCGGATCCGACCGCCTCGGCCGTCGTCTGCGTACCGCGCAAGTCCGAGCCACCCTGTTTTTCGGTCAGGCCCATGCCGACCAGCATCGATGACTTGAGGGCCAGCGGCAGGTCGCGTGCGTCATGCTGGTCGGAATAGAGCTTGTCCTCCAGCGACGCATACAGCGGCTCGCGTTGCAGCAGCGGAATCGCCGCGAAGGTCATCGTGACCGGGCACAGCGAGCCGGCTTCCACCTGTGCATGCAGATAGAAAGCGGCGGCGCGCGCAACCTGCGCGCCGGGCCCGGGCGACTGCCATGCGCGCCCCTGCAGGCCGCTCTTGCGCAGCGTCGCCAGCAGTGCGTGCCAAGCCGGATCGGTCTCGACGCTGTCGATGCGCCGGCCTTGCGGGTCGTGTGTGTGCAGCTCGGGCGCATGGCGGTTCGCGCGCCGCGCCAGCGCCTGTGCCTCCGCGCTGCCGGCCCACGCGCCCAGCGTGCGCAGTTCCGTACTGGTGGCCGCCGCAGCGCGCGCGATGCCGGCGGCCAGCGCAAGGTCGGCATCGAACAGGTTGACGCCCGCCAGCGGCGGCGGCTGGTTGCTCACTTCATGGGTTGGCCAGCGCATTGCACTCTCCCCCGGCCGACGGGCCGGCTGTCTTCGCGTTTTAGCAGAATTGCCGACGACCGGCGCCCCCGTGCGCTCAGGTAAAATTCACCCTTCGCCAATGACAGCCGCCCCGGACATGTCCTACCAGGTCCTTGCCCGCAAATACCGCCCGAAGAATTTCGACAGCCTGGTCGGTCAGGAGCATGTGGTGCGCGCGCTCACGCACGCGCTCGAGCAGAAGCGGCTGCACCATGCCTACCTGTTTACCGGCACCCGCGGCGTCGGCAAGACGACGCTGTCGCGCATCCTCGCAAAATCGCTGAACTGCCAGGGCGCCGATGGCGCCGGTGATATCACCGCGCATCCTTGCGGCGTATGCGAAGCCTGCGTCGCTATCGACGCCGGCCGCTTTGTTGATTACATCGAGATGGATGCCGCGTCGAATCGCGGCGTCGACGAGATGGCTCAGCTGCTGGAGCAGGCGGTGTATGCGCCGTCGAATGCGCGCTTCAAGGTCTACATGATCGACGAAGTGCACATGCTGACCAGCCACGCGTTCAACGCGATGCTGAAGACGCTCGAAGAGCCGCCCGAGCATGTGAAGTTCATCCTCGCGACCACCGATCCGCAGAAGATCCCGGTGACGGTTTTGTCGCGCTGCCTGCAATTCAACCTGAAGCAGATGCCGCCGGGCCATATCGTCGGCCATCTGGAAAACATTCTTGGACAGGAAGGCATCGCGTTCGATCCGCCGGCGCTGCGGCTGCTGGCGCAGGGCGCGCAGGGCTCGATGCGCGATGCGCTGTCGCTGACGGACCAGGCGATCGCCTATGCGGCCGGCACGGTCACGCTCGAGGCGGTGCAAGGCATGCTGGGCGCGCTCGATCACAGCTATCTGGTTCGCATACTTGACGCGCTGGCCGCGCAGGACGGTGCCGCAATGCTGGCCGTGGCCGACGAAATGGCGGCGCGCAGCCTGTCGTGGAGTGCCGCGCTGCAGGATCTCGGCACCTTGCTGAACCGCATCGCGATCGGCCAGACCGTACCCGCTGCCGTGCCGGACGATTTGCCGGAGCGCGAAGACATTCTGCGGCTTGCGCTGGCTTTTGCGCCGGACGACGTGCAACTGTTCTATCAGATCGTCGTGCACGGCCGCAATGAACTCGGCCTCGCCCCGGACGAATACGCCGGCTTCACGATGACACTGCTGCGCCTGCTGGCGTTTTCGCCGACGAATGTCGGCGGAGAGCAGCCGGTCGCTTCCGCTCCGCGCCCGATGCCGGCGCCGGTGCCTCGGCCGGCAAGCGTGGCCGCACCGGCTCCGCAAGCGGCGGCGGCTCCCGAACCCGTTCCGGCTGCTCCGCCGGCGGCAAGCCCGAGGGCCGTCAGTCCTGCGATGGCGGCGCTGGCGGCTGCGCGCAGCAAAAAGGCGTCGGCTCCGCCGCCCGCGCCAGCAGAAACGGAGCTGTTGCCCGCCGAGCCGGTCGATACCTTCGATCCTGCTCAAAAAAAAACTGAACAGCTAGCTTCACCGCCGCCGCCCGAGCCTTCTGCGGCGAAATATGACTGGCCGGCGCTGGTCAAACAACTGGGATTGCGCGGCGTTGCGCAGCAATTGGCGATGCAGAGCGAATTGCTGGCCTGCGAAGAACACGATGAAGCGATGACGATGCGCATCCGCGTGCCGGTCGATACGCT
>JACCDQ011616047.1_pt1 | contig 15023 bp, 16 predicted proteins | sample 7446031 | NCBI WGS metagenome assembly JACCDQ01 (sample SAMN15323442, study PRJNA562643) | freshwater metagenome | isolation source: river surface water | place: USA:Blue River Watershed | collected 2017-08-17
GGTGGCACTTACCAGGTACCTTACCAAAGAAGTATCCATCAGTGCAAAGTCCTGAAGGTGTAATTCATAATATACCTTTCGGTTCAATGAAAAATTTTGCTATATCCCACGGACTAAGTGAGACATTATTAAGGCACCTATTACAGGGCAAAGCTAAAACACATAGGGGGTGGAAGTTAGCCTCATAAAAAATACACTTGAATCCTTCTAGTAAATGTATTATAATTATAACTTCAAAAGTAATAATATTAATGAAAATCGAAATCCCAACAGTGTGCCCAGTATGCTCTTATAAACTAGAGCTAGTAAACGACCAGATATTTTGTAAGAACCTATCATGTAGTGCCCAATTACTTAAAAAAATAGAGCACATGGCTAAAATATTATCTATAAAGGGTATGGGGGTTCGTACAATCGAGAAACTTAATTTGGCAGATTTGACCGAATTATTCTACCTTGACTTTGACACTGTAAAGGAGGCATTGGGAGAAAAAACCACTGTTAAACTTCTTGATGAAATTGAGAGAGCTAAGTCAGCCGATTTAGCCACTGTACTAGCAGCTATGTCAATCCCATTAGTAGGCGGAACAGCCTCTAGCAAGATTGCTGCTGTAGTAACCTCGATAGATGAAATTACTAAAGAGAGCTGCCAAGCAGCCGGATTAGGTGAAAAGGTAACAAGCAACCTTCTAGCATGGATTGCAACAGATTACCAAGAGCTAAAAGAATTCCTGCCATTCGAATTTAAGAGTGGCAAACCAAAACCAGTTAACCCAGACGCTAAAAAAGTCTGTGTTACAGGAAAACTAAAGTCCTATAAAAAGAAATCCGACGCTGAGGGGGCGCTCTTAGCTGCAGGATACATATTAGTCGATTCAGTAACTAAAACAACAGATTACTTAGTTGATGAAGAGGGCAAAGGTTCTAGTAAACGCGATAAGGCCGTATCATACGGAATAACTATTATAACTGATCTTAATGATCTACTGAAAGAAAACAAATGACAGATACTAAAGCAAAAAAATGGTCTGATGAAGCCGTTGCAACACTCCTGGGCCTGGTAGGTTCTGAGTCACCTGTAAGTGTAGGTACCGTAGAAAAAGCTGCTGAAGCTTTGGGCGTTACTGTACGTTCTATCGCTGCTAAGCTGCGTCAGTTGGACCACGATGTTGCTTCGATGGCAGCCGTTAAAGTGGCTGCCTTCACTCCGGAAGAAAGCACTGGCTTGGCAGCTTTCGTAGCCGACAACGCAGGTCGCTTGACGTACAAGGACATTGCTGAACAGTTTGCAGAAGGTAAATTTTCTGCTAAGCAAATCCAAGGTAAGTTGCTTGCTCTTGAACTAACTGGTAGCGTTAAGGCTGCTGAGAAAGTTGAAGCTGCTCGTACTTATACTGAAGCAGAAGAAGCCACTTTTATCAAGATGGCTCAAGGCGGAAAATTCATTGAAGAAATCGCTGTTGCCCTAGGTAAAGAAATTCCTAGCGTTCGTGGTAAGGCTCTGAGCCTGACACGTAAGGGTCAGATCGACAAGATCCCTGCACAGCGCGATAGCCACGCTAAGAACACAGTTGACCCTGTGACTGCACTTGGCGACAAGATCGTTTCTATGACCGTTGCAGAGATTGCCGCAGCAGTTAATAAGACTGATCGTGGCTTGAAGACTCTCCTGACTCGTCGCGGCATCAAAGTTGCAGACTATGACGGACAGGCAAAGAAAGCTAAGGCAGAAGCTAAGGCTGCCTAATAACCGGATAGGTTAAATTAACGGGCCGGGAGTTTGTATAAGCTCCCGGCCCATTTTGCTTGGTGGAATATGGAAAAATATACGCATATTGGTTGGGTACTATACTGCACAACGATCTCTAGTCTTAGTGACCCTACGGATGAAAAGGTTGCTCCTTGGCCCTGTAAATCAGTGTTTGGAGACTTTGAGAAGCCAAAACTTCGATATAACGAAGACCCTCAGCAGTTCTTTTGGAAGAAGATGTATGGAAGTAACGATTAAATACACAGATGACCATTCTCTTACAGTAGAGGAAGTGGTTCGTCAGGCTACACACAATTACGGCAAGTATGTAGAGGTTTCAGTAATGCCTGACTCTACGAAAGCCCATGATCTTATATACTTTGGGCTACAGAGTATCATCACACATCAGCAACTTAGTATGTGGTATGACGACAAACATACTTACCCTAAGTCGTTGCAGACTCTGCGAGCGCAGACTCTATACAAAGTGCAGGAAATTTTAGATCAATTAATTATTGATAATGAAGCGAAGATTACATAATGGATATATCTGCCATACTAATCAATAAACTACTAACAGAGAAGAACCTTGATGTATGGTCTAAACTTAAACTCGCCTTCCTAGATCCTAGCTACAGTAGTCTATATACTCAGATTAGCCGGTATTATACCAAATATAGTGAGATCCCCTCCTTTGATGAACTAGAAACAGTGGTAAGGGAGTTGCCGGTCGCAAAAACTCTAGCTACCTTACGTCTGTTAGATGAAACCGACGTATCAGCTGAAGTAGCACTAGACGCTCTTATTGACCAGTATACACAAAGCCTAGCTATATCCTTGCTAGAGAAATATGTAGACAAACTCCCTGTATATGATAGCGCAGAGATTAAAGAGAATCTAGCGTCCATCGTACTAACTCTAGACGAGAAAACTCTCTCTGCTGAGAATGTATTCTCAATGGCTGAGGTTAATGTATTCCAGCGTCCAGAAGAACTTACGCGTAGTCGTATGCATTTGGGGCTCAACAATACATTTGATTCTGTGTTGAATGGCGTTGCTAGACAAGAACTTATCCTAGTTGGTGGAAAGCGTGGTTCAGGTAAGTCCATTATCTGTAGTAACCTAGTATCCAGCCAATATGAGGCAGGATACAGCTCTATTTACTTCACAATCGAAATGATTGCACATGAAGTACTACAGCGTAATATCTCTATTCTAGCTAATGTAGACCATAGGGCGTTGAAGAAGAATGAACTGAGTGATACAGACATTCTTAAGGTTGTACGTACTCGTGCAGATATGTTCACTAATGCAGATAAGTACGTTAATGAGTTTTTGCAGGATAGAGACCAGTACAAGTTTGAAGATTCTATTAACAAGTATTGTACGCTAAAGCCCGATAATCAGATGGTTATTGTAGATGACCGCAAACTTTCTCTTAGTTCTATCGACCTACACCTGGGTAAGATGAAAGCTAAGTTCGGTGATAAATTTGGCGTAGCGGTTATTGACTACCTAAACCAGATTGTTATCGAAGGAGCGAAATCCCAGTTCGACTGGCAGCCACAGGTGGACGTATCCAAAAAGCTAAAAGAGCTGGCGCGTAAGTACGATATTGTTATTGTATCACCTTATCAGATTGATGCCTCTGGTGAAGCACGATTTGCTAAAGGTATTCTAGATGCAGCCGATATCGCCATGACCCTAGAACCTCACAACGAGGAAAGTGCAATTAGCATGGAAACCACTAAAATTCGTGGGGATAAGGCTATGAAGTTCACTAGTGGGATGAATTGGGATACCCTGCGTATTAGTCCTATACCAGTAGACAAACCGGAATCTAAGAAAGAAGCTAAAGATGGAATTAAGAGAGCAGGAAAGAAAGAACAGGAACCTGCCGGAGAACAGGCGCACGATGCCCCCTGGTAGCCACCCAAGTGGTTTAGCTGACGACGGTGAGTTAGCATATGTTAGTGCAGAGTTTTGGATGTACTATTCCGAAGGTATCGAAGGAGGGATAAATACTCGCCTAGATCACCTACTAACCTTTCAGCAAGGCTGGAAAGCTTGTAAAGATTACTATGACCAATCCAGTAGAAGAGCTTCTTAAGAGTAAAGGTGTATATTACATTCCTTCTGGTAAGGACTTTTTGACCAAGTGCTTCAATCCTGAGCATAATGACTCTAACCCCTCATTCCGTATAGACAAAACAACAGGAATCGCGCATTGCTTTAGTTGTGGTTTTAAGACCAACATCTTCAAGTTTTATGGAATACTAACTAATAACGTTAGTATTAAGATTGCAAAGCTTAAGGAGAAACTCCAAACACTTAAGGAGTCTACCGACGGTCTAGAAATGTTAAAAGGCGCCAAACCAGTGCTTACTAGCTTTAGAGGGGTTTCGGTGGCTACTCTCAAAGAGTTTGATGCTTTTTATACCGATCAGGTACCTGATATGGAAGATCGTATTATCTTCCCCATTAAGGACATTAGAGATAAGGTTACAGCTTTTGTTGGTAGACATACACTATCTCAAGGTAATCCTAGATACAAGATACAACCCTCAGGCGCGCAGGTCGGCATGTACCCTGCCAAGTTGCCCGGAAACCCTAAAAACATAATTTTAGTAGAAGGTATATTTGATCTATTGAATATGTGGGATAAGGGTGCTAAGAATGTAGTATGCGTATTTGGTACATCTAAACTGTATAATGATACTTCTGCTAAACTTTTACCCTATAAAGTAATGGGAGTGGAAAAGTTCTTTATATTGTATGATGGTGATGACGCAGGACGTACAGCTGCAGAAAAAACACAACCTTTAATTGAAGAATGTGGATTCATAGTGGAAGTAATTAAGTTACCAGAGGATTCAGACCCTGGAGAACTTAGCCAAGATGATGTGAGTTCACTTATTGAGTATACAAGATGAAACTATACATAGCAGTTCTAGAGGAGTTCCCAGACTACATGACCCCCACGCTAGTAGCTCACAGTATGCTTGGTGCGCATCTGCATTTTGCCCGAAACTACATTGCTCACGAAGACAAACCTTTAAACCCTTATGCTACCTATCTAGATTGGTTAGAAAATTCATTCAAGAAATGTGTGGTGCGAGTTAATCAGAAAGAGTTTGATAAGATTGCACAACTAGAACATACGTATTTAGGTCACGAGAATAATACTCTAGAAGGCCGTAAGTCTTGTGCTGTACCTCTACCTACAAAAAATGAGAACTTACCTAACGTACTAAAGTTCGCTAAACTATGGAAACCAAATGAAAATAGCAGTAATTGACAAGCAGCCGAGTAAGAATAAGTACTCAGACTACTTCGAGTTTGAGTATGAACTTTTTCATATGAGTTCAGTACCACTTACTAAGCTACTGAAAAAGGACGTAGACCTAGTATTTGATGCAGAAGAATTTGATTTCGTTATTCTAGTAGGATCCGAAGCCGCAAAAGAGTACGCAAAAGTCACCTCCGTGACTAACTTTGCAGGGCAGTTGGTAAAGGATAAATTTATCCCTATTAGCAATCCGGCAATGCTGCACTTTAAGCCTGAAGGTAAGCCAGATTTCCAGCGCTCGGTAGATAGAATTCATAAGATTCTAGCCGGGTCAATCACTAATGTATCTAAGACGGGCGATTTCAAAGGGATTTTAGATGTTGAAGAAGCGAGAGGATTCCTACAAGAAGTCCTTACAGAAGCCCAAGGCTACGTTGCACTGGATACAGAAACGACCTGCCTATATCCAAGGGACGGTTATGTTCTCGGAGTTTCCCTATCTTATAAGCCAAAACACGGAAGATACATTTCGACCGATGCCTTGGACGAGCACAACCTGGGACTTCTACAGCAAATATGTGATAAATTCGTAATCATTTTCCATAACATGAAATTTGACTACAAGATGGTAGATTATCACCTTGGAATTAAATTTAACAGAGCAACGGGTAGACTCCATGACACTATGGTTATTCACTACGCTCTAGACGAAAATGATGGGCATGGCCTAAAACCTTTAGCGCTAAAGTATACGGATTACGGAGATTATGATGCAGAACTTGACGCTTTTAAGAAAGAGTACTGCTCTGCTAATAATGTAGCAGTAGATGACTTTACTTACGACCTTATCCCATTCGATATTATTAGTGCTTATGCTTCTATTGATACAGCAGTAACTCTAGAGCTTTTCCACAAGTTCTGGCCTGTAATTCAAAAGAATGACAAATTGATGTGGGTGTACAATAATCTACTAATTCCAGGGACTCTGTTCCTTATGGATATGGAAGAAGTTGGAATCCCTATCGACAAAGATCGTATGGTAGCTGCTGAAGGGTACCTAGATAAGTGGATTTTAGAAGCTAAGGAAAAGGTATATGGATTCGAACAAGTCAAGAACTTTGAGAAGGATTCAGGCACTATCTTTAACCCAAATTCCGTGCAGCAGTTACGAAAAGTTCTGTTTGATTATGTTGGGCTATCTCCAACGGGAAAACTTACCGCAACTGGAGCAATTTCAACTGATGCTGAGGTTCTGGAAGAATTGGCAGAACAACACCCTCTACCCGCAGCTGTACTTAACGTACGCAAACTAGGTAAGATTAAGAATACATACATTAGTAAGATTCTTCCGGAACTTGACAAGGATAGCCGGATTCGTACTAATTTTAACCTTATCTTTACCACTAGCGGCCGACTGTCGAGTTCCGGCAAATTCAACGCTCAGCAAATTCCTCGAGACGACCCTATTATTAAAGGATGTATCAAAGCTCCTCCAGGCTACAAGATAGTATCTCAGGACTTAGCAACCGCTGAGATGTTTTATGCGGCGGTACTAAGTGGGGACAAAAACTTACAGGAAGTTTTTAAAACGGGTGGAGACTTCCACTCAACAATTGCAAAGATGGTATTTGATTTACCTTGCGCAGTAGAGGACGTAAAAAAACTATATTCTAGTATGCGTCAGAGCGCTAAAGCAATTTCATTCGGGATTAACCTATAAAGGTCCCACTAATCGGTGACGATTAGAATAAATAACTCGCTCAATTGCTGGAACCCCTACTATTAAGTTAAGGGCAATCAGCAGCCAGAGTCGGCAGGAATGCCTTCAAATGGTTCAGAGACTCACAGAGCTTCCAGAACGGAAGTTGACTGGGGTACGAAAAATTATATTTGACTTTGTGTACTATACATAGTATAATATATACTACACAAACTAAAATTTCGTACAACACGGCGAGTATCTCATGAAAAAACAAGTAAACAATATATTTGAATCCTACACCCCAGTATCCGCGTATTGGGCGGGCTTCTTAGCAGCAGATGGTAGAATAGACTCTAATTCCACCATTGGACTAGAACTAAATGGTAAAGACATTGATGCAGTCACTCAATTCAAAGAAGATATGGGTGCCGCACATGATATTACATATAGAGAAAGTACTAACGCGTACAATATAAGATTCCGTGATACCTCTATCAAAGAATCTTTAGAGTATAACTATGCTGTGACTGTAGATAAAACGCATAATCTACAATTTCCATTACTACCAGATAATATGTACCCTCATTATATAAGAGGACATTTTGATGGGGATGGTTGTTTTACAGAGTTTTTTAATAATAGACCTACAGCCTCTTTCAGAGTGTATATTACTTCAGGTAGTTTACAGTTTTTAGAGGATTTAGCAGAATTTTTAGTTACTATAGGTGTTACCAAAGGTAAGTCTATCAGTAAAAAGGCTACTAATTGTTGGCATATACAGTACGGAATTAATGATTCTAAAACTTTTCTTAACTATATTTATTGCAATGATGCTCAAGATATACGCAGATTAAGTAGAAAATACGATAAGTATAAAACTATTATTGTTAACGGCATTCGTGCTAAACGAGAGATAAAGGTATAGTCCATCCCACTAGTAATAGTGGATATAGATGTTTATACGGTTCGGGACCACAAAAAGTATCGGACACAGTTAGTAAGGAAACCGGCGAGTATTACGGTATAGACAGGGCAAAGGATGACATTAAGTCGTATTTCACAAAGTTTAGCAAACTTAAAAACTGGCTTAAAGCCAGAGAAGATTTTATTCGGACTAATGGCTTCACTTATTCTTTCTTTGGGCGTAAGCGTCGTCTTGTTAATGTCTTTTCTAGCGACAAAGGTATTGCTGCTCACGAAGTACGGAGCGGAATTAATTCCGAAGTTCAGTCTATTGCCTCCGATGTAAATCTTTTAGCAGCCATGGATACGGCTAAAGAGATAAAAGAGAAGAGCCTAGATGCTAAAATCTTCATGTTAGTACATGACTCTATCGTGGCTATTGTAAAAGACGAGTGTGTTGAGGAATATTGTGAAATCTTAGCTAGAAACACACAGAAGGATAGAGGATGTGGTATCCCAGGCGCACCTATCGGTATTGACCAAGAAATTGGACAAGACTACTCATTTGGAAAGTTTGATAAGACATATGAACTTAGCGGAAATATCTTATCCCGTGTTCCGGCTAAGGAATGAGCGTCCTAGTACGAGTAATGGAATTGAGTTCTACGCGTATGAACGTTATGAAGAAACGGACGAAGGTCTGATTTGCCATAACGTCATACGTATTGTAGACGATAAGAGTATTAATAACGAAAAACTTTCCCTGCGCCGATTAGCCGTTAAAGCCGCTGGTGGCAAATTATTTCGCCTTACCAGAGCCATATTCTTTCTTAGTGATTTAATTAAGTTCGCTAATAAGAAACAGTGGTTCATAGATAGTAAGGGCAAGATATTTCAGTATATCAAGACCACTAGGTGTAAATTACGCTACCATAGAATAACTAAAGTTATAGCAGTACCCACAGGCGGGGCTATTATAGAAGCAGAAGGAGCTGCAGCGAGGTTCAAGTCGCTACACTACCCTGAGTACGATAAAACGCATGTAGGTATTCTACATATGGGAGTATCTCAAGTGTTATATGGGTTCTATGACCAACAGTATAAGGATTCTTGGAGAATGGTATGAGTAAAGCAATTATTAGTAACAAAATATACCTAGACGTAACACCGGAACTCCAAAAAGAACTTATTAGTAAACTAACGTACAAGATAAAAAAGCCCCCCAGACCTGGGCTTACACATTTTACTATGTATGACATTATTAAGAACTACAAGGTACTGCCTAAAGGTATTATGACTATCCCTGTAGGTAGGCAAGATCTAATACCAGAAGGTTACGAAATTATAGACAGACGAGTTAAAGAAGACTACCCTTTCCCCGACCCTAAGCTGCAACTACGGGACTACCAGATACCTGTGTATAACCAGGTCGATGATATGTTTTTCCTTAATGCAAAGGTTGGTTGGGGGAAAACTTTTGCATCCCTACACATTGCTAGGAAACTAGGGCAGAAGACTTTAATCGTATGTCATAATACGATGTTACGAGATCAATGGGTACAAGAAGCTAAGGCACTGTTTAATATGCCTATTGGTCTTATTGGTAGTGGTGAATTTGACATTGACCACACTTTAGTGGTTGGAAATATTCAGACACTGACTAAAGTACTACCTCAAATAGCTAAAGAGTTTGGTACCGTAATTGTGGATGAAGCGCATCACTGCCCTGCTTCTACCTTTACAGACTTTATTGATGGTATGTACGCTAGATACAAGATAGGCTTATCCGGTACAATGCAGCGCAAGGACGGTAAGCAGATTCTGTTCAAGGATTTCTTCGGTCCTAAGCTTTTTCAGCCTCCACAATCTGGTACCATGGTACCAAGTGTGAAAATTATGAACACTGGAATTGCTTTAGCAGCAGGAGAAGGCTGGGCTAATAAGATGAATATTCTACAGTACGATCCAGGGTACCAAGAGTTTATTGCTTCATGTGCTAAGATTCAGATGGGTAAGGGCCATAAGGTTCTAGTGATTGCAGATAGGGTAGAGTTTTTACAAAAAGTAGGAGAGCTAATTGGGAAAGACTGTGTGTGCATTGTTGGGGGGACAGGCTTTGAAGAAAGAAAAAAGCTTGCCGATCAAATCCTATCAGGAGAAAAGAGTTGCGTGGCTGGAAGCCGACAAATCTTTAGCGAAGGTATCTCGATAGATGTGCTTAGCTGTGTGATTCTAGCTTCGCCGATTAGCGCTCCCGCTGGAGGCGACGGCCTGCTGGAACAAATCATAGGGCGTATTCAACGGAAGGTCGACGGTAAGCTTGACCCGGTTGTTCTTGATATGAACTTTGCTGGTCCGGCTGACAAGAAGCAGAATAAAGAGCGCTTAGCCTTCTACCAGCGGCAAGGCTGGACAGTTACATAAGCTCTAAAATTTTAAACTTGCAATAAGGCGCTATTTATAGTATAATAGATGTTCAAAAGGTGGTAAATGGCATTATTTTTCAATCTAAGTAAACTAGAGGCATTTAGTAAAGGGGATACTACAACGTTCCTGTCTACTCTATACTTTCACTGGAATAAAGCCGCCCCTCTACGTAAATCAAATATGCAGTACCGCACTAAAGAATCTTTAGTAGGGCACTCATTTTTGATAAACCCCGAAGCCTTTTTTAAAGACCAGTATACTGACCCTATTTATAGAGTACAGTATATTAAATTAGCTGGAAGGAGAGACTATAATCTTTTCAAACAGTACAAGTACCTAGGACTTCAAACATCCTTTTACCCAGACCTAGCAGTGGATAACATTAAGCATAATCCTCTATTAGAAATTAACAAAACAGAAATCTTATTTAAATACGAGAAATAACATATCGTATTTAAGAAGTACCATAAAAGAAAACTAAAGGAAATTAAATTGGCAATCGCTTTTGGAAAAACTAACGGTTCAGCAATCAAGAACTCTCACGAGGCATTCGAATACAAAGATGGGGAAAATATCCTACGCATGGTAGGCGGAATTCTTCCACGATACATCTATTGGATTAAAGGTACTAATGACAAGCAGATTCCTGTGGAATGCCTGGCCTTTGATCGTGATGCAGAGAAGTTTAATAATGCAGAAGTAGACCACGTACCTGAGTACTACCCTGATGTTAAGTGCGGATGGGCTTATACAATAAACTGTATCGACCCTAAGGATGGCAAGGTTAAAGTCCTTCATCTAAAGAAAAAGCTCTTTAGTGCTATTTGTTCCGCTGCGGAAGACCTGGGACTAGACCCTACAGACCCAGATAACGGCTTTGATATTGTATTCAAGCGTGCTAAGACAGGTCCTCTTGCATATAACGTTGAGTACACTTTGTCAGTGCTGAAGCTGAAGAAGCGTCCTCTTACCGATGAAGAGCGCACTGCTGTAGCTGCTGCCCCTACTATTGATGCTAAATTTGTGCGTCAGACTGCCACCGAAATCAAGGCTCTGCTAGACAAAATCGCTAAAGGAGCACCGGAAGATGAAACTCCTGGCACAGATCAAGAAGCTGTAAACGAACTAGGTAATTAATCAAATAGCCCCTAAGGTTGAAAAGTCTTAGGGGCTTTTTACGCTCTAAATCATGGATAAAGAATACACAAGACAACGAGTAGGTATGTGGCTAGATTGGATTGGCGAACCTATGCTTTACGATGGGGGCTTATTCGTTAACCGAACACCAGAAGAACACGCTTATGCAAGGTACCTTAGAAAATGAAGATACACTACAAACAATCAATACGTGCTCAATTAGATGATATGTTTGATACAGGCCTTGTTAAAGATATAAACTTCGTAGAACTATCGGAATCCGAGTATATTTCTCTACTAGAAGAGCTTCCTACTTTAGGTCAAATACTTTTAGTAGACGCGGATACTAAGCATAGAATATACAAAGGTATTAGATTAAAGGTTTTACGATGAAAATACTTTTTACAGCTGATATTCACATCAAGCTGGGGCAAAAGAACGTACCAGTAGAATGGGCTAAGAATCGATATAACGAACTAATAAAAGACTTTGCTACCCTACAAGATAGTGCTGATATGTTTATTATTGGGGGAGACATTTGGGATAAGCTACCTAACATGGAAGAGCTTGAGATTTACTACGACTTAGTAACAAGCTGTAAAATCCCTACTATCATCTATCCGGGCAATCACGAATCGGTTAAGAAAGATACTACGTTTTTTACATACCTTAAGTCCGTTACTTCTAAGCTTAATAAGCTAGTAAAGGTTGTAGATGACTACTACAGCACTAATGAATTTGATATTATTCCATATAATCGACTAAAAGATTACGAAAAGAATACTGATAATACTTTTGTTAGCTTACATAATAAGATACTATTTACACACGTTCGCGGAGAGATACCTCCGCATGTTAAACCAGAAGTCGATCTTGAGATATTTGATAGATGGCAAGTCGTGCTCGCTGGTGATCTTCATTCTTATGATAACTGCCAGCGTAATATATTATATCCTGGAAGCCCTGTCACTACCAGTTTTCATCGCTCAGTGGTCGATACTGGCGTTATCATTTTTGATACTGATACGATAGCGCATCAGTGGATCAGGCTCGAACTACCTCAGCTAATTCGTAAGACTATTAAAGCTGGCGAACCTATGGAAGCTACTACTTATCACCACACTATCTATGAGGTAGAAGGTGATATGGCTGAACTAGGGGCTATGGCTGACTCTGAGCTTATCGACAAAAAGGTAACTAAGCGCGAGACAGATACAGCACTTATGTTAGACCCTAAGATGTCGATCGCGGAAGAATTGAAGGAGTACCTCCTTTATATTCTTCAACTTCCGGAAACTAAGGTGGATGCTTTAGTACACATTCTTAACAATAATATGAATAAAATAACGGAATGATTATTTATGAAGAGCTTAGATTCGGCAATGCATTTTCGTATGGCCCATCTAACAGAATCAAACTTAACGGGTCACCGTTAGTACAGCTAGTAGGTAAGAATGGTCATGGCAAAAGCTCAATCCCTGCCATACTAGAAGAAGTCTGCTTCAACACGAACTCTAAGAAGATTAAGAAAGCAGACGTATTAAATCGCTACACTAAAGATAAGAATTATTGGATTGAGCTAGACTTTAGTAAAGATGGTGTGCCTTACCAGATTATTACAAGGCGTACATCGTCATCAGGTACTGTAAAGCTTCTTAGAAATGGTGAGGACATATCGGGGCATACAGCCACTAGCACGTATAAAACAATCGAAGAAATTCTAGGTTACGACCATAAGACTTTCTCTCAGATAGTGTATCAGAGCAGTGCTAGCGCTCTAGAGTTTTTAGTAGCTACAGATACAGCGCGTAAGAAGTTCCTTATTGAGCTTCTTAACCTTTCTAGGTACACAAAAGCCAATGAGGTATTTAAAGAGTTGGCTAGTGGCATTAGCAAGAATGTTAGTGCTTTAGAGGCTAAGGTTGGCACTGTAAGTGCCTGGCTTAGTAAATACTCTTCTCAGAAACTTGAGCTGCTTTCTCCTATGGAGGAGCCTGCTCCGCTTTCTGCGGCTAAGGTTACTGAGCTTGAGTTGCAGCTAAAGACTATTGATAGTACGAATACTCGAATTATACAAAATAATAAGTATAAAGAGCTATTGGATGCTATAGTTCTTGAGCCATACACTGGCGCAGAACCAGATAGAGCTGAATACAATAAAGTTTCTTTAGCTCTAAGAGAGAAAGAAAAGAAACTAGCAGACGGAAAAGCTTTGAGCACTAAATGTAAGGGGCCTACGATTAAGTGCCCAACATGCTCTCAGGACATGGACAACTCGACAATGTTCAACCTCTCGCAAACTTTCGAGAGTCAGCGCGAGAATTTAGAAAAAGAGATTTCGCTCGATAAACAGTGGATTAAGAACTTTGAGACTTCCGAGGCTCAGTATCTGCGTAGTCAAAAGAAGGCAGCCGAGTATGAGAAATATCATTCACTGTATGACCCTACAGTTGATAATTCTGTCCTAGATGAGAAAGATATTAAGGCTGAAATTTCTACGCTAACTAAAGAAATCCTGGCTGTAAATAAGGCTATTGAAGCTGCTGTTAAGCATAATAAAACCGTTACCGAGCATAATGCTAAAGTTAGTGTTATTATTACTCAAATGACGGAAATGAGGGCTGAATTAGCTTCGCTAACCGAAGAACTCACTAAAGCCTCAGAAGAACTAGCAGACATGCAAGTTCTAGTTAAGGCATTTAGCACTACAGGTCTGACTGCGTATAAGATTGAGTGCTTAGTTAAGGATCTAGAGTCCTTAACAAACGAGTACCTGGCCACATTAGCTGGTGGACGTTTCCAGATCTCTTTTCAGGTTACTTCCTCTGATAAGCTAAACGTTGTAATTACGGACAATGGTAAAGATATTGACATTCTAGCGCTATCTAGCGGAGAACGGGCTAGGGTCAATGTTTCTACGTTACTAGCAATTCGTAAGCTAATGCAGAGTTTGTCTAACAGCCGTACCAATCTTTTAGTGCTAGATGAAACTATAGGTAGCCTAGATGCGTTTGGAAAAGAAAAGCTTATAGAAGTACTTTTAGAGGAAGAATCTCTGAATACTATATTAGTATCACACGACTTTACGCACCCATTACTAGAAAAAGTAGAAGTAGTTAAGGAAAATAATATTAGCAGATTGGTGGGTTTATGACTTGTGGGGTTTATTTATTAAAATTCAATGGTACAGACAAAGTATACATAGGTCAGTCTGTTAATATAGAGAGCAGGAAACATGCGCACCGCTCTTTAGCTAGTCGAGGCATACACGCAGAAAAATTACAAAAAGCTTTTTCTACTTATGGTAGCCCGGAACTGCATATCTTAGAAGAGTGTACCAAGGAACGTTTGGACTCATTAGAAAAAACATATATCGAGGAATTTAATGCAGTTGAAGATGGCTTCAATACCGCTAGAACTCCTGGTGGAGGGCATTCATTATACGGCGATAGTCTGACCCATAGTAAGTTCTCTAACGAGCAAATAGAAGAAGCCTTTCTAATGCTCGTTAATAATGGGTCTATGACGTCTAAGGAAATATCAGAGGTTACAGGAGTTTCAAAGGCTACAGTAGATTCGTTGTCCTCAGTACCACGAGCATGGTTAAAAGATAAGTATCCTGAAGAGTATAATACACTTAGTAGCAGAAGCTCTTTACGCTTTGGAAAAGGTAAAACCTTAAAAGAGAGAGGTATAGTATACCCTCCTATAATATCCCCGGAAGGAGTGTCCTACATAGTAGATAATACTAGTCAGTTTGCTAAAGAGCACGGACTCAATAATGCTCACTTAGTACAGGTACTGAGGGGTAAAGA
>JACCDQ011633717.1_pt1 | contig 15023 bp, 17 predicted proteins | sample 7446031 | NCBI WGS metagenome assembly JACCDQ01 (sample SAMN15323442, study PRJNA562643) | freshwater metagenome | isolation source: river surface water | place: USA:Blue River Watershed | collected 2017-08-17
ATAATGCGAGTAATGTCACTATAGATACCTTATTGCGAGTTTTTACTGCATTAAAGGCAACGGTTAAATTACAGATTGAATTACCCAATTTAAATATTAATGTGGGATAATTTAAGATTCCGACGCTTTGGGACGATTTGAAAATGTATCAATTTGAAAATGTACCAAGTCGTTTAAGTATGACTACACGTTCCCCTCTTGAAATCGAAGTTTCAACGATTCCAAAAAATAATATTAAAGAGAGTTAGAGGGGTTAGGGGTGTGTTTTAAGATTTACGATAGTAGATATACGATTTACGAAGTACGATGTTGGATATAGGATTTACGAAGTACTGTAAAGGAACGCGGATAGGAAAAATTAAAGAAATTAGAGAAATTTTAGTTGAGTTGCATAATTTACGAGGTACGATATTAGATATACGATAACAAGAGATTGCTTCACTACGTTCGCAATGACAATCAACCAACAACCAACAACCAACAACTGACAACCAACAACTGACAACTGATAACCGTCAACTAATATAAACAAATGAACACATCGAATTCCAACACTCCTTTGGTCATTTCTGTAACAGGATTGGGCTATGTGGGTTTGCCTTTGGCTTTAGAATTTGCGAAGCACTATCCCGTAATTGGTTTTGATAGTAATCCAGAACGCATAGCTTTGATGCAACAAGGAATAGATCCTTCTAAAGAGTTAACGGCGGATGCTTTTGAAGGTGTTCACATACAATTTACAACAGATCCTACCGATTTGCATCAGGCTAATTTTCATATTATTGGTGTGCCTACTGATATTGATGCGAATAAAAACCCTAATTTGACCCCCTTATTAAAGGCTTCTCAGAGTGTGGGGGCTGCCTTAAAAAAAGGCGATATTGTGGTGTACGAATCTACGGTTTACCCAGGTTGTACCGAAGAGGATTGTGTGCCTGTCTTGGAAGCGGCTTCAGGGTTGCGAGCCGGGATTGACTTTCATTTTGGCTATAGTCCGGAGCGTATTGTGCCGGGAGATAAAGTACGTACCTTAACCACCATATTAAAAATTGTATCTGGGAGTGATGCGGCTACTTTAGCTACCATTGCTCAAGTGTATGGTAGTATCATTACGGCAGGATTGCATCAGGCACCCTCTATCAAAGTGGCCGAAGCGGCCAAGGTCATTGAAAATACCCAACGGGATATTAACATTTCCTTGATGAACGAACTGGCTATTATTTTTGATAAGATGGGTATTGATACTCAAGCGGTGATTGCAGCGGCAGGCACGAAATGGAATTTTCATCCTTACCAACCCGGTTTGGTAGGAGGGCATTGCATTAGTGTCGATCCTTTTTACTTAATGCACAAAGCTCGGCAAATAGGTATTGATCCTCAGGTTATCGCTGCAGGACGTAGGGTAAACGATTACATCCCTTCGTTTATTGCCAAGCGTGTGGTACAAGGCTTGATTGAACAAGGAAAGAATCCAGGAAAGTCTAAGGTATTGGTCATGGGAATTACGTTTAAAGAAGACGTAGCCGACATACGCAACTCTAAGGTAGTGGATTTAATCAAGGAATTACAAGACTACTCTATACAAGTAGAGGTGGTGGATCCGTACGGAAGTCCTGAGGAACTGCAACGCAATTATGGGATTACTTTACTACCAGCCCCTACAGGTAACTACGATAGTATTGTCTTGGCAGTGGGGCATCAAGCCTATCGCAATTTATCTCCTGCTGATTTTGAGAACTGGTCGCAAGGATCCGCTTGTCTGTTTGATATCAAAGGCGTGTTGGATGCGAAGCAGTTTGCTAATTATTGGCGATTGTAGGTTTGAAAATAGTTTTGATTAGAAACAAATAACAATAGATCATAAAATTATGATACATTTTTTATATATAGACCCAGGATCTGGAAGTTTGTTTATACAAGCTTTGGTAGCAGGGGCAATTTCATTTTTAATGTTTTTTAAAAATATTAAGATGGTTATGGTTAATTTTTTTCATAAAATAAAATCAAGGTTTAGTTCAAAGAATGATTAAGGAAACAAGTTCTTTCCGTGATCCGGATGCTAGATTGTGGTATGATAATCATTTTTACTATAGGCAAATGAGCTTACAATATGGGGCTCATTTTGATTTTTTTATAACATCTGGATTAAGTAAGATTCTCATAGATGAAGGAATACTATTACCTTTTAATATAATTAAAAATGAGAGTTTACAACAAGAAGGATTTGATGAAAGAATAATACAAACAGAGAAAATCCCTTTTGTTTCGTATCCTTATGAATGGTCATTTACACAATTTAAAACAGCTGCATTGCTTACGGTCAAGATAAATTTAATTGCACTAAAATATGGAATGATTTTGAAAGATGCTTCTATGTTTAATGTTCAATTTATAGGATGTAAACCCGTATTTATTGATTTGTCTTCTTTTGAAATTTATGAGGAGGGAAAACCATGGCAAGCCTACTATCAATTTTGTAAACATTTCTATGCCCCTTTATTTTTAGCCTCAAAAAGAAATCTTTTTTTACCTAAATTGTTGAGTTATTTTATAGATGGAATTCCTCTTAAGGAAGCAATTTCTATGTCTAGTTGGAAAGATTTTTTCAGAACTGGACCTTTCTTTCATTTGTATTTACACGCTAAAGGAGAAGGAAAATCCAAGATAGGTGCCCAACCAAAAAAAATAGAGAAAAAGCAGTTGGTAAGTATTTTACAACATTTGGAATTATCTATTGAAAATTTTGAAATTCCTTTTAAAACAACTACTTGGAGAGATTATAATCTAACCAATAATTATACAACTGAAAGTAAGGAAGACAAAAAATCGATTATTGATGATTTTCTTAGTAAGATTGAAGGTAAAAAAGCGTTGGATATTGGAGCAAATGATGGAACCTATTCACAATTATTAGCAGCTAAAGGGATGTACACATTAGTTGTAGATATTGATGAAATTGCAGTGGATAAGGCTTATCAAACTAATGCTAAGGAACAAAGCAGGACTATACACCCCTTACACATTAATTTAGCCAATCCCACTCCAGCTATTGGATGGAATAATTTAGAAAGAAAGTCGTTTTGGGATCGTTGTAAAGTCGATGTCATACAAGCTCTTGCTATAGTGCACCATTTGAATATCACGCATGATATTTCCTTTGAAGCTATTGCTGAACAACTCGCTCAGCATACAAAATATCTTATTATAGAATTTATATCTCCAGATGATTCTCAAGCCCAGATTTTATTAGATAGTAAACCTCATCATCGTACTACCTATAATCAAGAAAATTTTGAAAATAGCTTTGGAAGGTTTTTTCAATTGATTGATAAGAGAAATATAGATAATACACTTAGGTGTTTATATATTTATTGCAAAGAAGTTTAATTTTAATTTATATGGGTGTTTATTTTTTAGCTGCTGTATCTTATGCTGTATCTATTTTTATAGATGTTTCAGTTTATCATTTGAAATACCGAATTCAAGATAACAAAAACATTAGATATTTACTTTCTTTAATAAATATTTTTCAATATTCAGCAAGAGCTTTTGTTTTATTATTTATGCCTGTAATGGCCTTTGTTACAGAATCATTAAAAGATAGGGCACTAGTTTGGAATATTACTTTATTGGCTCATTTTTTAGTAGTTCTTTTTTTAATTCCATTATTATTTAATAAATTTTCTACTAATTTTTCTATCAAAGTAGTACGTGTTCTCAATTATATTTTTGGTAAATCAAAAGATATTAATTTAATACAATTCGGTCAGAAAAAATCTCTAATAAATGAAGTATATGGATTTAATTTAAAAAACATTTCATTTTTTACAATTACTTTTATTGCCGGTTTTTTATTTTCTATAAGTATAACATTTCTATATTATCTTAGTTTTTCATTTCCGCAAAAAGCTTTAATGTTGAGTTCTTTTACTCAAATAATTAATATGTTTGGTTCATTGATATTAGTCCTCTTTATTGATCCTAAAATCATGAGTAATATAGATCAAGAAGAAGGCTATTGCGAGATAATTTTACTCACTATTAGTAGAGTATTAGTGCATATATGCTTAATGATAATACTTTTTATTATAAGATAATGTTTTTAGATTTTATAATAACATTTATTTTTTTATTCTATTATTTGTCATGTTTTAATAGTGTAAAAACAGAGCATAAAATAATTTTTATAGGATTGTTTTTAATAGCTGCAGTATTACTTCGATTATTAGTTAATCCAGAATTAAATAAAGATTATTTTGGTTATTATGATTTGCATAATTTCGAGGATCCAGAGGATATTGTATCATTTTTATTTTCAGAACCCTATTTATATTTAATTTATAAGTTTTTTAATTTTTTTATCTCAGACAAGAAGACAATCTTTATATTTATTTATTGGTGGAATTTTATCATTACGAATTGGTTTTTTATATGGTTAGCTACAAGGCTTGATCTAACTCTCTGGAAAAAAATGCTCCTTTTTGTGTTTTATTATTTTTTGTTTGGCTTTGTATTGTTGAGAAATGGTCCTGTTTACATTTTATTTGCCTGTTTCTTTTATTATGGTTACCGTAACAAGAAGTTTAATAATGTTTTAATTACGCCGTTGATGCATTTAAGCGCAATTTCTTTGATTGTTACCTTCTTTCATAAAAAAAAGTATTACTTGAAAATATTTTTTCTGTTATTATTATTTCTGATACCCGTTTTTTTAATCTATATACTTCCTTTGTTGAATGATTTAATTGCATTTCAGAATTCTATGCATAAGGTAGATTCATATTCAGAAGGAATGCAGGTAGTTAGTGTTTTTCACAAATTGTATTTTCTTTTTATTTCAACGATTTTAGTAATCACAACGTTTATATATAAAAGAGAAGTAGTACATCCAATTTTATTAACTACAAGTGTGTTTTATTATATTTCTTTTTTTATTAATCCAGTCTTAGGATTTCGATTTTCGCCTTATGTCTTAATGGCCGTTCTATTTTTTTATTCTAGAAGTAAGCAAAATTCGAAATGGAATAAATATTTTAATATAATTTCACTATTGATGTTGCCGTATTTTATTTTTACGTTCTTAGATACCCATATTTTATGAATATTTTAATCATTTTGGCATCATATAATGGTGAAAAATACATCAATGAGCAAATAAGTTCTATCGTCAATCAACAAGAGGTAAATGTTAGGATTTATGTATTTGATGACGGGAGTAAAGATAATACAGCAAGTATAGTTTCTTCACTAGAAAAAGAAGGATTACCCGTTTGTTTTTTTGAAAATAAGAACCCTACGGGAAGTGCGGCAAATAATTTTTTTCAGGCTATAAAACAAATTGATAATATTGAGTTTAGTCAGTATGATTTCATTGCATTTTCGGATCAAGACGATATTTGGTTGCCGAACAAACTTTATGAAGCATGTCAAAAATTAAAAAATGAAACTTCTGATTTATATATGTCTAATTTGATTTTATGGAATGAACAGACAAATTATAAATCACTAATAATTAAATCGTATCCTCAAAAAAAATATGATTATTTGTTTGAAGGAGGTAGTGCCGGGTGTACTTATGTAATGACTAAATCTTTAATTTATTTGGTAAAAGAAAATTTAGTTAAGGTAAATTATTTGAATTGGCAATTTTTCTCTCATGATTGGTTTGTTTATTTCATAGCCAGAGTTAATAACTTAAAAGTTTTTATTGATGAAAGGGCTTTTATATTGTACAGGATTCATGAAACAAATGTGCATGGTCAATTAAATTTGTTTTCATTTTATGCAATTAAAGAAAGGCTAAAATTGATTACAAATGGCTGGTACTACTATCAAGCTCAAGGATATTTAAAATTGTTGTCAGCTCATTCAAAACAATCAAAAATTTACAGGTTATATACAAGAAACTATTTTACTAGATTATATGTTTTACTTCGTTATAATTTTAGTTTAATTAGGAGTAATAAGAAAGCATTTCAATTTTTCATTGTGAGTTTAATTCCTTTTTTTATAAAAAAATCAGATGTATAAAAAAATTATAAAGGGAGTAGTAGATTTTTTGGTTTCGTTAATTATTTTGTTAGCTACTTTCCCAATTTTAGTTGTTGTTGCTTTATTACTTTTTGTTGCTAATCAAGGAAACCCTTTCTTTTTCCAATTACGTCCAGGTAAAGAAGGGCAACTATTTAAAATTATTAAGTTTAAGACAATGAACGATAAAAAAGATAAGGAAGGAAATCTGCTTTCGGATGCACAACGTTTAACTCCTATTGGAAGTTTTATTCGAAAAACTTCTGTTGATGAATTACCCCAATTATTGAATGTTTTAAAGGGTGATATGAGTTTGATAGGTCCAAGGCCTTTGTTGCCAGAATATTTGCCGTTATATAATGAATTTCAAAAGAGACGACACGAAGTAAAACCAGGTATTACAGGCTGGGCACAAGTTAATGGAAGAAACGCAATCAGTTGGGCACAAAAATTTGACTATGATGTGTGGTATGTAGATAATTTAAGTTTAAAAACAGATTTAAGAATTGTATATTTAACTATAAATAAAGTGATAAAAAGCGAAGGTATAACTGCTACTGGTCAAGTAACAACAGAATCATTTAAAGGGAATTAATATGAAATGTAATTTTTTTGAATATTTTAGTCAAACAGTATCTGATTTTTCTGCAAAAATAGCTATCGATGATAATAATGGAATTCTAACTTTCGAGGAATTGAATCTTTTTTCAGATAAAATCGGTATTTTTATTACTAATTTTTTGGGAATATCCAGAAAACCTGTGCCAGTTTTTTTGCCAAAGAGTCGTTGGGCTGTGGTTTCTTTTTTGGGAATTTTTAAATCAGGAAATTTTTATGTGCCATTAGATGTTAAATCTCCCCTTGAAAGAACTTTGAAAATATTGGATGCTTTAAGTTCTGAATGTATAATAACTGATAAAGAACATGAAGCAAAATTAATTGAGATAGGTTATCAAGGTAAAATTATACTAATTGAGAGCGTTCTAGAATTAGAAGTAACAGAGCCTGAAATAGAAGTGCTTTCTGAAATAAAAAATTCTATTATTGATTTAGATCCAATATATTCAATATTCACATCAGGTTCGACAGGAACACCAAAGGGAGTTTTAATTTCTCATAGAGGCGTTATTGATTATATAGAATGGGCGATAAAAACTTATAATGTAACTAGTGATGAAATTATAGGAAATCAAGCACCCTTTTATTTTGATAATTCAACATTAGATATATATTTAATGCTTGCAACTGGAGCAACACTTAATATTATTCCTGAGGAAAAGTTTACTTTTCCAATCAAATTGATAGAATATGTAAATGAGAAAGATATCAATTTTGTGTTTTGGGTTCCTTCAGTCTTAAATAGTGTGTCAAATTTTGATGCTTTTTCCTCGATAATACCATCTAAACTTAGAAAAATATTGTTTGCAGGAGAAGCTATGTCAAACAAACATTTAAATTATTGGAGAAAAAAATATCCTAATGCTCTTTATTCTAATTTATATGGCCCTACAGAAATAACTGTAGATTGTACTTTTTATATAGTTGATAGGGAATTTAATGATGATGAGTCTCTGCCTATTGGAAAGGCTTGTAAAAATACTCAAATTTTAGTTTTATCTGAAGATGGTAAGTTGGTAGATAAAGGAGAAATAGGTGAACTTTGTGTGAGAGGTTCTTCTTTAGCATTTGGTTATTATAATGATTCTGAAAAAACAAATGCAGCATTTGTCCAAAACCCATTACATAATTTATATCCTGATATTATTTATAAAACAGGTGATTTAGTTTATGAGAATAAATTTGGGGAGTATATATTTATGGGAAGAAAAGATTCTCAAATTAAACATATGGGTTACAGAATTGAATTGGGCGAAATCGAAACTGCAATTCAAGGGTTGAAACAAATAAAAAATGCTTGTGTGCTCTATGATGATGTATTAAAACAAATAGTGGCGTTTTATATAGGTGATTTACCTGTTGCGGAAATAAGAAAAAATTTATTTAACGTTTTACCAAAATATATGATTCCAACAAAATGGTTTAATGAAGTTAATTTTCCGCTTAATGCAAACGGAAAGGTTGATAGATTAGAGTTAAAAAAGAAATTGTAATGACTGATTTTTTTATTTTTAGTGAATTTAAAAAAAAAACTACTCTAAGTAATTGTTATATAGTTGATACGGAATTATTTGATAAAAGAGGGAGTTGTAAATTTGAATTTAGAAAACAAGAAGGTTTAATTTGTCTATTAAAAGAATCAGGATTTTTTTTTAAACAAATGTTTTTTTTCTTGGATAAAGAAAAAATTGATGAAAAAGTATATCTTTTCAACGATGATGATTCTATAGTAAGTGAAATTGTTTTTTCCGAATCACAGAAGCTTCAAGACGGTTTAATTTCAAATTGGCTCTCAAGTAATGGTAATTTTCATTACAGAACTTTTATGAGAATGTTTAAAATTAACGAAAAAGAATATCAAAATTATGACTTTTCAAAAATAAGGAACCCTTCCCAAGAAGATATTTATGAAATCCATAGAATAATTCAAGATAATTTTGATATATTATCAGAAAGAATACCTACAATTGAACAATTAATAGAACTTACAAAAAGTACTTACATAATTAAAGAGAATCATGAAATTGCTTCAATTTTGATATCTGAAATTAAAGGAAAAACGGAAGAGTTAAGATATTGGTTAGTATTGCCTGAATATAGAAATTTAGGTTATGGTAGTCTTTTAATGAAATATTTTTTAAATTTAAATAAAGAAACAATTAGATATACTTTGTGGGTTGATGTTTCAAATTTAAATGCAATAAAAAAATATGAAAAAAATGGATTTATAAAAGATAAATTAATAAATAAAATATTTATAAATAATAAAATTATGAAAAATAAGATTGTTGAAATATTAAGAGATACAAGGCCTGAATTCGAATTTGAAGAAAATGTAAATTTTATTGATGCGGGTTATTTAGATTCTTTCGACTTGATTACAATAGTATCAGATTTAGAGAATACATTTAATATTAAGATTAATGGTGCTTTAATAGTTCCTGAAAGTTTTCAAAATATTGATTCAATATTGAATTTAGTTCAAAGTTCAACAAATGCATCTTAAATTTAAAAATAAAAGAATATCAGGTATTTTATCTGTTTTGCCGAATAATGAAATTCATTTTTTAGATGAAATTTCAAATTATAATTTTTCTGAAAAGCAAACTATTAAATTAGGAAAGATTATGGGGTATGGCACAAGACGAATAGTTAATAATGATACATCTGTTTCAGACCTTTGTACCTATGGATTGAATTATTTATTTGATAATAATTTGTTAGATAAAAATTCATTTCAAGCTATGATTCTTTGTACTCAATCCCCAGATCAATTTATTCCAGCTACAAGTAATATTATTGCAGGAAATTTAAAATTATCGGATGATGTGATTTGTATGGATATCAATCAAGGATGTGCAGGTTTTGAGGTTGGACTTATGCAGGCATTCATGTTGTTAGATACTGAATCGATAAATAAAGTTGTATTGCTTAATGCAGATGTTTTAAGTAAAAAAGTGTCGATTAAAGATAGAAATAGTAGACCATTAGTTGGTGATGGAGCTTCTATTACTATTATTGAGAATTGTAAAAATAATGAGATTATAGATGTTTTTATTAAAATGGATGGTACAGGAGCCTTAAGTTTACAAATACCTGCTGGTGGTTTTAGATTACCTTCCGATGAAAAAACGTCTGAATTAGTTCAAGATACTGCAGGTAATTTTAGATCTTTAAATGATTTAGTCATGAAAGGAGATGAGGTGTTTAATTTTGTACAAACAAAAGTTCCTGATTTATTAAATGAAATGCTTGAGAAGTTAAAAATCGACAAATCATTTTTTGATTATTATTTTTTTCATCAACCTAACAAATTTATGTTAGAAAAATTAGCAGAGAAATTAGAAATACCATATGAAAAAATGCCAAACAATATCTGTGAAAAGTATGGGAACGGGAGTAATAATACTGTGCCATTAAATATCTGTGAGAATTTAGGTAGTAGTTTATTAAATGGTAATTTTAATGTTTGTTTAGGAGGTTTTGGAGTAGGCTTAACTTGGAGTTTAATTAAATGTAAATTAGAAAATTTAGATTTTTGTAATATTATAAATTATTAATTTAAGATTATGAAAGAAGAGTTGTTAAATAAAATAGCTGAAATATTAGAAGTTGATCAAGTTTCATTAGATGATCAATTAGAAAGTTTTGATGAGTGGGATTCATTAACTGCACTATCAATAATTGCATTAGCAGATTCTGATTATGATAAGAAGTTAACAAACGATAAATTAAAAGAGTTTAAATCTATTAATGATTTAGTAACTTTTATTTTAAATTAATGGAAACAATCCTATTAACGGGCGTTACATCCTCAATAGGAGAGGAGTTGGCAATGTTTTTGTCAAAAAAATATAGAATAATTTTATCTGGCAGGGATAGTGTTCAATTAGAGGATGTTAGTAATAGATTGCATGGTAATAATCATTTAATTTGGAGTTGCGATTTCGTTAATGATAATATTAAGGAATCTTTAGCATCATTCTTGAAACAATTTGAAATAAAACCAACTCATTTTCTTCATGTTGGTGGGGATTTTTCAATTTCTCCTATTAGATTACAGAAAAAAGAAGATACAATAAAATCTTTTCAAGTCAATGTATTTTCTGCAATTGAAATTATAAGCGTATTAAGTAAGAAAGAGTTTAAATTAGAACTTAGAAATATATTGTTTTTTTCAAGTATCTCAGCAAAAAGAGGTAAAGCGGGTTACGCTGTTTATGCAGCCGCAAAAAGTTCATTAATAGGACTAGCAAAATCTTTAGCAATCGAATTAAATCCAATAAAAATTAATTGTTTATTAATTGGAGCAATAATGACCAAAGCCACGCAAAATATTATGAATGGAAAAGAAGAAATTTTAAATTCGCATATACCTTTAGGCTTATCAAAACCTAATGTTTTGAATGAATGGGTGTTTTTTTTGTTAGAAAAAAACAATTGGATGACAGGTCAAGAATTAGTCATAGATGGTGGAGCCACTGTTTTGTAATTTAAATAATAGGGCTACATTTTATAGGTATATCTCCAGCTTATTTAGTGTTTGTACTTATTTTATTGTAGAAGAGGATAAATTAATAATAATTGATCCAAGTAAATTAGATAAAAATGTATATGATTGGTTAAACAAACATGATGGTCTAAATATTATAATTTATATTACACATGAACATTTTGATCATCATTATAATGCAAATGAATTATTAAATCTAAAAAATTCATTTTTATACTTGCCATCTGAAAGTTTTGGAGAGTCATTGAGAAATCCTAAAAAAAACCTATCATACTATTATAATGATCCAATACAAACTATTACTAAATCAACTATAGATAATTCATGTTTAAAGGTAATAAAAACCCCAGGGCACAGTGAAGAATCGTATTGTTTTGTTTATGATAATATTATCTTTGGTGGAGATACTATAATTGATAAAAAATATTTAGTTTTTAAGTTACCAGGTGGGAATAAATTAAATTTTGGTTATTCAGTTGAATACTTGAAAAATAATATAAATTTAAAATCAATAGTTTTGCCAGGTCATGGAGATTATTTTTGTTTTGATAAATGGGTAATATGAAAAAAATAATAATTATTGGTGCTGGTGCACATGCAGCAGAATTGGAAGAATATATTTTAGAAAATAATTTGATTAAAAAGAACTTTCAGATTATGGGTTATTTAGATGATTCAAAGGAGAATTATGAAAAATCAAAACTGAGTTACCCACTACTAGGAGGTATTTATTTTGATAATTTAGCCGAAGATGTCGAATTGATTTTATCTATTAATAACGTTAAGTTGAGAAGGAGCATAATTACTTTTCATAAGCAAAAAAATAGGGTGTTTTCTAATTTCATACATCATACTGCAAGAGTTTTTAGGACAGCGGAATTGGGAGAAGGTAATATTATTTGTCCATATTCACAAATAGGACCCAATGTTAAAATAGGTAGTTATAATACTTTTAATAATAAATCTAGCATAGGACATGATTCATTTATAGCTGATAATAATGTTTTTTGCCCAAATATTGGCTTGTCAGGAAATACAAGAATAGGCAATAACAATTTTTTTAGTTTGAATGTAGCTACGATACCTAATGTTATGGTAGGAGATAATAATGTAATTGCACCAAATATGGTGATTGAAAAAAATATAGCTTCTGACACAACGTTTTTTCAAAGATTTAAAGAGACTGTATTAGTTATACCAAAGAATTAACCAAATGAACATTACTAAAATATGGTTGTCTTCTCCACATATGGGAGGAACAGAGCAACATTACATTCAAGAGGCATTTGATACCAATTGGGTAGCACCGTTGGGGCCAAATGTTACCAACTTCGAACTAGATTTAGGAACGTATTTAAGCAATGAAGCTCATGTAGGAGCGTTGAGCTCTGGAACCGCTGCTATCCATTTAGGGTTGATTTTATTAGGTGTTCAAGCGGGTGATTTCGTTATTTGTCAAAGTATGACCTTTTCAGCTTCTGCTAATCCTATTCTCTACCAAGGAGCAATTCCTGTTTTTGTAGATAGTGAGGAGTTGACTTGGAACATTTGCCCAGAAGCATTAGAACAAGCTATTGTAGGGAGCATCCAAAAGGGGAAAAAACCAAAAGCAATTATCGCAGTGCATCTCTATGGTGTACCCTATCAAATTGAAGCGGTTAGAGCCGTGGCAGATAAATATGGTATTCCTATTTTAGAAGATAGTGCTGAGGCATTAGGAAGTTCTTATAAGGGACAAAAATGTGGTACTTTTGGAGATATAGGGATATTGTCATTTAATGGTAATAAGATTATCACCACCTCTGGAGGGGGTGCTATTGTAACCCGTACGGCAGCACAGAAAGAAAAAGCCATTTTTTATGCTACCCAAGCGAGAGATAATGCTCCGCATTACCAGCATAGTCATATCGGCTACAATTACAGAATGAGTAATATATGTGCGGGTATTGGTAGAGGACAAATGGAAGTGTTGGACAAGCATGTTGCGTTACGAAGACAAATGCATGATTTTTATGCAGATCTTTTTGCCTCTATCGAAGGGGTGAAAGTATTCTCTGTGCCGAATGAAGATTATTTTGCCAATTATTGGCTTTCAGCGATTACTATTGATGCAACCAAAACCAAGGGGATTACCCGAGAAGTGTTACGTTTAGCACTCGAAAAAGAAAATATAGAATCGAGACCTTTATGGAAACCGATGCACTTGCAACCTATATTTGCCGATTATCCGTATTATGGAGAAAATGTAGCCGAAACATTATTCAATAACGGTTTGTGTTTGCCTTCAGGGTCTAATTTGACAGAAGAAGAAATAAGCCGTATAGAGAAAGTAATCAGTAATTTATTTAACTAATTTTAGATTATCTTTTGGATCACATAAGAGTATTAATTCAAAAAAATATAGATTATTTTAAAGTACTTTTTTTTATTACACTAGTTGTTGCAAAGAAAGTATTAAGTATTTATAAATATGATGCTGATAAACTTGATCTAATCGTATTTAATAACGTAACCTATTTATATGTAGTAAGTTTAGTTTTAATACTACTATTCTTAAGAAATAGATTTAAATTATTATTTATTATTTTTCTTACGTTTTATTCAGGTTTTTATATTGATTTAAAATATGAGCTTCAGCCACATACTTTTTTATTAGGCTCTACTCTTTTACAAAAACAAATTGTTACTATTTTCTTTTTATTGCTTGTAGGAATTTCATTATCTTATTTACTTTATAGGTATTTCAAGTATTTAATTACATTTTTTATTATTAGATATTTAGTAGGGATTATAGTGTTATTATTTTCACCGGGAGAAACGTATCGATATATACCGCCGGGCAAAGCTTATAAATCTGAAAAGAATAGTTATATTTTACTGTTTGATGAATATCCTAGTCAATATGTTATTAAAACTTTTTTGCATCACCAAGAAATTTTTTTAGATGACTTTAGTAATAGAGAAAAATTTATTCAATTGAAAACGGTAAGGAGTAATTACGATAACACTGAAATGTCAATACCATCTATTCTATATGGAAAGTTAAATGAAAATTTTAAGGTGAAAGATGCTATTAATTCACTAAGCAAAAATAGATTTTCCCAGAAAAATAAGTTTGTAGGCTATTCTATTTTCGACAGTATTAATAGTAGAGATGCTATAAATAATTCCAATTTTATTCGTTCTCTAAATAGTTTAGCGACGCGGTATTTTTTTCCTCTGTTAATACGGTTAGTAGATGGAAGAGGACACGGAATTTTTTATAATATTGATCAATACCATCAAGAAGCCTTTAAATTATTAGAAGATTCTTCCCACTATAGAGGAAATAAGAAACAAGTTGTTTTTATTCATTTTTTTACACCACATGATCAGGTTTTTTCTAAGCGTAAAAATATGCTAGATAGAATTCAAGAAGCAAATGAATTTATGGTTAGAAGTCTCAATATTATTAATAAAAATGATCCAGAGGCATCAGTAGTGATTATGAGTGACCATGGTTATCGTGGTGTTGAGGTACCTTCTTTTTATAAATATAATGGATTATTAATGTATAGAAATATTGACCTAGACACTCTTACTATTAAAAAAAATGGAATAGTAAGTTTGTTTGATAAAAGATAACAATGACTATAGAACCAACACCAATAGACGATTTAGTAGTACTGCATCCTACTGTGTTTGAAGATGCGCGCGGGTATTTTTTTGAAGCGTATAATCAAAACCAATTAGCCCAATTAGGGATTGCCATTGATTTTGTACAAGACAATCAGTCGTTTTCCAAGCGAGGGACTTTACGAGGCTTGCATTATCAAAATCCGCCCTATGCACAAACCAAGCTGGTGCGCGTACTCCAGGGAGA
>JACCDQ010143106.1_pt1 | contig 15019 bp, 13 predicted proteins | sample 7446031 | NCBI WGS metagenome assembly JACCDQ01 (sample SAMN15323442, study PRJNA562643) | freshwater metagenome | isolation source: river surface water | place: USA:Blue River Watershed | collected 2017-08-17
ACTCCCGGCGAACGACCAGGCGGCGTTGCTGGAAGCGGAGGCGCAATCGTCTGATTCCAGTCGCACGGAACCGGAGCGTTTCGCGCCGCCCCCGGGGCCGGCCCGGGCGCGGCTGGACTATGCGGGTTTTGGCCCGAGATTCGCGGCCAAGGTGCTGGATACGCTGCTTTTATTGGCTCTGGCCCAAGGCGTGGAAATCGCTGTGGTGCACGGGGTTTTTGATGGGGTGGCACCGGCAGTGAACGACTGGGAAGGCACGCTGCGCTCGCTCGCGTGGCAGGCCTCGATCAATACGGTCATCGGCGTGGCGCTGATGGTTTATTTTCTGGTTCGCTACGAGGCGACTCCGGGCAAACTCCTGTTTGGTCTGCGGGTCGTGCGGGCCGACGGCGGACGCGTCGGCGTGGGCCGGGTGATCGGACGCTACTGGGCCGAGCAGCTCAACTGGCTGACCTTTCTGGTCGGTTATGTGATGGCGGCTTTCGATGAGCAGAGCCGCGGGCTGCACGACATGTTGTGCGGCACGCGCGTGGTGCGCGGCCCGCGGGGGCCGAATGACCCGGAGTGAGCGTGGTCTAGTGGCCTTGCGTGGGCGTAGCGTCGCGTTTGCCGAGCGCCCTTTTTAGGCGGTCGGGTTGAGGGCGGTGCGCACCAAGGCCGAGATGGCCGGGGGCAGATCGAGTGCGAGCGCCGCGGCGTGAGCGGCGGGGCTCATTTTCCGCCAGGTTTTGCGCAGGATATCGACGAATTTTTCCTCGGTGTAATCCGCGTGGGCGGCGGCGAAGTCCGCGATTTCGTTTTCGAGAAAGACGAGACAAGCGGCGTCTTCCAGCGCTTGGGTGCCGGGGTTGGTTTTTAGGCCGGTTTTGGAGACCCACACGGCAACGTCGGCGGCTTGGTCGGCGGGCACGCCGGCGTCGAGCAACAACTCGCGCGCGCGTTCGGACTGGGTGACATAGAGCCCGCGACGCCACGCATGGTAGCCGGCCTTATCCATCGGGTAGCGATCCCGGGGGGTGAGCCAGCGCTCGAGGTGTTGGCAGCGCGCGGCCAAACGCAGCAACGGCGAGGCGGCGGGATCGAGCCGCCGGATCCATCCTTCCATCCGATCGGCATAGGCCAGCTCGGCGGGACGGCCGTCGGCGGTGAGTCGCGGATCGGCGGCGTGGGCCGCATCGATGGCGGCGCGAGCGCGGATTTCGGCTGGAGAGTCGGCGATCATGGCGGGGGCTCAGCCTTTGGCTCCTTTGAGCAAAATGAAGTGGGCGAGGTCGTGCTTTTCGAATTCGCTCCAGTAGGCGTCCTCGATCTGTTTCAGCCGCAAGTCGGCGTCGATCGGCGGGCCGTCCTTGCCGGCAGCGTGGCTGCGGGCCTGCTCGGAGGCGAGATCACGGTCGGCGAGGCGGGCCACGAGTTCGTGCCAAAACGAGTCGTTGGCGAAGTCGCCCTCGATTTTTCGCAGGCGTTCATCGTCGAGCATCTTTTCCGAAGGCATGAGCCGCCCGTCGCTGGCCACGGTGACGAGGTCGGCGCAACCGAGGGGAGTCGCCAGATCAAAAAGCTTCTGCTGGATGGCCTCGTAGCGGGCGAGGTGCGGGTTTTCCTCTTCAGGGGGCCGCGAGCCGGCGACGACGCGGGAGCCGAGGTAGGCCAGCTCTAGCAGGCGCGCGTATTCTTTGGCGGTGAACAAAACCTTCATGAGCGGGGCAACTGCAACGGGGCGCACGCCCGGCGCAAGGTTGTATCTTGGGTGACGATCGAGTGGGTCTCCGCCCCGCGCCTTGACAGAAGCGGGGGTGCTCCCTAGCCGATGGGGCCCAACATGGAGGCCGTCCTTGACCAGCCGGTGTTGGTGTTAAATCGCCTGTGGCAGGCGATCAATGTGATCTGTGCCCGACGGGCCTTTGCCCTGCTCGCCCGCGGACACGCCTCGGTGGTGCATCACCATCGCGACGATTTCCGGGTTTTTTCCCTGCTGGATTGGGTGGATTTTTCCCGGGCCAACCCGCCGCTGGAGCAGATCGACACGGTGCGCACCCCGCGAACCACGCTGCGCCTGCCGCGCGTCATTCTTCTGACGTTTTTCGACCGCTTGCCGTCCAAAGAATTGAAGTTAACCCGGGGCAACATTTTTGAACGCGACAAAGACACCTGCCAATACTGCGGCAAAGTCTTCCCGCGCGAGGAGTTGAATCTGGATCATATCATTCCCCGTGATCGCGGCGGTCGCACCACGTGGGAAAATATCGTGTGTTCGTGCATCAAGTGCAATTCCCGCAAGGCGAACCGTCTGCCCCACGAGGCGCACATGCGGCTGATTGTGAAGCCGGTGCGGCCCAAGTGGCGTCCGGTGATTTCTCTCGTGTTGAACAATCAACAGCGCGAGCGGTGGAAAGACTTTCTCGATTTGGCTTACTGGAATGTGGAGCTGGAGGAGTAATCCTGCGGCGCGCTAACCGCGGCGTGGGGGGCGTAGGCACGGCGCGGCCACTGAAACTGTTGTTCGCGCGTTCTTTTTCCGCCAGCGGGGAAAACCCTTTTCGCGCCCAGTTTGGCGACTCAGGCTCTCCGGATGCGAATCGCTATTCTGGCCGACATCCATGGTAATTTACCCGCGTTGGAGGCGGCGTTGGCGGATATCGAAACGTTGCGTCCGGATGTGACGGTGGTGGCAGGCGATGTGGTGGACGGCGGTCCTGACTCTGCCGCCTGCTGGCGGCGCGTGCGCGGGTTGGGCTGCCCGGTCATTCGCGGCAATCACGAGCGATACGTCTTTGACTATGATACGCCGCGCGCCGACCCGGCCTGGAGTTCCCCCCAATTTGCCCCGTTGCGCTTTGCGCGCGCCGAGTTGGGCCCGGCGATGATCGCGGAGCTGGCGGCGTTGCCGCCGAGCTGGAGCCATCCGGCCGCCGTCGGGTTGCTCGTGGTGCATGCTTCGCTGCGCGGGGACAATGATTCGATCTTCCCCTACACGCCGGACGCCGTGATCGATCCGATGTTCGCCGGCTTGTCACCGGAGGTCGAGTTGGTGGTGCGCGGGCATAACCACGTGTGTTCGACGCGCGAATGGGGCGAGCGGCGCATCGTGACCACGGGCAGCGCGGGTCTGCCGCAAGACGGCCACCCGGCGGCTCACTATTTGGTTCTCGAGCGTCGCGCCGACGGACGCTGGCGGGCTCGGCATCGAGCGGTGCGTTACGATGTCGGCGAGACCCTGCGACGGTTTCGGGAAAGCGGTTACCTTGAGCAGGCAGGTCCGCTCGGTCGGTTGTTTTATCGGGAGATGGAGACCGCCACCCATCAAGTTGTCCCCTTTTTGCGCTTTTACGGCTCGGCCCGGGCGCGCGGCTTCGCCGGCGATCTGGACGAGGCATTGGCTCGGTTTTTCCAAATCGTCGGATAGGCGTCGAGGGCGGCGTGGTTGGCTTGCGCCCGCGCCGCCATGGGTTTTCGGTGGCGGTGATGTCGATCCCTCACGCCGCGCTTCAAGACGCCTTCGCCAGCACGACCTTGTTCGAGGCCAAAAGCTGGCGGCTGTCTCCGGAGGCATGGCCGCTCACCACGGCGCAGGTCGACGAGTTGCGCGAGATCGGCGACGCCTGTCTCGATTATCATCGGGCTCTTGAAACGCTGTATCTGCGCGGCGCGCAGGGGAAAAATCTGCTGCGAAACAGGCCGCTGCTCGCGCCCTGGGCGACGGACTACCTGGACCGTGGCAAGCCGGAGATGTTGGTCGCGCACGCGCGCGACGCCCGCAACCGGGGGGCCCTGCCCGCCGTGCTACGGCCGGATTTGCTGCTGACCGACGACGGGTGGGCGATGACCGAGCTGGATTCCGTGCCCGGGGGCATCGGACTGGTCGCGTTTTTGAACCGGTTGTATTCGGAAAGCGGCGACATCCTTGGCGCCGGCGACGCCATGATCCGCGCATTTTACGCCGCGCTGGCCGCGCTGCGGCCCGATGTGCGCAATCCTCTCGTCGCCCTGGTGGTCAGTGACGAGGCCGCGACCTATCGTCCCGAGATGGAATGGCTGGCGGCGCGACTGCAGGAGACGGGTAAGCGCGTGTATTGTCTCGGCACGGACGATATTTTCCCGCTCGGGACCTCGCTCTGCTTCGATGTGGACGGCAACCCGGAGACGATCGACGTGATCTATCGCTTCTTCGAGTTGTTCGATTTGGGCAATGTGCCGACCGCGCGCTACTTTTTCGAGGCTTGGGAAGCGGGTGAGGTGGCGATCACTCCGCCGATGCGGCCGTTTCAGGAGGAGAAGCTCGGGCTGGCCTTGTTTCATCATCACCTCCTGCAGGACTACTGGGCGGAGGTCTTGTCCCCGCGTTCTTTCGCCCGCTTGCGCGCCCTGATTCCGTCTTCTTGGATCGTGGACCCGGTCGAGCTCCCCCCGGGGGCGGTGTTAGTGGGACCGACCGTCGGCGGGCGGCCCTTGCGCGATTGGCGCGGCCTGGCCGACGCGAGCAAGAAAGAGCGGGAGTTGATCCTGAAGATATCCGGTTACCATGAGTCCGCTTGGGGGGCGCGCGGCGTGGCCTACGGGGCGGACTGTTCGCGCGAGGAGTGGCAGGCGGCGGTGGATCTCGCCATCGCCGACGCGTCTAGAAACCCGCATGTTTTGCAGACTTACCGCAAGCCGCGGCGGGCCGAGCACCCCCTCTATCCGCCGGCGGGTGGGCCGGCAGCATCAGAGTTGGGGCGACTGCGGCTGTGTCCTTATTATTTTGTCAATGGCGGTCGGGCGGAACTTTCCGGCGCCTTGGCGACCTTTTGCCCGCCGGATAAGAAGATCATCCACGGGATGCAGGACGCCGCCTTGTTGCCTTGTCGCGTGGTAGCTTGAAGACGAACGCTCGCTTACCCGGGGCGAGACGGATGCCTGGCGTGTTGATCGACCACAAAAAAAGCCGGCCCCGTTGCGGGGACCGGCGTGGAGCACGAGAGGCTTGGACGTCGGGGGATCAGATGCGCGAGCCCTCGACCAAGACGCGACGGCGGAAGGCCTCGAGCACGCGAGCGGTGACCGGGCCGGGCTTGCCGTCGCCGATCACGCGACCATCGAGTTTGACCACTGGGATGACCTCGGCGGCAGTGCCGGTCAGGAAGCACTCGTCGGAGCACCACACGTCGTAGCGGGTGAGGTTGGCCTCGCGCATCGGCACGCCGATCTCGGCGGCGATATCGAAAATGGCGTCGCGGGTGATGCCCTTGAGGGCACCCTGCGAGGCTGACGGGGTAAGGATCTCGCCTTTGCGCACCACGAACAGATTGTCGCCGGTGCACTCCGCGACGTAGCCCTGATCGTTGAGCATGATGGCCTCGAGACAGCCGGCTTGGCGCGCCTCGATCTTGGCCAAGATGTTGTTGAGGTAGTTCAACGACTTGACGGTGGGCGGCAAGGCGGCCGGGTTGATGCGGCGGGTCGCTACGGTGCAGATGGACAGGCCGGAAGTGTAGTGTTCGGCGGGATACAGCGCGATTTTGGCCGCGATGATAAAAATCGTGGCGCGCGGGCACAGCCACGGGGACAGGCCCAAGTCGCCAACCCCGCGCGTGACGACGAGGCGGATATAGCCGTCGGTCAGGCCATTCTGGCGGCAGGTTTCGCGGGTGGCCTCGGCGATTTCGGCCCGTGACCAAGGCAAATCGAGGAGGATGGCCTTGGCCGACATTTCCAAGCGCTCCAAGTGCTCGTCCAGGCGGAAAATGTTGCCCTGGTAGAGGCGAATGTCCTCGAACACGCCGTCTCCGTAGAGCAAGCCGTGGTCGAACACGGAAATTTTCGCGTCCGCCTGATCGACGAACTGGCCATCGAGGTAAATCTTCATCGAGGGAAGGCTTGCGAAGCGGCGATTATTTTGTCCAGCTCAGGTCGAAGTTTCTGCTTGTCACTCCTACCCCACGATATCTGTTATCCCATACTTCTTCCCCCTATGACTACCTCCACCAAGCGCCTGCAAAAAGGCTTTACCCTGATCGAGCTGCTGACGGTGATCGCGATCATCGGCATTCTCGCCGCGATCATCATCCCCACCGTGGGCAAGGTTCGCGAGACCGCGAACCGCACCGTGGCTAGCAGCAACCTGCGCCAAATTGGTCAGGCCGCCATGCTTTTCGCCGCTGATAACCAAGATCAGCTTCCGAATCGCGTCAGCATCGCTCCTGCCTCCTTCGGCAGTCGTGTGACCACCGGTGGCGAGCAGAGTGTCAATGGCTTCGCTGCGGCTCTTTCGGTTGGTGGTGGTTTGAACGACGCTACCATTTGGGTTAACACCAACGATAAAAACGGTAGCGCCGTTGTTACCGGTGCGTCTACGGTCTATACTCCTACCGGTGCTAACAAGAACTGGACCACTGGTTTTGAAACTTTGACCCTCGCTTATGGTGTGGTGCTCGGCCTTCGTGCTGGCGACGCCTCTACCGTCCCGGTTGCTTTCACCCGTGGTTTGATGACGGCTGGCGGTCCTACTTGGAGCGAGACCATCGGTGTGCACTCTAACGATGGTGGTCACATCGTTTTCTTGGGCGGTAACGTTGCTTGGTATAAGAGCCTCGGCACCGGCACTACGGATGGTGAATTGATCAATACCAACGGGCAAAAAACTCAGCTCATCCTGAAGACGGTCAAAGCTAACAATGCTAACGTCCGCTTCACCGAGGACGCCCCTGGCAGCACTGCTCTCACTGCTCCCACTGGCGACTAATTTTAAATTTTTCTCGGTTCTTAACCGCCCCCAATTAACGGGGGCGGTTTTTTATTGTAACACTATGCTTAACGCAGGCGCGGTGATCCCTATCGATTTTGAGCTGGAAGTGGTTCGCAACGGCCATCGGTCACGTGTGCCATTCAAGGAGTTGCTGACGCGCCCGGTGGTCGTGTCCCTGCATATGCGGAATAACACGCCGGCGTGTGACCGTCAGATCGATGCCCTGATCACCGGCGCGGACGAAATCGAGCGGAGGGGTTTTGGGATTATTGCTATTTCTCGAGATACGTGTGGCTCGCACGTGAAGCATGCGGCTGCGAAGGGAGTGCCCTTTGTTCTTGTGAGTGATCCCGCGGATCGGTTCGCCACGGCGGCAGACGCGATGGTGGCCAAATCGATGTATGGGCGTTCCTATCTCGGGCCGGCCCGGTCCGTATTCGTGCTCGATACCCAGGGGCGGGTGCTGGGTTTAATCGAACAAGTGGATACAAAAGTATTTCTAAACCAAGTGCTTACTGTCTTGGATCGTCTGGAGTCTGGACGTCCTTGATGGATTTCGGTGACGCACTTACGCACTCACGCGTTTGCGCCAGTGGCAGTTTGCGTCGCCGGTGAGGTAGCCTGATTTCATAGCTGCTGCGGCTGGCGTCATGGTTGGCGCGATTCCGCATCGTCAAGCGCTTGCCGGCAAAGACCGTGCGGCTAAGCGTCAACCGCATGGATCATCTGCGCGCGATTAGAAATGGCTATGGCGATTCGCCGCCGAGTTTGCAGGAGCTGCGTGCCGCGCGCGGTGGTCCGCCTCGTCGTCGTGGACGATGGCTGAAATGGGTTTGGATTGGGGGCGCTGTTTTAGTGGTGGTGCTCGGTCTCTTGACGTGGGCCTTGCCTCCTTGGTTGCGTGGTCGGGCGGAAGGCGAACTGACCCACCGTTTAGGACGGCCGACGACGATTGAGCGTTTGCGTCTGAATCCACTGACCCTCGCGATCACGGTCGAGGGTTTGGCCATCAGCGGACGAAATCCGTCGATGGCACCTTGCCTCAGTTGGCGCCGATTGCGGATCAATCTGGATTCGTGGGCGCTCATTTCGGGCGATCTTGGTTTTGATGCCATCGAGCTGGATGGATTTCACGCGCGGGTGGAGCGGGGGGCCGGCGGCGAGTTTGATTTTGCGGACATCTTGTCCCGATTAGCGTCCGATCAAGATGCCTCCGGAGCGCGCGGGGAGGTGTCCGCTCCAGTTCGGTTGGCGATTCGGCGACTGGCGGTGGCGGACGCGAGTATCGACTTTAGTGATACTGGTTTGGCGCGACCCTTCTCGGCTTCGCTTGGTCCGGTGAGTTTTGGGTTGGAGCGGTTTCGCACCACCGGTGATGGCGAGTCCCCTTATGTTTTTGAGGCTGTCACCGCGGCTGGGGAGCGCGTGGCATGGCGCGGAATCGTCTCGGCGTCGCCCTTGCGTTCCTCGGGAGAGTTGGTGTTGGCCGGCTGGGATTTGGCCCGGCTTTCGCCTTACTTTCATCATTTGATCGAAGGCGAGTTGCGGTCGGCGCGGCTGGATTTGAGTGGTCGTTATACGCTCGAGTGGACTGAGGCCACGCCGATTCTCCACTGGCTCGACGGCGCAGTCGCCTTGCGCGAGCTCCGGGTGGGTGGACCTGAGACATCGGAGGACGCATTAGACGTGAAGCAGATTGCGTTGACCGGCATTCAGGCGGACCTGATTGCACGGCAAGTAGAGGTGGCTAAAGTCGATGTGCAGGGCGTGGCGGTGCGTGCGGTTCGTGATCGGACGGGCGTGGACCTCGTCAACTGGCTAACACCGCAGGCGCTTGCCGCGAATCCAGCTCATACGGGGGATGATCCGGATAGCCGCAGTGGGCCTGTGCCTCGTATCCGGGTGCGCGAGATTCTGGTGCGTGACGCCAGCTCGATCATTGCCGATTTGACGGTTCCTCGTCGGGCCGAGTTTAGCGTCCTTACGGCGAAGGCCGTGTTGCGCGAGCTGGACACCGCCGAGCTCGCCCGCCCGTTGCCGGTCGAGGTCGATCTGGAGTTGGCTGAGGAGGGGCGAGTGAGTGTGGCGGGCACGGTGGCGGTATCGCCGTTGGTGGTTGATGTGCTACTTGATGTTGAGCGACTCGGCCTGTCCTCGCTCAGCCCTTACGTCGAGACCCTAGCCAAGGTTCATTTGATCGATGGTTCGGCGTCGGTTTCCGGACGCGTGAAATATTCGGATGGGGGCGACCTCCATTTTGAGGGCGACGGTGGGGTGGCGCGTTTACGCTTGGTGGAGTTGGCGGATGAACGGGAGGTGTTGTCGTGGTCTGCCTTTGCTCTCAGTAAGGTGACGTTTGACAGCCGTCCGCTGACGCTACGGGTTGGGGAGGCACAACTAAGCGACGCTACCTTGGCGCTTTGGCTGGGCCTGGATGGACGTCTCGGTGTCGCACCGAATGTGGCCGGTTCCGCTTCTGAATCGGCAACCAGTGTCGCAAGCGCGGCGCCACCTCGAGTGGCGATTGATCGAGTGGTGGTCAATCGCACCGCACTTCGGTTCGAGGATCGTGGAGTGCAGCCACCGGCGCAGATGGCGCTTACGGATTTAGACGGAGTGGTGACGGGTTTGGATTCCGATGCGCCTGCGCGCGCGACAGTGGACTTGCAGGGGAGGGTGGATGAAACGGCTCCGGTGATGCTGACGGGCACGATGAACCCACTCGCGACCGTGCCCTACGCCGATCTGAAGTTTGATGTGAAGGGTTTGGATCTCATCGCGGGTGCCGGTCCGTATGTGGCGAAGTATGTGGGTCGCCGGTTGGAGCGCGGCGGGCTCGGTCTGGCGGTGCGCACACGAGTCATGGAAGGGCGGGTGGATTCGGACCACGTCGTGACCCTGGATCGCTTTGATCTCGGAGCGCGCACGGATAGTCCGGATGCGACCTCGCTGCCGGTCGGGCTCGCGTTGGCTTTGCTTCGCGATCCCCAAGGCCGCATCGTCATCGATATTCCGGTGCGGGGGCGTTTGGATGATCCGGAATTCAAGGTCGGTCGTGTCGTGTTGCGCGTGGTAACCAATCTTTTGGCCAAGGCGGCGACATCGCCTTTTTCGCTGTTGGGCGCGGCGTTTGGCGGCGGTGGCGACGAGCTGGGCTGGCAAGTGTTTGCACCAGGAGCGACCGAGCCGGAGGCAGCGGAGGCGGGTAAACTCGCCACGGTGGCGCGGGCCTTGCGTGAGCGTCCGGCGCTGCGTTTGGATCTCGTGCCCCAGTTCGACGCGGTGGCGGATCGGCTGGCTTTGGCCGCGGCTCGCTTGGATCGACAAGTTCGCTTGGAGGCGTGGCAGGTGCGCCGGCAAGTGGATGCCAATGCGCCTGCGCCCGAAGCGATCGAAATCACGCCGGAACTGCGGGCGGGCATGATCGCCCGTTTGCACGCGGCGGCTTTCGCAAGAGAGGTCAATCTGGGGGTCGCAACGGCAACGACTGGCACCTCGGCCCAGCCCATCGTGCCGAATGCGACCTCGCAGGCCAATCCTGCTGAGACGGATACGGCGGAGCGTGGTCTCAATACGGGTCGCCTGCCTCGCTACAATCGGCGGGAAAGTTTGACTTGGGCGAGCAGCATCCCGCGACCGGTCGCTGAGCCGGCCTCGGTCCCCCTTTCTTCGGCTGGTGAGGTGGTTTTGCCACCGATGGCGAGTGGGGCAGCGGATCCGATTTTGGATACGGCGCAGATGGAGGAGCAGCTACTCGCGCGTGAGGGGGTGCCGGAGGCGGAACTCGCAGCGCTGGCGCAAGCGCGCGCCGAGGGGATACGGCGCCGACTACTCGCCGCCGGCGGCATCACGATGGACCGCGTGGGGTTAACGCCGGCTCGCTCGGGTGGAGCGCGGGTTGAACTTCAGTTGCGCTAGCGGCGAAATAGTTCATTTTTACGGGTGCTTTGCGCATGCTTTCGCTCGCCTTGCCGCTCCGGCGCATTATCTTGGAAAACCATCCCCTCGGTTTACACCTCCCCTACGTGACCGCCATGCACTGTTTTCCCCAGCTTTGTCTTGTCCACCGTCGATGCGACGTGCGGATACTTGGCACGGCTGCGTCGGCCCATTACCGCTCTATGTCGTCGCAAGGACCTCGTTGCCGCAGAAGTGCATTTACCTTGATCGAGTTACTGACGGTGGTGGCCGTCATCGCTATTTTAGCCGGTATTGCGTTTGGGGTTTTGCGCGGCGTAGGCCAGCAAGCCAAAGTCAATCGCGCCACTGCCGAGCTGGCTTCGCTCACGACCTCGCTGGAGGCGTATAAAAAGTATTTTGGTGATTACCCCCGAGTGACAACCGCCACAGAAAGTCAGCCATTTAAAATTAATCTAAATTCGAATCGTTTTGATCCTACACTAGACGATAGAGCATATGCCTTTTTTCAATCTATGACCGGTCGATTATCGCCACAAGTGTTTAACGGAGGTGTAGTTCAGCGGCAGATTGATAAAGATGGGACTATGGTTAATAAATATGTAAGGTCATTTATAGATATCAATCTATACACATTGGAGCGGTTAAGTCAGGATGACGATAGACCTAAGGGAGAGCTCGCTACTCCTGTTGCTAGTTCAAGCCCCACGCAAGCCGATCCTGCGTATTACAATGCAATCTTGGATCCTTGGGGTAATCGATATTTATATCATTACAAGGATAGAGCACCTGCCAATGCAGTAAAATGGAAGCAGAGTGGTTATGTTTTGTTTTCTGCGGGGCCAGATAAGGAATTTAAGTTGATTCAACAGGGTGCAGAATTTGATGAGGCAGACAGCAGGCTAAATCCGTTTCTTGAGGGTAACCTATTGGATCCAAATGCACCGGAAAACGCGGATAACATCTACGCGACCCCTTAACTCTTTCAATTTCAACTTTCCCCTAGCATGAGCCTTCGTTTCAATCCTCCAATCGGCCGCCGTATAAGCGGGTTCACCCTCATCGAACTCCTCACGGTGATTGCCATTATTGGCATTTTGGCCGCGATTACCATTCCGTCGGTGAGCAAGGTGCGTGAGAGCGCAAAAAAGACCAAGACACGCGTGCAGTTTACCCAGTGGGCCGCTGGTGTGCGCCTTTTCAAGCAGACTTATGGTTACTATCCCCGCTTCGAGCCCAGCGCAGTCGCAGGCAAGCATCGGGTCAACGGTGTGGTGCGGTGGAATTCCACGAGCTTGGCGGACGACGACTACCTTTTTCAGGAATTATTGAGCGCGAAGCCGGCCAAACCGAACGGTTCGACGACTGTGTTCGGCAGCACGGAGAGGGACGGATCAACCAGCATTCAAAACCGCAAGCGGCAGCCGTTTGTGACCTTTGATCAAGCGGAGATTTCCAGCGTGGCGAATTCCGAACCCGTCGATGGCGCTTTGAAAGATGCCTTCGGAAATGTCGAGATCGCGGTGATCGTGGATCGCAACTCCGACGGCTTTATCAACGATGCCGACTTGGCTTCAGGAGTGTCGGCCTTCCCGGCCCTTACAGCGGCGGCCGACAACGGCACATTGACCTCGGCGACGGTGCTGGCAAAGATCAACGGCTCAGATCCTTCCGGCAAGGGTGTGCGGGCCGACGTCATTTTTTACAGTCCTGGCAAGGGTGGCGATACATCGATTGATGCCAGCACTGCAGTCTGGAGCTGGTGAGGCGTCTCGTTGAAACCAATAGCTACGATTATGCATCGCCAGCTTCGCAAAGCCTTTACTCTGGTCGAGTTACTCGTCGTCATCGCCGTAATCGGTGTTTTGGCCGGGGCGCTGGGCATGGCTTTGCGTGGCGGTGATCGGGGACCTGCCCTGCAGGCGGCACAGGCCAGTTTGTCCGGTCTGGTGGCTTCAGCTCGTGCCCAAGCCGCTCTGGATGAGGTCAATACGGCTATAATGGTATGGGCTAATGAGAACGACTTGGATACGTATCTAAGGCGTGCGTCTGTTGTGCAGTTTCTCGATACAAATAACGACAACACGGCTGATGCATGGGTAAGACGAGGTGATTTGATCGACTTGCCTGCCGGGGTTTACTTTGTGCCGAACAATGCAACGGGCAATTTTCCAGCGAAGAAGGAGGTTGTTAGCGATTGGGCCGGCCACACTTTGACCGAGGCTCAAGCGGCGGGAGATTTGCCCAGCACTGGTCTAACTTTTCGCCGCTTGGATGAGACGGTCGACCCGGCGGTATGGGTTGCGGATCCCTTAGGCACGACGAAAGCTTATCTTACCTTGGCCTTTGATCCTGTCGGAAATTTGATTTCGAAGCAGGGTAGTCGGGTAGTGGATGTGCTGGCGGTAGCGATAGGTGAACTCCAACCCGCAGAAGGTATACTATTTCGTTCCTCCGAAAGTCTACGAGGACTCAAAATCAGTATTTACGGCGTGCCCATCATTTTGAACGAGAAAAGTGCTTTTGAGAATTGAGCTGAGCACATCAAGAATCGCCATCAACCCGCCCCATGTTTTGTTTAAAACTACCGCGTCGTATTCGGTCTAGCCGCGCCTTCTCTTTGGTCGAGGTTGTCGTGGCGGTGGGTATTTTCGCTTTTGCGGTGATCGCGATCATCGGATTGCTTTTGCCCAATACCAAAGCGGTGGATGAGCAGATCGAAAGCGATGTGGCCCGACGCCTGTCGGAGAATATTCAAAGCGAATTGACACGTTTTGCCCGGGCGCGACTGGCGACTAGCAACGCTCCGGGATTACGTGACTTTGAAAGGCTTTTTTTTAACCCGGCAGGCACTCCTCCTCGTTCCGTTTTCATGGTGGCGACGCGGGACGGCTCACGAGTCTTGCTCACAGGAGAAGATCCCTACGAGGCGTGGAATGATACCTACAAAAACCCCTACCGCCCCGATGACGCTACCAACTACAACATGGTGCCATTGGCGGAGGTGCGCACGGCCGAAAACAATCTCATCACCCATACTACACCAGGAAACCCACCAGGCATAGCGTTTCGTGATCGTTATTTTCTGATCGAGGTCTTTCTGCTTAAATCTCCTGCCTACCGCGAGACTAACACCACTGTCGGTGGGGAGGTTGGACTGGCGTTTTTGCCGGTGGGCGTGCGGGTGATGTGGCCTTATCGGTTGCCGGTCGGTCCATCGAATCCTACGGATACCTCCATGTATAACAGTCGCGGGGTGAATGATGACGAACTGGCTTGGTTGGTGGTGCCACCCTCGCAACATTCTGTGTATAATTTCAATTTTGCGATCGCGCCATGAGTGATTTTTCCGAACAACCCTATCCTAGGTTTGCATCACCGCAGGTTGGTCGCAGCCTGCGGGCAGGCTTTACCATTATCGAGTTGTTGGTCGCCACCGCTATTACGCTGGTGGTGCTCGGTTTGATGATCCAAGTGACGTTTTCGACCCTAAAAACCTTTGATCGGGTGACGGGCACATTGAACAGCAAAGCCGAGGCGCAGCGTATATTTGATTACTTAAGACGAGATTTTTCTACGCTTGTCTGGCGGCGAGATGAGAACGTCTGGCTTCTGGCCACCGTCCAGCGTGAGCAGCAAGCCATCAATGCTGGTCGCGGCGATGCGAACATGGGCACCGCGCCGGATGCTGCGGACTGGAACCCTACCAACCCAAAACCGGGCAACCATGCTACGCCGAGCACTGCAGACTCTTCGTTACGGCTACAAAAAACAGTGCCAGCGGCGACCGCCGCTGATCGTTGGCAAGATCTGACCGATTATCGATTTGGACAGGCTGGGGTTTGGCTCCGGTTTTTCACCAATCAAACCACTAGCCTTACGCCGAACCAACCAGCGCCGGTCGCGGTGGCATACCAAATCGTGAGGTTTAAGCCACAGGCCCAGAATACGGTGCGTGAGTATCGGTATCTGTTTTTTCGTTCCGTGGTGCGGCCGGTGCCAACTGTGGATACCACGCGCTCCGTGGCTACCTTGGGTTTTAACATAACTGAAAACTCGGTGAATGGATACAATCAACCGACGGATACAAATTCAGGAGATCTCGAGCCGGGTGGACTGAGAAGGCCGAATCGAGCCCTTGTGTTGGCCAACAACGTTGTAGATTTTGGTATTCGTTTTTGGCGGAGGGATGCTGTGACCGGTCAGAACATCCTGATTTTCCCGGCCAATGCCGCTGGATTACCTGATAATACAGCGCTTGGTTATGCGGCGACGATGCGTTTACCGGCAAGCGTGGGTCCCAATAATACCGGAGCCAATACCATACCCTTTGGACAGAATCTAACGGTTGCTGGTTTTAACACAGCCGGGGAGCAG
>JACCDQ010427876.1_pt1 | contig 15011 bp, 12 predicted proteins | sample 7446031 | NCBI WGS metagenome assembly JACCDQ01 (sample SAMN15323442, study PRJNA562643) | freshwater metagenome | isolation source: river surface water | place: USA:Blue River Watershed | collected 2017-08-17
CATCAAAAACTTCATGAAACCAAACTATGGCAGAACGGTGTTTGCCTGAACGAGCGCGTTGTAGTGGTTGATTGCTTGAACGGTGTCGACAGCGATCCAAGCCAAACCAGCGACTGCGACGGCAATCGCGACCACGGCAATGCGACGAGCGATTCGATCTGCACGAGGGTTTTCGCCCACACCAATGAGCTTTGCAATTGAACTAATCATGAGACTCCTTTAGAAAACCTGAGCCCTCTTTGGGTTCAGGAGTTCAAGGTAGCCAGCACATCCGACATTTATCTCTAAAGCCCGAGCGACTAAACTTAAGCAGTAAGGCGCATTCGCGCGATTACATCCCCGATGACGAGACGAGGGTGAAGTATGCCTGCGGTAGTGATTATTGGCGCACAGTGGGGCGACGAAGGCAAGGGCAAGGCGACTGACCTGCTCGCCGAGCACATCGATTACGTAGTCAAGTTCAATGGTGGCAACAACGCCGGCCACACCGTGGTCATCGGTGACGAAAAGTATGCGCTGCACCTACTGCCATCGGGCATCCTGACCGAAGGTGTTGTCCCGGTCATCTCAAACGGTGTCGTCATCGACCTCGAGGTTCTTTTCCACGAGATCGAGGCTCTCAACGCCCGCGGCATCGACACCTCAAAGCTTCGCGTTTCTGCAAACGCACACATCATCACCCCTTACAACGTGACCGTCGACAAGGTCTCAGAGCGCTTCCTGGGCAAGCGCGCAATCGGCACCACCGGCCGTGGCATCGGCCCAACCTACGCCGACAAGATCAACCGCGTTGGCATTCGCGTTCAGGACCTCTTCGACGAAAGCATCCTTCGCCAGAAGGTTGAGGGCGCGCTCGTCTCAAAGAACAACCTGCTCACCAAGGTTTACAACCGCGCAGCCATCAAGACCGACGACATCGTCGCGACCCTTCTTTCATTCGCAGAGCGCGTACGCCCAATGGTCGCCGACACCGCTCTAGAACTGCACCAGGCACTCGAGGCCGGCAAGACCGTGCTCTTTGAGGGTGGTCAGGCAACCATGCTCGACGTCGACCACGGAACCTATCCATTCGTGACCTCATCCAACTCGACCGCTGGCGGTGCTTCGACCGGTTCGGGCATCGGCCCAGGCGAGTTCAAGACCGTCATCGGCATCGTGAAGGCGTACACCACCCGCGTCGGCGCTGGTCCGTTCCCAACCGAGCTGTTCGATGAGTCGGGCACCTACCTGCGTGCTGCTGGCTTCGAATTCGGCACCACCACCGGACGCCCTCGTCGCTGCGGTTGGTATGACGCACCGATCGCGCGCTACTCGGCTCGCATCAATGGCGTTACCGACTTCGTGCTCACCAAGCTCGACGTACTAACCGGCCTCAAGGAGATCCCGGTTTGTGTCGCGTATGACGTTGACGGAAAGCGCTTTGACGAGATGCCTGTTTCGCAGACCGACTTTCACCACGCAAAGCCGATCTATGAGACCTTCCCTGGTTGGGACGAGGACATCACCGGCGCTCGCCAGTTCAGTGACCTGCCAAAGAATGCGCAGGACTACATCATCGCGCTCGAGGCAATGAGCGGCGCTCGCATCTCTGCGATCGGCGTTGGCCCTGGCCGCGACGCGATCATCGTGCGCCACGACATGCTCGCGGGCAAGTAATCCAGCTTCGAACTAAAAAGTGAATCCGCCTCCACAAGTGGGGGCGGATTTGTTTATCTTGAAGGTATGGGCACGATGAACGGGTCGAGTGGAATTCGGCAAGCGGGTGCCAAAAAATGGCAAACAACGCGACTTCATCAAAGAAAACAAACAGAATCTCAAATTCATACAAGCGGTTGCCACCTCCTAATACCGCGTAAACAAAGGGTAAACGGCTAGTTATAAAAGCGTTATGCAAATAATCTGTCAATCGGTTGCCAAAAACATCTACACTCACCTAATCTTGCTATCAGCTGGAGTGGAGCCAATGGCACCCAAAGCCAGTCGACATTCATCTAAGGAGTTCAAATGAAGCTACACAAGAAGGTGCTCGGTGCATTGGCCTCTGCCGCAACCGCTGCATTGGTACTCGTGGGCGGTGTGACTGGCGCTGAGGCGGCCAACAAGGCTGACCTGGTTATTGGTGCTGCACAAGACATCGCCTCGTGGAACCCAACCCAGGCAAACATCGGCCACTACATCCACTTTTACCAGGCGGTCTATGACAACCTGATCATCCGCGACCCAAAGGGCAACTACAAGCCAAACCTGGCTACTGACTGGACCATCTCAGAAGGTGGCACCAAGATCGTGATGAACCTGCGTAAGGGTGTCGTCTTCTCAGACGGTGCAAAGTTCGACGCGGCAGCAGCCAAGGCAAACCTAGACGCATTCGTCAAGGGCAATGGTCCTTACTCGGCTCCGATGAGCATGGTCACCACTCAGGTCACCGGCCCACTTCAGATCACCCTGAAGCTGAGCAAGCTCCAGCCTGAAATTCTTTACTACCTATCGACCACCGGTTCGTTCATGGCCAGCCCAGCTGCGATTAACTCGACCGGCATCAAGACCAAGCCAGTTGGCTCGGGTCCATACATCTTTGACTCGGGCACTGTCGGCGCTCAGTATGTGCTTAAGGCAAACCCTAAGTACTGGGACAAGTCGAAGCAGAAGTTTTCGCAGCTGACCTTCAAGATCCTGCCTGACACCACTGCTCGTCTAACCGCTCTACTCTCGGGACAGGTCGACGTGACCATGCTTGACGCAAAGACCGCTCCAACCGCAAAGTCGAAGGGCTTCGGAGTCAACGAGAACTACGTTGACTGGAAGGGTTTGCTCATGTTCGACCGAGATGGCGTGAAGAACAAGGCAATCGGTGACGTGCGAGTTCGCCAGGCAATCGCATACGCAATCAACCGCCCGGCATTGCTCAAGGCAGTCGAATACAACGGCCAGGTGACCAACCAGGTCTTCGGCACCTCGACCAGCGCGTACCAGAAGAAGTACGACAGCTACTACACCTACAACCCAACTAAGGCAAAGCAGTTGCTTGCCGCTGCCGGCTACGAGGACGGCTTCACCCTCGATCTGCCTACCTGGGTTGAGCCAAACCTAAACGCGCTCCTCGAGGGTTACCTCAAGGACGTAGGCATCAAGGTTCGCTGGGTAAGCGACACCAACTGGTACCCGAACGCGAAGGCCGGAAAGTATTCGGCGATCGTCATGCAGATCTTCCAGGGCACCGACCTCGTAACCCTAAACACCCTCGTCAACCAGGGCACCTGGAATGCGCTGAAGTCTCAGGACCCAGCAATCCAGGGCGCTACTGACTCGATGGCGTTCAACTCAAACCCGAAGAACGTTTCACTCCAGATGGGCAAAGTCAATGACTTCCTGGTCCAGCAGGCATGGTTCGTTCCGTTCTACCGCATCCCAACTCTGATTGCTTCGAGCAACCGCGTAAAGGTTGTTTCGCAGACTCAGAATGTGATGCCATACATCTACAACTACTCACCATCAGGTAAGTAGCAGCTTTTGGTGGGGCGCTCACTTGCCGAAGCGCCCCACCAAAAAACCCCTCACAAACCAGCAATCACGAACGAAGGTCAGACATGTTGGCATTCATCGCGAAACGTCTCGGATCAGGAATCCTGCTCCTCGGAGTCATCTCGACGCTCGCATACTTCTTGGTGTTCACCACCACCGACGGAGTCGCGCTTCGACTACTCGGTGACATGGCGACCCCGGAGCAGCTTCGCGCTAAAGAAGTTGAACTCGGCCTCGACCGGCCAATCTTTGAGCGCTTCCTGAGCTGGGCTACCCACGCACTACAGGGTGACTTCGGAACATCCTGGTTCACCAGCGAATCGATCATTTCTTCGCTCGCAAACCGACTCCCGGTCACCATCACCATCGTCTTCGTGGCAATCTTTGTTGCGGCCATCCTCGCGGTAATCCTCGGCATGGCAGCAGCTATCAAAGGCGGTTGGATTGACCGAATGGTCCAGGTTGTCGCCATCGCGGGCTTCGCGGTTCCGGCCTTCGTGGTCGCCATCGGCCTCGTCTTCGTCTTCGCCGTCAACTGGATGTTGTTGCCAGCAACCGGTTGGGTCCCGCTAGCCGATAACCCGGGTATGTGGGCGGCATCCATCCTCCTTCCTGCAGCATCGCTCGTCGTTGCCACCGTAGCCAGCTCGGCCCAGCAGATTCGATCGGCGATCAAGTCGGTCATGGAACGCGACTGGGTTCGAACCCTTCGTTCACGCGGAGTTCCTGAGCGCGAGATCCTGTTCAAGCACGTGCTTCGCAGCGCAGCCCCAGCCGGCCTGACCGTTCTGAGCCTTCAGTTCGTCGGCATGCTCGGCGGTTCGGTCATCATCGAAAACATCTTTGCCCTGCCGGGTGTCGGTCAGCTGGCTGTCACCAGCACCGGTCTCGGCGACACCCCAGTCGTGATGGGTGTGGTCGTCTACAGCGTCATCATCGTCATTCTCGTAAACCTCGCCGTTGACCTAATCAACGGCTGGTTGAACCCAAAGGTGCGTGTTCAGTAATGAGTGCTCAAAACCCTGCAGCGGTGCACGGCGCACCAGTTGTTCGCCGCAACCTGTTCCAAAAGATTCTGCGCAACCCGCTCGGTGTAGCAACCCTGAGTTACCTGATTATCGTGGTCGCTCTTGCGGTGCTTGCCCCTTGGGTTGCTCCGATGGACCCAAACCAGACCGACCCGATGCTCATCATGTCGGGCCCTGATGCTCACCACCTGCTCGGCACCGACAGCGCGGGTCGAGACATCCTCAGTCGTCTGATCTGGGGTGCCCAAACCACCCTGATTGCGGCACTCGTCGTCGTAATCACATCCATCGCAATCGGTGTTCCTTCGGGCCTCATCGCTGGTTACTACGGCGGCAAGTTCGACACCATCGCCTCGTGGATTGCGAACATGATCATGTCGCTACCTTCGATGATCGTTCTGCTCGCATTCCGCGTTGCAGTCGGCCCATCGATTGTTTTGATGATGGTTATGTTCGGTATCTTGATTGCGCCGGGTTTCTTCAGACTCACTCGTACCGCTGTAATGGGCGTCCGCAATGAGTTGTATGTCGACGCAGCCCGCGTGTCAGGCCTAAGCGATTCGCGCATCATCGCTCGCCACATCTTCACGGTTGTGCGCGCACCAATCATCATCCAGTCGGCCATGATCTCGGGTATCGCGATTTCGATTCAGTCGGGACTCGAGTTCCTGGGGCTCGGCGACACCACCATGATCAGCTGGGGTGTGATGATCAACGATGGCTTCAGAAACATCTTCATCAGCCCGCTGCTTGTTCTCTGGCCAGCTCTCGTCATTTCAATCACCATCGCGGCCTTCGCGCTGTTCGGCAACTCGGTTCGCGACGCACTTGAAGATTCTCAGAAGATCAAGGGTCGTCGTCAGCGTAAAAACAAGTCGGCTATTTCCGCAGAGGATGCCGCATCGCAGGCGACCGCAGCTCCGGCTGGCGCCGGCAACCACCTGCTTGAGGTCAGCCACTTGAGTGTCGGATATCCGCAGGCAGATGGCTCACTCAAGACCGTCGTGGGCGACGTATCGTTCCACGTCGACAAGGGTGAGGTGCTCGGCATCGTCGGCGAATCCGGCTCGGGCAAGTCGCAGACCGCGTTCTCGATTCTTGGCCTGCTGCCAAGCAACGCCAAGATTGCCGCCGGTCACATCGTCTTCGACGGTACCGACCTTGTCTCTCCTGATGGCGGAAAAATCTCGCAGAAAGAGATGGCCAAGTTCCGTGGCAAGCGCATCGCCTACATTCCACAAGAGCCGATGAGCAACCTCGACCCATCGTTCACAATCGGCTACCAGCTGGTTCGCCCGCTCGTGATCAACCTTGGCATCAGCAAGAAAGAAGCCAAGGAGCGCGTGCTTCGACTGCTCGACCTGGTCGGCATCAACAACTCGGAGCGCGTTTTCAAGAGCTACCCGCACGAGGTCTCTGGAGGAATGGCTCAGCGCGTACTCATCGCTGGTGCAATCAGCAGCGAGCCAGACTTGCTAATCGCTGATGAACCAACCACAGCGCTCGATGTCACCGTGCAGGCCGAAGTGCTTGACCTGCTGCGTGACCTCCAGAAGCGCCTCGGCATGGGCATGATGCTCGTCACCCACAACTTCGGTGTCGTAGCCGACCTCGCCGATCGGGTCGTCGTCATGCAATACGGGCGAGTCGTCGAATCGGGCGCTGTGCGAGATGTGCTGCGCAACCCGCAGGAGGAATACACCAAGGTTCTATTGAGCTCGATGCTCGAAGGAAAAACCCCAATGACCATGTTGACCAGCTCGAACGGCAGGGACTAATCATGAACGCAAAGCGCATCCTCACGGTTCAAGATCTAGACGTCACGTATCCGGCGAAGGGTTTTGGCAAGACCGGCTTCAAGGCGCTCAACTCGGTCAGCATCCACGTCGACCAGGGCGAGACCCTCGGCCTAGTGGGGGAGTCCGGGTCGGGCAAGACCACTCTCGGTCGCGCAATCCTGGGCCTCGCTCCGGTCACCGCTGGCTCGATCGAGTTTCTCGGTGAAGACATCAGCCACGCCAACCGCAAGCAGCGCCGCGAACTAAGCCGCGACCTACAGGTGGTGTTTCAAGACCCGTACACCTCACTGAACCCATCGATGGAGGTCGGTCAGATTCTCGCCGAGCCGCTTCAGATTCAAGGCATGCAGGGTGCAGAGGCAACCAAGCGCATTGCACAGCTGCTCGACCAGGTCGGGTTGCCGAGCGATGCCATCAACCGTCTGCCTCGCGAATTCTCGGGCGGTCAGCGTCAACGTGTAGCTATTGCTCGCGCACTGGCACTACAGCCCAAGCTCATCGTTTGCGACGAGCCCGTTTCGGCTCTTGACCTAACCACCCAGGCGCGAATCCTCGACCTATTCCTTCAGATCCAGAAGGACACCGGAGTCTCATACCTGTTCGTTTCACACGACCTCGATGTCGTGCGTCACCTCAGCCACCGAGTCGCTGTGATGTACAAGGGCGAGATTGTCGAGCAGGGTCCGGCCGAACAGGTGACTGTCACGCCGAATCACGCATACACCCAGAAATTGCTTATGGCTTCGCCGGTGCCTGATCCGGATCGTCAGGCTGCTCGACGCGAAGAGCGCCGCCGCCTTCAAGCGGCAAGCTAGCGATGCCAAACTGATGCAGAGCCAGAGCAGCTAACCCGCTGCGCTGGCTTTGCTATTGGATAAACTTTTGCCAAGCGGTTGCCAAAGGAGTTTTCATTGACCGAATCAAAGCCAAAGCCGACTCGTCGCGCCAAGGGTAATTCGAACGGTGCTCCTACCATTTATGACATTGCCGAACTGGCCGGAGTCAACCCGTCAACCGTCTCGCGTGCACTGACCACGCCGGGCCGCATTAATGCGAAGACCGAAGCGAAGGTACGTGCCGCGGCTGCCGAGCTGAACTACAAGGTGAACCCGTTCGCTCGTGCTTTGCCGACCGGCCGCACCCGTCTGATCGCCTTCATGATCTCTGACATCACCAACCCTGTGTTCTTTAAGGCCATTCGCGGAGCTGAAAGCGCAGCCGCCCAGGCTGGTTACACCATGGTCGTTGCCGAATCGCAGGAGTCACCTGAAGAAGAAGCAAAGGTTCTGGAGCGCATACAACCAATGGTTGACGGAATCGTGTTGGCTACCACTCGATTGACCGACGCTCAGATTCAGGCTGCAAACCGCGACAAGCCGGTAGTTTTGCTGAACCGAGTCGTTCCAGGCGTGCCTGATGTTGTGCCGAACAACGAACCTGGCATCGACGAAACCGTAAAGCACCTGGCCGACCTCGGGCACAAGCACCTTGGCTTCTTGAGCGGACCAGCGAACTCGTGGATCAATGCCGATCGCTGGAATCACCTTATGAAGGCAGCGCTTGCCGCGGGCATGACCATCGTAGAACTCGGCAACAACGAGCCGACCATGGATGCCGGCAGTGCAGCGATTGAGAAAGTTCTTGCTTCGGGCGTGACCGCGGTCATCGCTTACAACGACCTCATGGCGATCGGGCTTTTGAAGGCGGCACGCGAACGCAAGTTGGATGTGCCAGGTGTGCTGAGTGTCGTCGGATTCGACAACATTTTCGGCAGCGACTTCACCAACCCACCGCTATCAACGATTCAGCTGCCACTCGAGAGCGCTGGAACCGACGCGGTTCACGCCGTTCTTGCTCTGCTCGATTCGGAGGATCGCGACCCATCGGCAGTAAAGCCGTCGGCTATCAAGACCAGCCTCTTGATCCGCGGCTCGACCGGACACATCGCTCGCTAAAAAGCAATTAGGTAACGATTCGATTTCTTATGCGCAAAACATTTGGCAACCGATTGACAAAAAACACGGATTATGGTCGTATTTAGTTATGTTCGATAGATCGCAAGTTCTCGGAAACCGCTTGATGCCTAGCAATCAAGCAGAATTCGACCTTGCCGTGCAGATTTACAAATCGGTTGCCAATTTGCCGATTATCTCGCCTCACGGCCACGTTGACCCGGCCATGCTGCTTCGCGACGAGCCGTTCGCAAATCCCGCCGAACTTTTTGTCTTCTATGACCACTACGTGACTCGCCTGCTGCACGCCGATGGCGTCGAACTGGCACGCCTGCGCGCCGGTGCCGAACCACGCGAGGCCTGGCGCGAGTTTTGCTCTCGCTGGCACCTTTTCTTGGGCACTGCTAGCGGATACTGGCTAGCCGCCGAGTTCGCCGAGTTGTTCGACATCGACGAGGCGCCAAACGCACACAACGCCGATCGCCTCTACGACCTGATCGACTCGAAACTCCGACTCCCTGAATTCAGCCCGCGTGCCCTCTTTGCCCGTTTTGGCATCGAACTATTGGCCACCACCGACGACCCTTGTGACGATCTCGAGGCACATCGTGCGCTAGCCGACGACCCAAACTTTTCCGGCAGGGTGGTGCCAACCTTTAGGCCCGACGCATACACAAATGCGACTTTGCCGACTTGGGCAGAGAACGTTCGGCGCCTGTTGGCCAAGACCGGCCGTACCGAGGCGAATTACAAAAACTTGCTGGATGCGCTCGACGAAAGACGCGCGTTTTTCAGGGCTAACGGCGCGATCTCGAGCGACCACGGCGTGTTGGAGCCGTACACGGTTGAGCTAAGTTCGACCGCGGCCGAGGGGCTATTTGCGAAGGCTATTGCGGGCTCGGCCACTTCGGCTGAGCTGCGCGAGCTCTCGGGCAGCCTGCTCTTCGAGTCGTTCCGCGCTGCAGCCGAGGACGGCCTGGTCATGACCATCCATGCGGGTGTGGTCAGAAACCACTCCAGCGAGACTTTTGCGAAGTTTGGCCCTGACACCGGTCACGATATTCCGGTAGCGGCCGAGTTCACCAACAATCTGCGCCCAGCGCTAGAGCGATTTGGACTCAACCCGAATCTGCACGTAATTCTGTTTGCGCTTGACGAAACCACTTGGGCACGTGAGATGGCGCCGTTGGCCGGTTTCTATCCTTCGGTATTCGTGGGCCCACCGTGGTGGTTCCTCGACGCCCCGGATGCAGCCATGCGATTCAGGGATGCCATCACCGACACTATCGGGTTCTATCGCGGAGCCGGCTTCATCGATGACACCCGTGCTTTCCTTTCGATTCCGGCCCGCCACGATATGGCTCGTCGCGTCGACAGTGCATACCTGGCCAAGCTCGTCGTGCAACAGCGACTGACTCTCGAACAAGCGCTGCAGATCGCATACGACCTAGTCGTGAACATTCCGAAGAGGGCCTTCAAGCTATGAAACTAAATCGCGCAAATCTGGCAAATGCGACCGAGTCGTCGGTAACGCCTAGCGCAGAGCGTATCGTTCACATCGGTCTGGGTGCATTTCACCGCGCTCACCAGGCCTGGTACACCGATTCAGTCGACTCGAATGGCGAGTGGGGAATCGTTGCGTTCACGGGCCGAAGCCCTCAAGCCGCGGATGAGCTCGCTGCGCAGGACGGCCTCTTCACTCTCGTAACTCGCTCCGAAGCCGGCGACGAGTTCTCGGTAGTCAAGTCGATCAGCCGAGCCGTCGACATCAACGACGCCAACGAATTCGTTTCGGCCATCGCCAATCCAAATGTGGTCATCGTCACTCTCACAATCACCGAAGCGGGCTATGGCATGGATGCGAACGGCCACATCGACACCTCGAACCCGCCAAGATTGCTTCACCGTTTGGCGGTCGCACTCGAGACCCGTCGCCGCGAACACGGCAAGGGCATCGCCGTTGTCTCGTGCGACAACATCCCAAATAACGGCGGCTTGCTCCAGACCGCAATGACCGATCTCTTTGGGCTGTTCAGCAGCGATGCAATGCGCTGGCTAGAGGACAAGGTTTCGTTTGTCTCGACCTCGGTCGATCGAATCACCCCGCGCACCAAAGCTAGCGACATCGAGACGGTGGCATCGGAGACCGGTTGGAACGACGTGTCGCCTGTGGTCACCGAACCGTTCACCGATTGGGTTCTAGAGGGGGAGTTCCCAGAGGGTCGCCCGGACTGGCACCTAGCCGGAGCCAAGTTCGTTGATGAACTAGAGCCATTCGAAAACCGCAAACTCTGGTTGCTCAATGGAGCACACAGCTTGCTCGCATACCTCGGTCAGCTTCGCGGACACTCGACCGTCGCCCAGGCGATTGCCGACGCCGAGTGCCTCGATGCAGTCGAAGGGTTCTGGGCTGAAGCCGAGCGCGGCCTCACCGCACCGGGGCTCGAACTGCCGCGCTACAAGGCTGCCCTGCTTGAACGATTCTCAAACTCGCGCATCGAACACCAGCTGGCTCAAATCGCAAACGACGGCAGCACCAAGCTGCGCGTGCGAATCACGCCGACCGCGCTGCGCGAACTGGCCGACGGAAACAGGGCCGACGGATGCGCTCGCGTGTTCCAAGCCTGGGCCGCCTTCTTGCTCTCGGGCACGAAGTTCAACGATTCGCGTGCGGTCGAGATTCGCGAGGCGATCCGCAGCGCGAAGGGCGATCATGCAGAGGCCACTCGCAACCTGATTGCCCTCGTCAGCGAAGAGCTTGCCGCGAGCGATCAGTTCATGGGGCAAGTCCTGGAGCTCGCGACTATTTAGTTTTAACCACGTTGGCAACCGTTTGCCAGAAACCTCGAAAGGAAACCATGAAACCACAGGCAACAGCGACACGAGAACTACAGAACCTAGACGGCATCTGGAACTTCAAGGTCGACTTCAATGACGAAGGCTTTGAAAAGGGTTGGGCGAAGGGTGAACTAGCCGCTCCGCTCGACATCGCCGTTCCTTCGAGCTTCAATGATCTCTTCACCGACGCCGACATTCGTGAGCATTCGGGCTGGGTTTGGTACCAGCGCAAGGTTCGTGTTCCTCGCGGATGGGCAGGCGACCAGATTCTCGTGCGCGTCGACTCGGCCACCCATGAGGGCATCGTCTTCGTCAACGGCCAGCAGGTCGCCCACCACGTCGGTGGCTACATGCCATTCGAGGCAGACATCACCGAACTCGTCAGCGCAGGCGAAGAGTTCAACCTCACCATCGCAGTGAGCAACGTGCTCACCAATGAGACCATCCCGCCTGGTCGCGTGGTCACCACCGAGGCCGGTCGCAAGCAGCAGACCTACCTTCACGACTTCTACAACTACGCGGGTCTTGCTCGTTCGGTTTGGTTGTTCTCACGCCCGGCCACCCACCTCGAAGACATCACCGTCGTCACCGACTTTGAAGGCACAACCGGACGCGTCAACTACACCGCAGTCATCGCCGGTGACTCGGCTGCAACCGTGGTCACCAAGTTGTTCGACGCAGAGGGCAATCACGTCGCAACCGCCGAGGGCGTGAGCGCCGAGCTAGTGGTTCCGAATGTGAAGCTTTGGCAGCCGGGCAAGGCATACCTGTATGACCTAATCGTCGAAACCTCTGTCGCCGGTGAGCTGGTCGACAGCTACAGCCTCAAGGTCGGCGTGCGAACCGTGCGCGTCGAAGGCAACAAGTTCTTGATCAACAACGAGCCGTTCTATTTCACTGGTTTCGGCATGCACGAAGACCACGTGGTCAAGGGCAAGGGCCACGACAACGCATTCTTGGTCAACGACTTTGAACTGCTCAAGTGGGTTGGCGCAAACTCGTTCCGCACCTCGCACTACCCATACGCAGAAGAGGTCATGGACTACGCCGACAAGCACGGCATCGTCATCATCGACGAGACCGCAGCGGTTGGTTTGAACCAGAGTTTCACCTCGATGTTTGGTGGCCCAAAGTTGCCAACCTTCGGCCCTGAAACCGCGAATGACAAGACCCAGGCGGCCCTGCTTCAAGCCGTGCGCGAGCTCATCCAGCGTGACAAAAACCACCCGTCGGTTGTGCTCTGGTCAATCACCAACGAGTCAGAAACCGGCATTCCAGAGGCCGTCGACTTCTTCAAGCCGGCATTCGACCTAGTTCGCGAGCTCGACCCGACTCGACCACACACCTACATCAATGTGATGACCGAGCCATTCAGCAAGTGCCTCGTGGCCCCGTTGGCAGATGTGATCTGCCTCAACCGCTACTGGGGTTGGTATGAGGATCACTCTGACCTCGCCAGCGCACGTCTGCACTTTGAGCGAGAGCTCACCGGTTGGACCGAGAAGTACCAGGTGCCGTTCATCATCACCGAGTACGGTGCTGACACTCTCGCCGGTGCGCACTCGATTCACAACCTGCCATGGAGCGAGGAATACCAGTCGGCCTACCTCGACGTGAACCACAGCGTCTTTGACAAGTTCCCGTCGGTAGTTGGCGAGCACGTTTGGAACTTCGCTGACTTCCAGACCAAGCCGGGCATCTTCCGTGTTCTCGGCAACAAGAAGGGTGTCTTCACTCGCGACCGTCAGCCGAAGGCCGCGGCGCACCTACTCAAGGCACGCTGGACCACCCTCGGCAACCGCAAGCCAAAGAACTAGCCACACCTGGCAAACAAAGAACCAACGAGTCAAGAAAGCAGAAAGATGAAAATCGCAAAGGCCGAAGTCTTCGTTCACTCACCGGGACGCAACTTCGTCACACTCAAGGTCACTACCGAGAGCGGTCTAGTCGGTTACGGTGACGCCACCGTGAACGGACGCGAGCTCGCCGTCGCCTCATACCTTCGTGATCACCTCGCGCCGATGCTGATCGGTCGCGACGCACACAACATCGAGGACACCTGGCAGTACTTCTATCGCGGTTCGTACTGGCGTCGTGGCCCAATCACCATGACCGCAATCGCAGCAATCGACATGGCGCTGTGGGACATCAAGGCCAAAGCTGCAAACATGCCGCTTTACCAGCTGCTCGGTGGCGCAAGCCGCGAGGGCTGCCTGGCTTACGGTCACGCATCCGGTCGCGACGTGCACGAGATCTTCGACAGCATTCGTGAGCACCAAGCCAAGGGATACCGTGCGATTCGCGTGCAGACCGCGATTCCGGGTCTCAACTCGGTCTACGGTGTTGCCGCATCGGCCAACGCATCGGCTGGTGCCGGCTCAGGCAAGGGTGCTTCATCGGCTCGCTACGACTATGAGCCAGCTCGTCGTTCGCAGGTCCCTGTCGAGGAGGAGTGGGACACCCGCGCCTACCTCAACTACATCCCTTCGGTGTTTGAGGCAGTGCGCAACGAGTTCGGCCCAGACCTGCCGCTGCTGCACGACGGTCACCACCGCCTAACCCCGATCCAGGCCGCACGTCTTGGCAAGGACCTCGAGCCTTACGACCTGTTCTGGCTCGAAGACCTGACCCCTGCCGAGAACACGGATGCGTTCCGTCTGATTCGTCAGCACACCACCACTCCATTGGCGGTTGGCGAGATCTTCAACACCATCTATGACTACAAGGACCTATTCGAAGAGCAGCTCATCGACTACGTTCGCAGTCCGGTCAGCCACGGTGGCGGCATCACTCCGCTGAAGAAGATCTTCGACTACGCAGCGGTCTACCAGATCAAGTCGGGCGTGCATGGCCCGACCGACGTCTCGCCAATCGGTCACGCGGCCTCGCTGCACTTGGGCATGGCTATTCACAACTACGGCATCAGCGAATACATGCAGCACTCGCCAGACACCCTGGATGTGTTCCAGCCGGAGTACACCTTCTCAGACGGCCTCATCCGCCCGGGCACCAGCCCAGGTCTCGGTGTGAGCTACGACGAGAAGTTGGCTTCACAGTTTGAGTACGAGCCGGCATACCTGCCCGTCAACCGCCTAAAGGTTGATGGCACCATGCACGACTGGTAAATCGACAAAGAAAGACTCCAGAGGCAAAATCATGAACATGCGGATCGTTGTGATGGGCGTCTCTGGCTGCGGAAAGAGCACTGTCGGCCAACAGCTGGCAGCTGCCCTTGACGCGAGATTCGTTGACGGGGATGACCTGCACCCTCCTGCCAATAAAAGCAAGATGGCTGCGGGCATCCCCCTCAATGACTCTGATCGCTGGCCTTGGCTCGACCTGGTCGGAGCCGAATTGGCAAAGGGCAACACGATTGTCGCCTGCTCGGCACTGAAGGTGGCCTATCGAGATCGCATTAGTGCTGCAGCCGATGGCACGTTCTTTGTGCATCTGGCGGGCAGTCGCGAATTGTTAGAACAACGGATGCGCGCGCGCACCAATCACTTCATGCCGGCATCGTTGCTCGACTCACAGCTGGCAACGCTTGAACCACTTGGTGCTGACGAAATGGGTGCGGTGTTCGACATTGCTACGCCGCCGGCGCAACTCGTCGAGCAGATAGTCGCTCGGTTGCGCGCTGAGTGACCGTCGGTCGCTCGAAATTACGGAGCAGGCGTCTCAGTCGGAGCCGGAGTCTGACCCGAAATCTTGACGTCCAGGATCGTTGCACAGTAGGCCTCGCCCTGCACGCGCTGGGCGAGTGGTTCGAGGTAGTTCATGAGCGTTAGCGCATCCATGTCGTAGTTGATTGACAAGCGCTGCATGCCCACCTGAATCAGCAACTCGTTGAGGCTTCCGTTCGGGTCAGCCGC
>JACCDQ010190501.1_pt1 | contig 15009 bp, 12 predicted proteins | sample 7446031 | NCBI WGS metagenome assembly JACCDQ01 (sample SAMN15323442, study PRJNA562643) | freshwater metagenome | isolation source: river surface water | place: USA:Blue River Watershed | collected 2017-08-17
AACAAAACAATTGCAAAATGTATTGATTAACTATTTACCATCATTGAATAAAACACACACTTATAATTTGGTTGCTTCATTATATCTGTATGCAACGCAACCTGATGGTGAAATTGCTTACCAAGCAGAAGTGCTATATTCATTTAAGAAAGGATCAAAAATTGGTGGAAAATATGGAACTTCTATCAACGCGAATTTCTCGACAGCTTATCGACCTATGCGTCATACGTCAGGAATTGATCCGTTAGATTCGACTGGTGTTACTTATACAAGTGGATTATTTGACATGAGTGATAGTTTGTATTGGAGAGATATCAACTTTAACATAACAAAGAAATTCTCTAAGAATTTCAATATGATTTTGAGCTATTACAACATTACGTTAAATAATGATGTAGCAACTGTTACGAAGGAAAAAGGATTTATTAAGTCGAATATTGTTGTGGTTGAATTAGGTTATAAGTTCAAAAACCACCAATCCATTCGTGCTGAATTCCAAACCTTAATTGTGAATCGCAGAGATAGTTTAGGCAATGAAACACATACATTGAGAGGAACTCCAGTTGATAAAGGAGATTGGGCAACAGTTGTTTTAGAATATACAATTAGTTCAAACTTGTTTGTAAGTGTGATGGATCAATACAATTTTGGTAATCCACATGTAGATCACCGTGCGCATCACCCTTATGTTTCAGTTGGATACATTCATGACGCAACGCGTTTAACTGTTTCCTACGGAAGACAACGTGCAGGATTGTTCTGTGTTGGAGGAGTTTGTCGACCAGTTCCAGCTTCGAATGGTTTAACGATTTCATTTACTCAAAGTTTTTAAAAAATAGCGTTATGAAAAAATTATTTTACGCAGCAATCATCGGTTTAGGATTTGTGGGCGCTTCTTGCGATCATGTTGAAAATCCCTTCCCACCAGCAGTAAGTGTTGATTTAGACACAACAATCTATCCAGGAAACTGGAGCGATTATGTGGCGAATGAATGGCCAGATTTTACCTTATTACCAAATGATGATCCAGATCGCAATGCCTTGATTGAAGATTATACTGGACATAATTGTACGGCATGTCCAGCAGCTGGAGCTGTTGCTCACGCATTACATGAGGCCAATCCATCGCGTGTATTTGTAGCCAGTGTGCATGCTTCATCTACAGGTATGTCCTCTTTCCAATCGATTTTAGCGCCAAATTTTATTATTGATTTTACGAATGAAAATGGATTGGATTTGGGATATTATTTTGGAACAACTCTAGCGAATTCAGGTTTTTTTGGTAATCCATCAGGTACAATAAACAGAACTAATGAGGCGGGAGAATATTTTTCAGGTGATGGAAATTGGGGTACCCGCGTCAACAGTGTGCTTGCATCACCTTTGAAAGTTGTTATTAAAGCGAAGCTCAACTATTACGAATCACCAAAAAAAGGATTTTTCTTACATACTGAAATACAGAAAGATGCATCCATAACAAACGAACTTGGAATTGTTGTGTGCATGATGGAGGACACTTTGGTTGGGACACAATTAAACAATGGAGTAATTGTTCCTGATTATGTTCACCGGGATATTTTCCGTGGTTCAATTGATGGACAAACATGGGGAAGAACCTTGACAGACGATTTGATTACCAATGGCAAATATTATGTGAATTACAGCGGAATTGTTCCTGATCAATTAGCGCCTCAAGGTCAAGCAACGACACACAATGCTGAAAACATGCACTTGTTAATTTATGTGTATGACAAAACAACCTTGGAAATTTATCAAGTAATTAAAAAGAAGTTTATTCCTTAATAAACACGTACTTTATAGCGAGAGGGATTCAAGTGATTGAGTCCCTTTTTCTTTTTTTAACATTCAAGTGAATACGAAGGTTCAATTATTTTCGTTAATTTGGTTTGAACAAACACACGAACTATGCTTGAACTGACGAAGAAAATTCTGAAGACAGTGAGCTTTGATGCTCAATTGTTTCAAAAGGAATTGAACAAAGCATTGAAATGGATAACCGATGCTGAAGAAATTAAAAAATTTCAAGAATGGTGTATTCTAGAATTTGGTTCAGTTTACCCACTAATTATTAGAAAAGCATTTGTCTTAGAAGTAAAAAACTAAAAAAAGGGAAACAATCATTGTTTCCCTTTTCCTTTATCGTTGATGTTCTTTATTCAAATTCAATAAGAACGGTTCCTTTGTCAACAACTTGATTGCTTTCAACTAAAATTGCTTTAACAACCCCAACTCCTTCCGCTTTTAATACATTTTCCATTTTCATGGCTTCTAGGGAAAGTAGTTCATCTCCAACATTCAATTCCTGACCGATTTGAACGGCCACTTGAACAATTCGTCCTGGCATTGGAGCTTGTAATTCTTTCAATTTTCGCACTTTCGGCACATCTAATCCTAATGCTGAAATCAAATCATCCAACTCACCTTTCTTTTTTACTTCAAAAACGCGTTGATTGATTTTTATTTTTAAATAATTCTCTTCAGATTTATCTTCCAATAATTCACCAAAAAACTTTTGACCTTTGTAAGTCAAGGTAAAAAATTGATGATCATCCCAACGGATTGCAGAACCTTCAGTTCCAACTACTTCCTTTCCGTCAATATTCCAAACGCGATTTGCCATTTATCATGTATTTAATGCAAAAATAATAGAAACAAAATCCCTTGGAGTATTTTAATGCGAAGAATTGAAATTATTTCTTCAGATTTGTAAAAAAGTAACTCATTGATGAAAAATAGTGTAATAATTTTTAGCCTTTTCTTGCTTGCAGCATGTGGTAGCAAAAAAATGAACGATAATGATGTTGTTTCAGACCAATATAATGGTGAAATGCAACAAGATTCAATCCGTTTTGATGGTTTTGAGGAAGGATATCTTGAACAACAGCGTGCAGTTTACCAGGCCACAGAAACGATTTACACAGATTTAATTCATACGAAATTAGAAGTGAATTTTGATTGGACGAAGTCGCGTATGAATGGAATTGCGACCATTACGGCTAAACCTCATTTTTATCCATCCGACAGTTTAATTCTTGATGCAAAAGGAATGGACATTCTTTCTGTGCAATTGGATGGGAATAAATTGAATTATACGTATGATAGTTCTTATTTAAAAATCAAATTGAACAAAGTTTATACACGTAAAGACAAGTACACAGTAACAATTGCATATGTTGCAAAACCGGATGAACGCACAACAGGTGGAAGTGCTGCAATTACATCGGATAAAGGTTTGTATTTTATTAATCCAAAAGGAGAAGATAAATCAAAAATGCCACAAATTTGGACACAAGGAGAAACAGAAGCAAGTTCTGTTTGGTTTCCAACAATTGATGCGCCAAATGTAAAAACGACACAAGAAATTTACATTACAGTTCAGGATAAATTTACCACCCTATCAAACGGTAAATTAATTAGTTCCAAGAAAAATTCGGATGGAACGCGTACAGATTATTGGAAACAAGAATTGCCACACGCTCCTTATTTATTTATGATGGGAGTTGGTGAATTCAAAGTGGTGAAAGATTCGTACACGCGTCCAGATGGAACAAAAATGGATGTGAACTACTTCGTTGAGCCCGAATATGAACAATACGCAAAAGCAATTTTTGGTGAAACGCCGAATATGATTGCACATTTTTCTAAGTTGTTGGGTTATGAATATGCGTGGGACAAGTACAACCAAATTGTAGTGCGCGACTATGTTTCTGGGGCAATGGAAAATACAGGTGCTGTTGTTTTCGGAGATTATGTCTATAAAACGGATCGTGAATTGCTGGATGGAAATGATCAATCAACTATTGCGCATGAGTTGTTCCACCATTGGTTTGGAGATTTAGTTACGTGTGAATCATGGTCGAATCTTCCTTTGAATGAGTCATTTGCAAACTATTCGCAGTATTTGTGGGATGAACATCGTTTCGGAATTGACGAAGCTGATTACCAAGCAGAAGGAGAGGCCGATGGTTACTATCAAACAGGACAAATGCAAGGATATCATAATTTGATTTGGTTCGATTATGAAGATAAAGAACAAATGTTTGATGGACATTCCTATAATAAAGGAGGAAGAATCTTGCACATGTTACGCAATTATATTGGCGATGAGGCATTTTTCGCTGGAATTAGTAATTACTTAAATACAAATAAATTTAAACCTGCAGAATTTCATCAATTGCGTATTGCGTTTGAAGAGGTGTGTGGTGAAGATTTGAATTGGTTTTTCAATCAATGGTTTCAAGCTGCAGGACATCCAGTTCTTGATGTGAACCAACGTTTGGATGAGGTAAAGAAAACGGTTACAGTGAACGTTAGTCAAAAACAAAACTTGGAATTATCTCCAATTTTTAAATTACCGTTGGAAATTGCTGTGTTTGATGACAATGGAAAACACATTCACAAAGTCGTCGTGGATGCTATGACAAATTCATTTGAATTGCCTTATGCTGGAACATTGAAATGTGTGATTTTTGATTATCAACAAATGTTGTTAGCGAAAGTTCGTGAAGAAAAACCAACAGATCAATACATTTTCCAATATTACAATGGTGAACGTTACCATGCAAGAAAAGATGGTTTGATGTTGGGAACGAAAAACAAAGAGCAAAAAGGTCAACAATTGATTTTAGATGCTTTGAACGATAAATTTTGGAACATCCGATTATTGGCGATTGAAAAAGCTTCAAAGTTAACCTTGGAGAACCGAACAAAAGGCTTGGCTTTGGTAAAAGATTTGGCAAGTAATGATCCAAATTCTGCTGTTAGAGCTGCTGCTTTGAATTACTTAGCGAACAATTTAGAAGGAACAGATGCCGAAGCAATTTATATTGACCGCATCGAAAAAGATCAATCGTATTTGGTAATTTCTGCAGCACTTAAAAATCTTGGAAAGATAAATCCAGATAAAGCCATTGAGAAAGCGAAAAAATTAGAATCGGAGAAATCATCTAAAATGTTAGCTGGTATTGGTCAATTGTACGGTTCGTATGGGAAAAAAGAAAATTATTCTTTCTTTGAACTTGCTATAAAGGGTAAAATACTTCAAGGCTTTGATCAATTGAGTATGATGAATTCATTGACGTATTTTATTTCACGCCAAGAATTAGAGATGGTTTCTCAGTCGTATGAATTGTATGCTTATTTAAGTACAGATGGCGGATACTATACACAAATGTTCATGCCTCAGAACATAGAATATGTAAATACAGTGTTGGATACAAAATTGCTCGAAGCAAAAGAAGAATTGGCAGCTCATGAAAAAAACAATGATGCCTTATATGCTGATCAGGCGCGTAAGAAAATCAAATCAATTAACGAATTGAAAGAAAAATTCAACGCTTTAGTAGTTGAAGAAGAATAATTAGTAAAAGTGTAAAACCTTTTAAAAACAAGCCTTTCAGAGATGTTAGGCTTTTTTCTTGTCAAAAAGTTGACGAAAATTTAAACATTTTATGCGTCTATTTTTTGTTTATATGAAAATTCGATTTATATTTGATTAATAAATCGTCAAAACAATGTTTAAATAATTAGCAAAATGAAACATTTAAAAGTAGGAGACACAGCACCGGTTTTTACAGCAACAGATCAAAATGGAAAGACGATCAGTTTGAATGATTTTAAAGGAAAGAAATTGGCCATCTATTTCTACCCGAAAGACAACACACCTGGCTGCACTGTGCAAGCATGTAATTTGAGAGATAATTACAAATTATTAACTGACAATGGAATTCAAATTCTTGGAGTTAGTGCAGATTCGATTGCTTCGCATCAAAAGTTTATTGACAAGTTTACCTTGCCTTTTCCATTAATCGCGGATGAAGACAAAAAGGTAATTGAAACATTTGGTGTGTGGGGGCCAAAGAAATTTATGGGTAAAGAATACGATGGGATTCACCGTACAACCTTTTTAATTAATGAAGATCAACAGATTGTTGGCATCATCGAAAAGCCGAAAACCAAAGCCCACGCAGAAGAAATTTTAGAAATTTTCAATTAGTTTAGAAGAACGTAAATAGTTTACGATCTACCAAACATACATTTGTATCACATTAAACAATTATTAACCACTGTTCTTTATGTACGAGTAAAGAATAGTACAACAAAAACGATATGGCAGTTAAGAAAGAAGTTAACACAGAAAAATTAAAAGCGCTTCAATTAACAATGGAGAAGCTTGATAAAGCATACGGTAAAGGTGCTGTAATGAAATTGGGAGATACGCCAGTTGAGAAAGTGGAAGTAATCCCAACAGGATCAATTACATTAGATTTAGCATTGGGTGTAAATGGGTATCCAAAAGGACGTGTCATTGAAATTTATGGTCCTGAATCATCTGGTAAAACGACCTTGGCTATTCATGCAATTGCTGAAGTGCAAAAACAAGGAGGTATTGCGGCCTTCATTGATGCGGAACATGCGTTTGATCAGTTTTATGCAAAAAAATTAGGCGTTGATATCGATAATTTGTTGATTTCACAGCCAGACAATGGTGAGCAAGCATTGGAGATTGCAGACAATTTAATCCGTTCAGGAGCAATCGATTTAATCATTGTAGATTCTGTTGCGGCTTTAACTCCGAAAGCGGAGATTGAAGGTGAAATGGGTGATTCTCAAATGGGGCTTCAAGCGCGTTTGATGTCGAAAGCTCTTCGAAAATTAACAGGTTCAATTAACAAGGCTGGTACGTGTTGTATTTTCATTAACCAGTTGCGTGATAAAATTGGTGTGATGTTCGGTAACCCAGAGACAACAACAGGTGGAAATGCATTGAAATTCTATTCATCAATTCGAATTGATATCCGTAAAGCGGCACAAATCAAAGAAGGAGAGGATGTACTTGGGAATCGTGTGAAAGTAAAAGTGGTGAAAAACAAAGTTGCTCCACCATTCAGAAGAGCAGAATTCGATGTAATGTACGGAGAAGGAATTTCAAAAGTTGGTGAAATTATTGACCTTGGAGTTGATTTAAATATTCTTAAGAAAAGTGGATCTTGGTTCTCTTATGGTGAGACACGTTTGGGTCAAGGACGCGATTCAGTAAAATCATTGATTCAAGACAATCCTGAACTGATGGAAGAATTAGAAGCGAAAATTAAAAGCGCTCTTGCATCACCAGGTACGGAAGTGCCGATGTTGCAAGACTAACTGCATATCGTAACAGAAATGGCATCCTAAATCAGGGTGCCATTTTTGTTTGAAGTAATTTTTTTTACTTTTGATTGACATGATTAAAGTTGGTATCATCATAAATGCTTATCGCAAGCAATCGGAGGCTGTAAACACTGTACTCCAGAAGTTTATAAAGTCGTTGGAAATAGACACAATCATCTACAAAACGCAAGGTCAAAGGGATGCAGTAAATTTTGCCATTGAGTGTTGCGTGAACAAAATGGATGTAATCATTGCTGTTGGCGGTGATGGAACAGTAAATGAAATTATCAACGGGATGATGCAAGCGCAAACGCATTTACCGAAATTAGCTGTAATTCCGAATGGAACAGGAAACGATTTTGTGCGAAGTATGGGATTGACATGTAAGTTGGAAAATTTGCACGAAGCTATTTTGAATAATTGCTATACACAAGTAGATGTAGGTCAAATCGATTATGAAGATAAAAAACGCTATTTCATTAACATTGGTGATGTTGGTTTTGGAGGAAAAGTAGTGGAGGTATTGGATAAACAACGAAATTATATGGGTGGAAAGGCCTCATATGCGATGGCTATTTTACGGTCATTCATTGGATACCGAAGACCAGTTTTACAGATTGTGGGAGAAAATTTTCACTATGAAGGAGTTGTTTTGCTGGCTGCTTTTTGCAACGGTTCTATTTTCGGCGATGGAATTGTTATCAATCCATTTGCTAAGATGAATGATGGAAAACTTAGCATTACCTTGTTTGGAAAAGTTTCCTTGATGGATTACGTTAAAAACCTGAAAGCCTTGAAACAAGGCAAACCAATAAACCACCCAGAGGCAAGTTATTTTGAATCATCGTATTTGGAAATTAAAATAATCAGCGGTAAAGCTGTAACAGAAACCGATGGCGAATATTTGGCATGCGGAACACTAAAGGTTAGTTTAGCACCAACAAAAATGGATGTTTTAGTGTATTAAAACACAACTGAAGGGCCGAGTGTTCGAATCGTAAATTTATCCGCGTTTATTTCAACGGATTGACCAATTGGTAACACGTATTTATCTTTTATATGTCCAATTGGTGCGCCACAAAAAACTGGAATTTTAAGGTTGCCAAAATGTTGTTCAAGGACCTCTTCAATTGTAAAAGCCCAATTGGGTTCTTCAGCAATGCATTTTTTAAATTGACCCAGAACAATACCAGCTAAATGATCAAATGCTCCATTCAATTTTAACTGAGTTAGCATGCGATCTACGCGATATGGTTCTTCACCCACTTCTTCAAGAAATAGAATTTTATTGGACCAAGTCGGAAAGTAATTAGAACCAATGATTCCACTAATAACACTCAAATTTCCTCCGATAAGTTCACCTTTGGCAATACCAGAAACAATGGTTTTTTGTGAAGTTGTTTGCATGCCTTTTGCTTCATACAAAATTGATTTTTCTGAAAAAAGCAATTGTTCAATCCATTGATAACTGGGTTGTTCCCAACTTGCATTCCCATTCGGTCCGTGAAACGTAATCAAACCCGTTTTGTGCGTAATCGCAATTAGCAGAGAAGTGATGTCGCTAAATCCGAGGATAATTTTTTGGTTACGTTGAATAGAATCGTAATCTAATAAATCTAATAGTCGAGCACAGCCCCAACCACCGCGTGTAAAGAAAATAGCATCAACAGAAGAATCTTCTATTAACTCCATGAATTCTTCCGTACGTTGAACATCAGTTGAAGTAAAATAGCCAAGATGCTTCCGAATATATTTCCCTTCTTTAACATTGAATCCTTTATCGATGAGAAATTTCTTAAAATGATCAATTTCAGTTAAATCATGTGACGGTCCAGCTGGAGCACATAAACCGATTGTAGCACCATTTTTTAATCCCTTTGGATACAGAGGCACACTGATTTCATCACTATTTTTCTGGAACGAAGTCATCGTTGGCAATACAAGCAAAGCACCTAATGATGGAATAAACGAACGACGACTAACCTTTTTCAAGAGATAAATAATTGATAAATATTGAATTAAATGTAACAAATTAGAATTAATTGCGTTGTAGTAGAACTAGAAATAACAAACAACACTCTCTTTTATGAAAAATTTAATTTTAGCAGCGTCATTAATTGGCATGAGCATGACAACATTTGCGGCTCCATTTACTTCAGATTCAGCAATAGTAGTGAAGTATAAAAAGAAAAAGAAGAAAGGTCACAAGAAATCGCACCACGTAAGATGCGAAGCTTACAACGGATAAAAACGAACGCTCCATGAGGAGCGTTTTTCATTTAAGGTGGTTGATACATCTATTCATAGACCAATAAAACAAAATTACTTAAGACAGATTTTTTATCATGGTGAATAGTATTTTGGAAATCTCTTCAGCCAGGAGATAAAATAACCTAAATTGATCCTCAGTAAGCACCATTTCATCTTTCAACACATCGAATATTGCTATACACTCAAAAATGGAACTTCTAGAGATGACATAAAAATTTCTTCTGTCAGCTTTGGAAAATCGTCCCGATCCTTCTGCAATATTTAATACGATGCTAAATGATGCTCTTCTAAGTTGGTCTTTTGTAGTAGAATCAAGTTTGGTAGATTTTATAAAATTTCTGACATCAGTATTAAATTTTTTTGCCTTTTTGTAAATGTCTAGTTTTTCGAAGTCGAACATAGTAAATAGATTGGTTTTCTATTCAAATTACAAAAAATTAATGTGAAAGAGGGATGAGAGTGAAAAAAAATGATGGTTGTGTTGTCGCAATTACATTATGTATGTAAAGGTTAAGATTGAATTGTTAGAACAAAAAACTTATGATTTTTACTTTTATAGGATATAAGAGCGAGTTGGAGAGTGAGTGTGAAGAAAAAAAGCAGAGTCGTGTTTCGCTTTCGCTCTCACACTCACTCTGCTTTTTGTACCTCGGGCCGGAATCGAACCGGCACTCCCGAAAGAACAGGATTTTGAATCCAGCGCGTCTACCAGTTCCGCCACCGAGGCATCTTGCTTATTTCGACGCCCAAGTTTCCTTGGATAAGCGGTTGCAAAGTTATCAATTTTATTTTAATCTCAAATAGATTTTGATTTTTTCTTCAAGAATCTTATTTCACCAACTTCTGAACAGTTTTGCGATTACCAATTTTCACTTCAACAAAATACACCCCTGTCATTAAATCACCCAAATTTGTCAACTCAAAATGCTGAGTTCCATTAGGCGTAATTTGTTGCTGCTGAATAATTCTTCCCGCTGCATCAACCAACGTAATTTGTCCAGATTCGGAAGGAGCTGCTCCTAAATCAATCGCAATAAATGAGGCAAATGGGTTTGGATAAACAGTGTAATTGACTCCTCCAAGTTCATCTAGATTTGTAAAACTACAGCCATTCAACGTTCCTGGCATATTTGCATCTAACCATTCTATTCGTCGAGTAAACCAATCTTTTAATCGTTGAACTTCTTCCGCATAAGTCGCTGTTGGAGCTTGTACCTCTGGCGTTCCAGTTGCACTCGATAAATGCCCCCATGTTAAGTAATGCCACTCTTGACTTTCCATCACAACCGCTGCAATTGAATCAACTTTTGCATGTAAATAAGGCAAACTCAAAATGTTTCTTCTGAAATCTTCATACCTACATCTAACCTCATTCGCAAAAACGGTGTCTTGCAATAGACGAATGTACCATCCAGGAGCATTGACATCTTGTCCACCAATTGCGTTATACATGAATTGTGAACCGTCTTCAGATCCAGCCCACATATCTTTCAGTGCCCAATCAAAATCCCAAACTGGCCCGGCCTTTAATTTTTTAATTGTACCATCTAAATTGTCTTTGTCTTTTGAGAAAAAACGACTTTTCTTATAGCCATCACCATTTCTGGCAACTTCATTTACGATAAAATAATCAATGAACGAAGTGGTTGAAATGTACTTACGATAGCCATTAATTGGATCATCAAAATTTGGAGAATAAAGGACTGTTTCAAATTCATCTACAAAGTTTTGAATATAGGTTTGTTGTTCCAATTGTATATCTTCTGGTTTCGGATAATAGTAAACAAAATGCACGTCCAAACCAGGGAATCCAATTGGTGAGTAATTCGACTGCCATGAATTGGTGTTGTCCCAGTAATCAACTTTAAAAATGTATCCTCCTGTTAAGTTGTTTCCGCTGATTTCAGTGCTATCCAATTTTGCAATATCCACACGATTCGAGTCGCGTTTAATTTTTTCAGCCAACAAATAAATTCCTTGGTATTGCCCATCTAAAACAACATCAACATGTTTTGATCGAACGCCATAATGACCCAAACTGTCAAACAACTCAAATGGAACAACATTTCGAGCGAACGATTTATCGTTGTAATTTGCTAACAATAACCAATCGTTTTCTGCAGGCATTCCTAAAATGGAAGAATCAATTGAATTGCCTAATCCATCAATTAATTCAATTGAATATGGTTTTTGAGGCAAAGACAAAGAGTAATTTCCGCGGTACTCGATTCCAATTTTACCATTGTATTCGTTGTATGGATCCACCAAATGATTTCTGTTTCCTGGACCATTGTAGATAATTCCCATATCAACAACAGTTTTTATATCGTATCCAATCGCTTGTCCACTTGTATTGATAACGACAATTGGCAAGTCGGATTCAGAAAATTGAAAATAATCGCATGGTGTCGATCCGAAAGTTATTGAACAGTTTATCACATTACCTTCATCTGCTCCGTAACCGTCAGTTACACGAACAAACCACGTTCCGTTTGGATTTTGACCATTGTTTACAGCTCCCATTTGACTCATCGGCGCGAATGTTCCGGTAAAAGGCGCTGTTCCTGAAGTGATTGGAGTTGGAGCAAATCCATTGAAACATGTATTTGTCATATTATCGTCACCACCACCAATGCCTTGAGAAAGTGTTTTAACAGTTCCATCGGGAGCAACAATTTGAACTGTAATATCGGCTAAATACGTATGCGTCAAATTAATACAAACTGTTTCTAGTCCAAATGTTGTGGTGTTAATTGCCGTTTGTGGTACAGAAACTACGATTGGAATATTCGTCGTTTGGTAATCCAAAATTGCACCACTTCCTCCGTTAAAAGTTTGCGCATAATTAACACTTAATAACAGCAATGAAGCAAAAAGAGTGAGTATTTTCATAATAACAATCGTATTTTTGTAAACCGAAGATAAAATTATTTGTGCGCAATTCATGAAAAAAATCCTCATTAAGAACATAAAAGGCCTTGTTCAGGTTGGTGAAAATATTCCAACAGTTTTAAAAGGGACAGAAATGAAATCTTTACCAATCCTTGAAAATGCTTTTTTAGCATTGGAAGATGGCGTTGTAGTAGCCTACGGACCAATGGAAGATTGGGGCGGAATTACTGATTGGCGCGATTTGGAAATAATTGATGCGGATGGAAAATTTGTGTTGCCAGCATTCTGCGATGCACATACACATACTGTTTTTGCGAAAAGTCGTGAAGAGGAATTTGTGGATCGAATCAATGGTTTGACTTACGAAGAAATTGCCTTGAAAGGTGGAGGAATTTTGAATTCTGCACGTCGATTGGCAGATATGACAGAAGATGAATTGTATGATCAAGCGTGTGCACGCGTTGAAAAATTAAAAAGCTACGGAACAGGCGCATTGGAAATCAAATCAGGTTACGGTTTATCGGTCGAAGCTGAGCTGAAAATGTTACGTGTAATCAAGCGCTTGAAAGAATCAGCAGGAATTACAATCAAAGCAACATTCTTGGGAGCCCACGCATTTCCCAAAGAGTTTAAGGAAAATCACCGCGGATATATTGACCTAATTATCAATGAAATGCTTCCGAAAATCGCTGAAGAAAAATTAGCCGATTATATCGACGTATTTTGTGAACGCAATTATTTTTCATTGGAGGAAATGGAAGAAATCTTGCTTGCAGGAGCGAAATATGGTTTGATTCCAAAAGTGCATGTCAATCAATTTACCGTGATGGGCGGAATTAAAAAGGCAATCGAATTGGGTGCATTGTCCGTGGATCATTTAGAAGAAATTGATGAAGCCGATATTGAAGCACTGAAAAATTCGAATTGTATGCCGACTCTTTTACCAAGCTGTTCACACTTTATCAATATTCCTTATGGAAACGCACGCTTGATGATTGACAGTGGTTTACCTCTTGCGTTGGCTAGCGATTTTAATCCTGGAACAACTCCATCTGGAAACCTAGGTTTTGTTTGGTCCTTGGCTTGTGTTAAAATGAAAATGACACCCGAAGAAGCATTAAATGCCTTGACAGTTAATGCCGCATACGCGATGGGCTTGTCAGAAACGCACGGTAAAATTGCTTTGGGAAGTAAAACTCCGATTCTAATTACCAAGGAAATTCCTTCATTGGCTTATATTCCTTATGCGTTTGGCGATCAACACATCGAGCGAATAATTGCATGATATTTGCCTAAAAAATGTACCTTTATCCTAGAAAAGTCAAAGAATGAAAGTGAAAATGAAATTTGAATCGATGTGGCTAACAGCAATGTTGGTGCTTTTTTGTTCAACTAGTTTTGGACAAACGATTCAAAACGACAATGAACTTTTGTGGGAAATTTCTGGGAATGGTTTAAAATCAAAAAGCTATTTATACGGAAGTTTACATTCCAACGATAAACGCCTTTTCCGTCTTTCAGATTCGACTTATTATGCCTTGGAAAAATCAAGTGCAATTGTGCTTGAAACAGATGTTTTTTCATTATTCGATGAGTGGGATACACGTCAAGAAGAAGTGAAACTAATGTTCGACAATAAAGGAAATCCTTATACATCTTCAAACGAACCGAGTAAAACGCTCTATGGGAATGAAGATGGAATGCCTCAGTTTTTAGATGCGTATTTCTTAGAATATTGCTACAATGCAGGCAAGAAATTTTTTCCGCTTGAAACAGTAGAAGATCAGTTGGATTTAATTTCTGAATGGGGAAAACCGGAAGGATTGAATTTCTCTGCGGCAACTTATACGATTACGCAAGAGCGAATGATTGAATTTTATTTGAAAGGTGATATTACGTCGTTGGATCGCATGATGCGCGGAAACTTAAAATTGGTTCCTGGAATGTATGAGGACATGATTGTGAAACGCAATGCGAAAATGGTCAAAGGAATTGATTCCTTAATTCGTATGAATGGAACGTTTATCGCAGTTGGAGCAGGTCATTTGGCAGGAGATGAAGGATTGATTAATCTATTACGTAAGAAAGGATATCGTTTGCGCAAAGTTACTGCAACGTTTGCGGAAGTTCCAACCAAGGAGAAGGAAAGTGTGCGATCAAATCGTTCCTATAATTATTCAATTGATTCTATTGGACTAGTTGCAGTTTTTCCTGGAAAACCATTGGAAATGAAAATTTGGGAGAATCATCCTTTTATCGTTTACCGTGAAATGGGTCAAGGAAACACCTACTCAATCGAAGTGGTTCCAATTGATGGTTCAATTAGTCTCGAAGAACAAGCAGCCATTTACATTGCAAGTCCAGATGCAGCCAATTATAAACACATGGTGTTGGATGATGGATATGAAGTTTACGAAGGACTTTCTGACACCTATCCTGAAGGTTTACATTGGGTGAGATTGGTGCAAAGCGACACTCATTTGTTAATCATCAAAGCGTATGGTGGTAACAAATTTATGAATTCAAATCGTCCTCGAACATTCTTCAGCAAAGTTGGATTTGAATAGATAATCGCAAAAATCAAGAAAATAAAGCGGTAAAATCAATTATTCTGTTAGTTTTGTTGTAAAATAGAACAACATGATTTCTCGTATTCAATACGCCCAACTCAAAGAA
>JACCDQ010194238.1_pt1 | contig 15008 bp, 1 predicted proteins | sample 7446031 | NCBI WGS metagenome assembly JACCDQ01 (sample SAMN15323442, study PRJNA562643) | freshwater metagenome | isolation source: river surface water | place: USA:Blue River Watershed | collected 2017-08-17
ACGCCTGCGGCGTCGGTGCTCATGCCCGACGTGGTGCTGTCGTAGTACAAGTTATTTCGAATGACCCAATACGTGGTGGTTTGGTTGGGTGACACGCCCGTCACGGTCGTCCCAGTGCCCACCGAACCAAACGATGCACCCACGTTTGAGGTTCCGGTAATCAGGCCGGTGGAATACGCGTTATTGAATGTGCCGCGATAGGCATAGCCCACCAAACCGCCCACATAACCCACGCCACTGACCGCGCCCGTCGCATAGAAGTTCTCGAGGGTTCGTGTGTAGTTGTCTTGCACGATACCAATGAAGCCACCCGCGTAGCTGCCAGAGGCGCTCACCTGGCCTGTTGCATAGCTGGTAGACACGCCGCCTGAGTTGGTCATGTAGCCAATGAAACCGCCGACGTAGGAAGCACCCGAAGCCGAGCCAGAAGCCCGAGAGTTGGTAATGCTGCCGCTGGTGCTGAAATGCCCCACAAAGCCACCCACGGTGTTACCTGTGCTACTGGCATTTGAGTTGGCATAAGAGTTCGACACGCTGGAGTAGCTGTACATGCTGCCCACCAAGCCACCCACGTTGCCCGTGCCTGTGACCGTGCCCATCGAACCCGATGTGGTGATCGAGGCGCTACTCTCCGTGCGCCCCACCAAGCCTCCAACATCTGTGCTTTGACCAATGACCACGGTGTTCGCGGTTGAGCCTGTGATGCTTGAGTTGTACAGATAGCCCACCAAGCCGCCCACAAAAGAGCTACTTCCTTTGACACCAAAGTACACCGTGCTACCCGCATTGACGTAAGAGCCTGTGACGGCGTTATTGGCCGCCGAGTTGGTGATGGTGGTGCCGGAGTTGGGAACATCGCCAACCAAGCCGCCGACGCGGCTCGTTCCCGAAACCCACCCATAGGCCTTGGAGTCGGAAATCGTGTCGTATACATAGGCTTGTCCCAGCAAGCCGCCCACACTCGACGTGCCCGAGACATTGCCGAACGCCGTCGAATTCAAAATTTTCCCGTAGTAATAAAAGTAACCAACCAAGCCGCCCGTGCTGCTGGTGCCCGTCACATTACCTGTGGCATAGGTGTAAGAGATCACGGCGTTCGACCACTCGCCGTAACCGACGAGTCCGCCCGTTGAATCGGTACCTGTCACATTGCCCGTGGCGTAGGTCGTGCTGCCAACCGTTGCTGTGGTACCGGTGATGGTGCCGCTTGTCCAGCCCACCAAGCCACCCACGCTAGAGCTGTTACTTTGCACTTCGCCCGTGCTGTAGGAGTTTGTCACGGCATTGGTATTGCGACCAATCAAACCACCCGTTTGATGAGACCCCTTCACCAAACTACCGATATAACGGTTCCAACTGGTGGTGGCCGATGATTCACCAATCAAACCACCTACGTAATAGCCGCTGTAACCCGAAGAGAAGCCTGTGACCGTGCCAGAAACCGAGCTGTTGCGTACCGTGCCACTGGCACTGCCGATCAAACCACCCACGTAATTACCGGAGGCTTCCACATTGCTGCTGGCAAACGTCGTGTAGGTCGGCGTGCTGTTGATCACAGCCTCACCCACAACGCCCTGCGACTGGCCAATCAAACCACCCACATAGGACGTACCTTTGACCAAACCGGTGGTGTGCGAGCTGGTATGGAGCAACGAAGAACCATGCTCTAAATACCCCACCAAGCCCCCCGTGGTGTTGCTTGTACCAGTCACGGCACTGGTCGACACAGACCCTGTGAGTGCACCGTAATACAAACGCCCCACCATGCCCCCGGTGTTGTTCACACCCGTGACGGCACCTGATGAGGTGGACCCGGTCAAGGTGCCTGTGTTCAAGCGCCCCACAATGCCACCCACGTTTGTGCCACCGTTGACCTCCACGCTAGAAGTCACATTGTTGATGGCGTTGGTCGTGTTGCTAGAGGCATTGATCAAACCCACAACGCCACCGGCATTGCTGGCACCGCCGTTCGAGCTGCCACCATAGACCGTGTCACCTGGATCTGGCGTGTAGCCAATGTCACTGCCTGTGACCGTTCCTGCAGCCACGGCATTGGTAATGGCACGCCCATACGAGGTGCCCACCTCGGTGCCCGTGTTCAACTTACCCAACACCGAGGCGTTGGCCATCGTCAAACCGTTCAAGGCATCTGTCACGGTGCGGCCATTCAAATAGCCGATGAAACCCAAGTTGGAGGTGTATTGGCTCAACGCCAAGTCGGTGATGGTTTTGCCATTGGCATCAAAGAACCCCGAGACATAAGGCACAAACACGCCTGCATCCATCGTGATGTTGTTGGCAAGCTTGAACTTCAATGTGGCTTGGTCGGAATAACCCAAGTAGTTTTTCAAATCAGTCGACGAGGTCAAGCTGTAGTAGCCGCTTGCATCAGGCGACCCAAAGTAGCTGGCCAATTTCGTCGTATTGGTCATCGCCAAGCCATCCAAGGCGGGCGTGAACCAATCTGTGTACTGCGTGCCAAACAAACCACCGGTTGTGATCAAACCTGTCACGGCCACACGCGTAGACGGGCTCGCTGGCGTGAAGCCTGTGATAGACACCGCATCGATGTTGTAGTGCGCATTCACCAAAGTAGCGCCGGGTGTCACAAAGCCCACCAAGCCGCCGTAGTTCAGATCAGCCGACACGGCGCCTGTGGAATAGGTGTTGTTGATGCTCGCCGTTGTGTCTGCACGGCCTACCAAACCACCCACGTCATAACGCCCTGTGACCGCACCTGAGGCATACGAATACTTGGTGCCGTTGACCGGAACACTGCCCACTGCCGCATCACTCACTTGAATGGTGCCAGCCAATTTACCCACCAAGCCACCGACGAAGTCATACAAACCCGTCACTGGGCGTGCTGTGTAAGAGCCTTTGATCACCGCGGTGCTGTTGGTCACGCCCACCAAGCCACCCACAAACGAAGCGCCAGACACCGTGCCTGTGATGTAAGAAGAGTCCGACACCGTGGCACCGTCCAAACTGCCCACCAAACCACCCACGTAATACGACGATGAGCCAGAGCCATTCACCACACCTGAAGCGTAGGAATTCACCACATTGCCTGCTGAGGAATAACCCACCAAACCACCAATTCGAGATGAGGCCACGCCCGTACCACTGACTGTGCCTGTGGCGTACGAATCAGTCACCGTGCTGGTGGAATAGCCCACCAAGCCACCGGTGTAGTTGGTGTTGGCGCCCGAGACCAACACATTGCCTGTGGCGTAGCTGGTCGTGATGGTGTTGTAGGAATACCCGACCAAGCCACCCACACGCTCAGAGTTCGACCCTGTGCCGCTGACAGCCCCCGACGCGTAAGCCGTGGCAATGGCAGCACCTGACTGCCCCACCAAACCGCCGATGTAGTGTGTGCTGCCAGTCACAACGCCCGTCGCATACGCGTTGGTAATGGGGGTGGTGCTGTTGCCCACCAAGCCACCCACATAGTTGCCCGTGCCCGTCACATTGCCTGTGGCATTGCTGTCACTGACACTCGTACCCGATGAGTCACCAATCAAGCCGCCGGTGTAGCCGCCGGAGCCGCCCGTGACATTGTTTGTTGCGTTTGAGTTAGTGAGCTTGCCACCGTAGTTGTAGCCGTTCCAATTGTTGTAAAACGTCGAGAAGCTACCCATTAAACCGCCGGCTCTGCTGCCACCGTTTTGCAAAACCACACCCGAAGCAGACAGGTTGTCAAACACCGAGCCGTTCGCCGCACCGATCAAACCACCCACATAGGTACTTGAGCCAGTCACTGCACCTGTGGCACTGGCGTAACTCAGAACCGTCAAATCCGTGGTCACGCTAGAACCCGGCGCAAAGCTGTACTGACCAATCAAACCACCAGCGTATTGGCCCGAGGCTGTCACAGCGCCCGATGCGGTAAGTAAGGTACCTAAGTTGTTGGTCACATTGGCGTTGTTAGGCGCATAGCCCGAGTTGTAGTAACCCAGCAAACCACCCACTCTGGCGGTACCAGTGACTGGCAAATTACTCGTCAAGTTGGTGGCTGCCACGCTATCAGCCCAACCGACCAAGCCGCCCACATAACCTGTATTGGGGGTCACGTTGGTATTGGTGCTGTTAGCGTTACTCACCTTTGCAGAGGTAGACGCTGCTTGTGCAGAACTGGTGTTGTAGAGCACGCTTTGGCCTACATAGCCCGCATAGCCACCAATGAAGTTGGTGCCGCTCACATCGGCCGACAAGGTGCTCACACCACCCGAAATGATGGCGCTGTACGCTGAACCCACCGCTGCACCCACATACTCCGAGCCACTCACGGCAGCAGACGTGGCCACCTTCAAATCGGTCAAGGTGCTCTTATAGACCGCACCCAAGAAACCGTTATGCGCTGTGGCCGTGCGGGCGTAGGCAAAGTTAGTCACGCTGAACCCATTGCCTTTGAACTCTGTCGCACCAAAGTACGGCAAATAAGCCGTGGTGGCACCGGTCATATTCAAATCATTGGCCAACTTGAAGGTTTAACCATTCACAGCACCGCTTGCTGCAGACTGCGTAAAAGGCAGCCATGCGTCGAGGTCGGCTGTCGATGAAATCAAATAAGCCCCACTGCCATCCTGTGTCAAACCACTGCTGGCAATCGACAAAGGCAAACGGCTTGAGGGTGTAACCACCGCCGATGCGCCACCCTGCTTCGCCCATGCGTCGTATTGGCTGGTGTACAAGCCGCCCACGGTCAGCACTGCGGCACCATTGATGGTGCTGTTGCCCATGTCGTAATAGCTATTGCTGAACCAAGTGCCGGGGACAAAGTAGCCCACCAAGCCGCCGTAGTTCACCGCGTTGGCATCGGTGGAAATATCGCCGTCGTAGTACGCGTTTTGAATGTAGCTATTGGAGGTACTTCCGCTTGTGCCCATGCGCCCCACCAAGCCGCCCACAAATCCAGTGCCCGCCCCTGTGCCGGCAATATTGATGTTGCCAATGGCATATGAGTTAGAAATCGAGGCTCTAGAAGCGGCATCGCCAATCAGACCACCAAAGAAACGCTTGTTCGCGGCGGTACCCGCGCTCGAAATGTCGCTGGTCATCACGCCATTTGTGATGTCAACCGTCGCGCCATACCCCACCATACCGGCCACATAGTTGCCGGTTCCTGTGATGGTGGTGCTGTTGACCGTGGCATTCGTGGCCGTCACATACACCCCGAAACCCAACAAGCCCGCCACATAACTGCTTGTGCCAGAACCACTGATGGTGGGCACGTTCACCGTCACGCTGCTGAGGTTCGTGGTGTAGCCCGAGCCTGTGGTGCCACCAATCAAGCCGCCCACATAACCGCCGACACCCGTGATAGACGACGCCGTCACGCTCACATTACTCAGAGTTGAATAGTTGCCCACATAACCCACAATGCCCCCCACGTAGGCATTGGTGCCAGACGCTGTGGTACCCGTCACCTTGGCAGTTGAATATGGCGACAAAGAAGCACCGTAAACCGGAATGTTGGTGCCGTTCGATTGCAACGTTATCGACTCGCCGCTGCGGCCCACCATGCCACCCACGTTGTACGTACCCTGAACGCCCGTGTTGCCAGCAATATCGACATACGAGTTGTAGATGGTTGTACTCCAGTAGTTTTCACCCACCAGGCCACCCACACTTGGGCCTAAGCTGGTCACGCCAGAGCCGCTGTAGTTAGAACCATAAATACTGGCATTGCCATAAATCAAACCCACCAAACCACCCACTTGTCCTGCGGTGTTAGTGCCATTGACCGTACCCTGCGCAAACGAGTTTCTGATCGTTAACCCATAACCGTTATCGATGAATCCAAGCAAGCCTCCCACGCGCGTTGTGCCTTGCACATTGCCCGTCGAACTTGAGCCGATGATGTTCACACTGCCGAGATAGGTATATCCGATCAAACCACCCACGAGGTTGGCTGAACCAGTCACGCGACCTGAAGAACTCGACGTGTTGATGGTCGTCCCACCGTACTGGTACCCCACCAAACCACCCACCGACGAGGTACCGCTCACATCACCACTGGCCATGGCCGATGTGATCGTGCCGCTGTAGAAATACCCCACCAAGCCACCCACGGTATCTGAGGTACCAACCACGTTGCCTGAGGCACTGGCGGTGGTGATCGTGCCTGAGCCTGTGACATAGCCCACCAAGCCGCCCACGCGGTAGGTACCCGACACGCTGCCGCCTGAGGCAGACAGACCGGTCATCGTGGTGCCGCCAATCACGCCAATCAAACCACCCACTTGGTATGACGATGTGGCAGCCACTGCACCCGTGGCAAATGCGTTGGTGATGCTGCTAGCGCCCGCATCACCCACCAAACCACCCACGCTGTAATTGCTACCCGTCACGGTGACGTTACCCACCGAATCCACGTTGTTCAGGGTGCCCGACATATAGCCAAACGCACCGCCCACATTGGCCCCAGCGCCCGTCACGGTGCCCACCTTGTGCACATTGGTCACGGTCATGTTGCCGTTACCCACCACACCGCCGACATAGCCAGCGCCCGTCACGTTGGTGGTCAACACATAAATATTGCTCAACGTGCCTGAGCCTGCAGAACCCATCAAACCGCCCACATAGCTGCTGGCTGAATTGCTCACAGTGCTCGCACCATCCATGATCACGTTGGTCATGGTCAAGCTGCTGGCAGCACTACCCACCAAGGCACCGGTGTTGTTACCTGTGCCTGTGATGCTGGCATTGGTCAAACGCAGGTCACGCACAGCAGCGCCGCTGGCTGTGCTGTAGAACATACCCACGTTGCCAGCCCCCGACAAGGTCAAGCCTGTGATGGTGTGGCCCAAACCTGTGAACGTACCCGCGTAAGCCGCACTGCTGGTGCCCAGCTTGCGCACGTTAGAGCCTGTGAAACTGCTCGCATTGATGTTGTTGATCAATGCAAAGTTCAAGCTGTTGCTGGCGGAACAGTTGGTGGTCGTGGAGCAATAAAAAGTCGATGTCGATTCACCCGCAGATGTCAACGCACTGACCAAGGTGAAACTCTTCGCGGTTGCGTTGTAACTCTGAGTGGTGAACGTCGAGGCCGTATTGGCAAAGTTAATCGCACCATTGAAACTCGCAGCCAGTGAAGCCCCAGTGCCGCTGGTGGTCATACCGAACACGTAGTCACCACCACCGTTGGCTTGGTTGTACTTCAACGCAATGCCAGACGAAGACGTCGTGCCATTCACCGTGATCGGTGCGTTGATGTAAATGTTGCGCGAGGCAGTGAAAGTGCTGATGTTTTCACCGCTGAACGTCAACGCACCATTGAATGTGATATCGCCTGTGCCAGCCCCTGTGCCTGCTGTCACGTTCAGTGCATATGCGCCACCTGCGACAGACCCCAGCGTGATGCCCGGTGAGCTGATGATCGAAGTTGTCGCAGTCAAACTGATCGGCCCTGTCGCCGCTGCCGCGACACTGGCCGATGAGTTTGACAACGCCCCCCCTGACGACACACCTGTACCTGCCAACGACAAGCCGTTAAACACCGTGTTGCCGTTCAGGTCAATTGAGGCTCCACTAGCCACCGTGGCAGACCCCGTTCCCAAGGCAGAACTGGTGATGGTCCCCACCGACCCGACAGAAGCCACGTTCACTTTGAGTGTGCCTGCTGAAACCGTCGCACCACCTGAGTACGTGTTGGCTCCAGACAAAGTCAGAATGCCCGCGCCAGACTTGGTCAAAGAACCACCTGCGCTCGTCAGTGCTGTCGCCCAAGTCACATTTTGGCTGTTGGTGTCCAACTTATACGCTTGGCTGGCAGCGGTGCTAAAGCGTGATGAATAGTCGGTTGTGTTGCTGGCACTGTGTTGCAAAGTACCACCACCAAAACTGATCGTGCCAGTTGAACCAATCGCATTGCTGGTATTCAGCAGCAAAGTACCTGCATTGATGTTGGTGCCACCTGTATAGGTATTGGTGCCATTGATCGTGGCTGAACCTGTACCAGACTTCGTCAAACTGTAAGCACCCGATAGCCAAGTGTTAAATACAAAATTGCCCACGCCTGTGAGGGTGACATTGCCTGCGGTTGCGAGTTGATAGTTTGAGCGGTTATCTCGGTCAATCGTCCAAGTAACGCCAGCAGTAGCGCTCTCAAACGTGGCACCGCCTGCGCCAACGGTGAACTGCCGTGAACTGTTGTTGCTGCCTGCCGCGGCGTTCGCAGAGCTACCTGATTGGCGAACAGTACCCCCGTTGATAACCATGTTGCCTTGGTCATACAACAGCTGACCTAAGTTGGCTGCCCAATCCCAGCTCTTGATGTCAAGCACAGCCCCTGAATTAACGGTAACAGGTCCTGCGTTGTTAGAGGACGCGTAAATTTTTGCCGTATCTGTAAATGCCAAAGTACCACCGTTGATGGTCGTACTACCTGTGTAAGTATTGGCCGCGCTCAGTGTGAGGGTGCCACTGCCATCTTTGGTGAAAGTATTGGTCCCTGAGATGACACCCGTGATCGATGCTGTGCTGGAGTTGGTGACGCTCAACCTTGAAGTCGTAGAAATGGCTCCAGCAGTGAACGTGGCACTGTCGACAATCAATGCGTCAATCAATTTATTGGCACCTACTGCACCTGAGATCGTGACAGCCCCCCCCGCCGAAGTGAAACGTACAACCGATGGGCTCAGGTTTTTCTCAAGCACGTAGCCCATCACGTTGTAAGGGCCGCTCATGCTCTGCGAATAACCAGTTGTACCCACTAAGTCATTCCATAGCGCTTGTCCGCCAAAGAACTGCCCCGCATATTCCCCACCAGTACCCGCTCCGTTGGGTTCACCGCTGCCAAAGTTTTGGAAGTACCCAGCACTTGCCGTCACGCCACTACCACCAGACGTTCCATTGAGGTTGCCTTGAATGCCAACGACACTCCCCGCTTCAGGGCTTCCTGCCGCAAACTTCCATGCATAGGGCTGACTTCCGTTGTCTTTGTCGCGATAAATACCGATCCAAGATCCTCGGTAGGTACCACTTTGCAGGGTGGCAGCAGAAGCCAACATATTTTCAAGGCTTGAAGTGATGGTGGCTAAGTAGCCTCCTTTGAGCTGCGCATCAGACTGCGCCTTGGTCCAGTTATCGACACCTGTGGCAGCCCCTGAAATTTCGGAGTCATCCACAAAACGGTATTCGTTGCCTGAGTCAATGGTTGAATTGAGTGTGATGGCTCCACCGGCGGTATTCACCGAGAAGCCCGTAGCATTGGAGTTGGCAACAATAAGCTGCCCTTTGACGGTGAAAGCACCACCGTAGGTAGAAACTAAAACGGGATTGGTGCTACCACCCACGTAAAGATCGCCGCCCGATCGGTTGCTACCGTCGACAGTTCCACCAAAAGTGACTGAACCACCCCCTGTACTCAAGGTCACAGCCCCACCGTTCGCACCGAGAAGCACAATGCCACCGCCATCGCGAGTGGTGCCGCTGGTCGACGAGTTATCTGCATCGAACACCATGTGGAGCTTGCCTGTGCCAACACCTGATTGCGTGATATTCGCATCCACAAAAATATGATTAGCCGCAACAAACTTAAGCGTTACATCCGAAGAGCCCCAACTCTTTTCAATGGCTGACGACACATTGATATTGCCCAACTGCCCACCAGAGGCTCCCGTTGTGATCGTGACGTTGGTGCCGTTGTTCAATAAATTGTTGATATTGCTATTGAGAATGGTGGAGTTATCAGAACTGGGAGTCCAAGTTCCGCTTGAAAAGCTTCCCGCATAGTCTGAACTCGTGATCGTGACGTTGTAAGGGTCAAACAGCCACAAGCCTGACTGTCCGAGCACTGAATTTGCCGAGCCTGACACGCCATCCACATTCAAGTAATGCCCAGAAGTCTCAATTTGTCCCCCATCACCACCGTTGGGACCCGCATTGGCGTAGAGGTGGCCGTGCACTGAACTGACAGACGCAGCGTTCTGCACATCGCTCCACAACACCACCTTGCCACCGTTACCGTTGTCCGTCGCGCTCGCATCAATCACGCTGTCAGCGCTCATGGTCACCGTGGTGGCTTGCTTCATGGTGCCGCTGCCTTGCCAGTCGCCACCTACCAAAACGCTGCCGCCTGCCGTAGCGCCTGTGGCGTCGATGCGTGTGTTGTCGAGACTGATGTCATCGCCCTCCACTTCCACGCGACCGGCTTGGGCGCGTGAGCTGCTCACACGCATCACGGTGTTGTTGGTGATGGCGACTCGCCCTTGCACCGGCAAGGTGTTGTTGCTGTTGTCTGCGGGTGCGCCAGGTGCGCTCACATGGATGCGCCCACCGCCATCCGCACCCGAGGCATCGAGCACCGCACCGTCAAAATCGATGCGTCGTGTGGCTTGCAACTCAATTTGCCCGCCCATCGTCGTGCTGTGTGCCAACACCGAACCGCTCATGGCGATCGAATCACTCACCGCCAAGCGCACACGCCCAGCTTGCGCGTTGACCGCTGAGACATCCAACACACCCGTCGCTGTTTGGGTGAACTGCGCGGTGTTGATTTCAATGCTGCCCACGGTTGCAGTTGCGGTTGTGGCCGTGTTCGCGTTTGCGCCCGTCACATTGCTGGCAATCAAGCTGCCGCTGTTCAGCACTTGGCCACTGGCCTCCAACACAATGCGCCCGCCGCGATTGACCAAAGCAGTGGCCTCAATGCGTCCGGTGTTGTTCACCACGGCACTTTGCAAACGGCTGGCCGCTTGGGCCGACAAAATCACCAAGCCCCCCGGCGCGATGATGGCGTTTTTGTTTTCTACCAAGGTGTTCAGCGTGGCAGGCGTCACACGTACATTGCTCAAGGCACCGCTGCCATCAAACTGCAACTCATAGGCCTCACCGGCGGCCAAAGCCACGGTGCCAAGGTTGGCCACAATCACGCCTTGGTTACCCACCTCGGGGGCCAGCAAAGCGATGTAGCCACTCAAGGCCGCACGCAGCTCGCCCTCGTTCACCACGGAGCCTGTGGCCCCGTTGCGGTCAAATTTGAGTTGCCCACGCATGAATTCGTCAGCAACAGCCGTGTGCGTGGTCGCCACTAGCCCCCCCACGTCCACGCTGGACGATTTGCCGAAATAAACCCCTTGCGGGTTCACCAAAATCACTTGCCCCGGTGCGGTGATGCGCCCAAAAATTTGGCTCGGCTGCATATCGGCCACCCGATTGAGGGTGGCCGATTGCGCATTGGGCTGCTGAAAGTTCACGGTGGCATCTTTGCCCACGTTGAACGTGTTCCAGTCCACGATGGCGCGTTGGCTGCTTTGGTTGATGTTGAGCGTGTTGCCCGACTGGCTGATGCTGGCCTGCCCTGCACTCACCACCCCGCCTGTGGGGAGCTGTGTCGACGGTACCGTGGCTTGTGCCCACGCGGCGCCGTGCGCCAGGCAAGCCACAGCCACTGCGGTCAACACAGGGGGTATGGCTTGTTGGGGGGACATCAAACGGCGCAACTTCACGCAACCGATTCGGATCGGCGTAAGAATTCTGAAGAGATAGCGCAGGCAAGTAGTCATATCGAATTACTTCTGCGGTTTCTCTTGAATCACCATCACCGACTCGGTGTTGCCCACCGAGACTTTGAGCTGGAGCGGGAATGCGCCTGCTGGAACGTCATTGGCGGTGAAGGTCTTGCTGGCTGCATCAAACTTGAGCCAGTTGGGCATGGGCTTGCCATCGGGCTGCGCAATCTTCACCGGTGCACTGCCTTCATGCCCTGTCAATGCATGGGGGTCGAGTTCAAACGTGAAGCTCTTGCCGGGTGCAGCGGCTTCGGCAGCCACGTTCACCTGAATCAGCCCCGACTGCGATGCACTTGGCGCACGCGCCACGGAAACCGACACCGACGTCCCCACGGCGCCACGGCCAATGTTTTGCACCGCTGATACCGTGGCATCGCCACCCACTTTCGAGACTGGGGTCACCACGCTGGTCTCAGCACGCACCACCAAGGTACCGGCAGACACTGCGTTCATGAGCACGGGGTGGTTGATCATGATGAGACCACCCTTGAAGTTCAAAATGCCCGTCCACAAGTTGTTCGGGTTGAACAAATCAATCTTGGCGCTGCCCGCATCAAAGTCCACGTCTCCCACAAACTTGATGGGGCCCGATTGCAGAATGTCAGAGCCACCGCTGTTGGCTTTGAGCTTGCCGTTGTAAACGCCTGTACCGAGGTTCAACACGCCCGTGCTGTTCACATCGGCATTGCCTTGCACAGTCACCTTGCCCAACGTCAAGGGGCCATCGCTGGTCATGCTCAAGCCTCCGCTGGTTTGTGCGTCCACCACATCGCCAAAATTGTTGGCCACGTCCGTGAGCAAGATGCTGCCGGCGCTGGTGACCAGCGTGCTCTTGCCCGTCACGGTGATGGGGCCAATTTGCGTGATATCGCCCGTGGTGGTGCTCAGGTCCAAATCACCCGACACCACGCTGGTGTCCAGCGACAGATCAGTCGTGGCCTTGATCGTCACATTCACAGCATCCACAGCCACTGCTTGCGTGAAGGTGTTGGCCTGGTCCAGCACCACATCGGTGTGAGCGGTGAAACTGCTTGTGCCCGTCACTGCGATCGGCGCGTCTTGCGTGATGCTGCCCGTCACCGACGTCACCGCGACATTGCCCGTGATGGTGCTGGCACCCAGCACCAAATTGCTGCTGGCCTTCAGCTCAACGTTGTTCGCTTGCAAGCTCACCACGCCGCCAAACTGGTTGGGCACGTTGGGCAAGGTCACATTGCCGCTGCCTGCATCGATGTTGCTGTTGCCCGTCACGTGCAAGGCATACATCGGATTCGCCTCTTGGCCAACCGGCGGTGATGGTTGCACCACATTGCCGCCGTTGGTTTGCACATTCAGGTCACCTCCCACATTGGCAGAGCCCAAATCAACTTGTCGACCGTTGGTGGTGGCAGACAAGTCACCCGTCACAGTGGCTTGCCCAAAAGACACCGAGCCTTGGGTGCTGGTCATGTTGAGGTCGCCCGTGATGTTGGCGCCGCCCAAGTTCATGTTGCCGAGGCTTTCGAGCGTCAAGTCACCACCGGTGATGAAAGCTGAGCCCAAATCAATCGCGCCATTGGGCGCACGCAACACCATCGGCCCCGTGTTGGTCACGCTGGCCAGTTGCAAATTGCCGCTGGTGGCCACGGAAGTCGAGGTGCCTTGCAAGGCCAAGGTGCCGCCAAAGCTGTTCAGCGGGTTGAGCAACGTGATGGTGCCAACCCCTGCCGTGACCGAGGTGTCGCCCGTCACCACAAACTGGCCTGTTTGTGACACGGCGCCGCCGCTGGTGGTCAGTACCAAATCGCCTGACACGGTCGCGTCACCCAAAGACACGGCACCACCAGCTGTGGTGACGACCAAATCACCCGAAGCCGAGATGGTGTCGGTCGTCAACGCCGCACCTTGCGTCAACACGGTCACCGTGCCCCCGCTATGCAAAGGCCCCAACGTCAATGCGTTGGTGGTGGTGAGCGACACATCGCGCCACGAGCCCGGCGTCACCTCATCCATGGTCAACGTGCCCACAAAACGATTGGTGGTGCTGGTCAAAGCCGCGTCTTGGTCTGCTGTCACGGTGGCGGTGAATCGGCTGGTGCCACCAATGTCCAAATGCGTGCCAGCGGCCTGCGACACACCACCGGCTTGGGTGGTGACGTGCAAGTTGCCGTCAATCGTCACGTCTTTCAGCACCAAGGCTGCGGCGGTGGTCAAGTCCAAGTTGAACGACGAGGCAGCGTCTGCGATGCTCACAAAACTCACCGTGCCCACGCTTGCAGTGAGGGCGGTGTTCGCGCCCAAGGTCACGGCGTGGCTGTAGGTTTGTGTGCCGGCCGTGGTCACGCTGCCACCGTTCATCGTCACGGGGCCGTTCACGCTCAGGCTGCCGCTGCCGTTCACCGTGTTGCCAAACGTCACGCCAGAGGCATTCAACGTGGTGGCCGCGCCGAGGATCATGGCTTCGCCATAGTTTTGGGTGCCCGTGGTGGTCACTGCGCCGCCGTTGACAGCCACCGTGCCACCTGCATTGGTGGTCAGGCTGCTCAAGGCATGTGTCGCACCCACTGCGCCACCAAAGGTCGTGGCACCGCTGCTGTTGACGCTCAAGGCACGGGCTGTGCTGCTGGCACTGTCGAGTGCGCCCACAAAGTTCACGCCCCCTGCTGTCAGCACGGTGTCACGCACCAAGGTGGTGGCGGCGCTGTAGCTTTGTGCGCCGGTGGTGTTGATGGTGCCTGCGTTCAACACGGCCGCACCCACCACTGCCATGTCACCCGTGCCCACCACCGCGTCATTGAAGGTCACCGTGCTGCCTGTCAAGGTGGACCCGCGCAACAACGTCACCATGTCGTTGTAGGTTTGCGCGCCACTGGTGCGCACGGTGGCCGTGTTCACCAACACCATGCCACCGGCATTGGTCGTGACGCTGCTGAGTGGTGTGGCGCCACCCACCGCGCCATCAAAGCGCGTGTTGCCTGTGGTGTTCACAGTCAGGTCATAGGCGCCGTCGACGGTGCTGTTCATCAACACATCGGCTGCGTCGGCATCCAAGGTGGTGTGGGCGCCCAGCGTCATGGCGCCGTCATACGTTTGTGTGCCGGTCGTGGTCACACTGCCGCCGTTCAAGTTGGTGGCACCATGCACCGTCAAGCTGTGGTTGCCAGACACCGCGCCATCCAAGGTCACGTCAGAGGCCGTCAGCGTGGTGTTGGCGCCCAACGCCACGGTGCTGCTGTAGTGCTGCGCAGCCGTGCCGGTGTTCACGGTGCTGCCGTTCAGTGTCAAGGCGCCATTGACGGTAAAGCTGTGGTTGCCAGACACCGCGCCGTTCAACGTCACCGTCGAGGCGTTCAAGGTGGTGGCCGCGCCCAGGCTCATGGCCTCGCCATAGGTTTGTGCGCCTGTGGTCGTCACAGAGCCACCGTTGATGGCCACGGTGCCGCCTGCGTTGGTCGTCAACGTGCGCAAGGCGTGTGTGCCACCGACGGCACCGCCAAAGGTGGTCGCACC
>JACCDQ011505907.1_pt1 | contig 15007 bp, 16 predicted proteins | sample 7446031 | NCBI WGS metagenome assembly JACCDQ01 (sample SAMN15323442, study PRJNA562643) | freshwater metagenome | isolation source: river surface water | place: USA:Blue River Watershed | collected 2017-08-17
ATATTTCAGAAATAAATACCCATATTACCGAGCCTTGTCCAATGGCGTGTGCTCCGATGAAAGCAAATACATAAAATGGCACATTGCTGAACGATTCATTGAAAAACGCCAAGGCGATAAGTCCCAAGGAAATAATATACCCAATTGAGCCTACATACATCAATACCCTGCGTCCGAAACGGTCGATTAAATACCAACCCATAATGGTGAAAATAAGGTTGAATACGCCTATGCCAGCCGTTGAAAGTAAGGCACTTTCTTTGCCCAAACCTGTCATTTCAAAAATACGGGGAGCATAATAAATCACGGCATTGATGCCTGACAATTGGTTGAAAAACGAAAATAAAAAAGCTAATAGCAAGGGCCAAGTGAATTTTTTGGAAAAGAGCGATTCGTTGCTGTTGCTGTTTTCTTGTTGTACCGAAACCAAAATTTCTTGTATCGCTTTTTGTACATTTTCGGGCGAATCCTCGGTAATGGCTAGTACTTGTTGGGCTGTGGCTATGTCGTTTTTGTGTAAAAGCAACCAACGGGGTGTTTCGGGTGTAAAGAGCATCAACAACGAAAATACCAACGATGGCAGGGCTACAATGCCCAACATCCAACGCCACGAATCGTCGCCACCGGCCAATAAATAATTAGAAACGTAGGCTATCAAAATACCAAATACAATATTGGCTTGAAACGAAATAACCATACGACCTCGGTACTTGGGAGGGGCTATTTCTGAAATATATACTGGGGCTACTACCGACGAAGCTCCGATACTTAGCCCTCCGATGAAACGGAAAAACATGAAAAGATTTACGCCATTGGCAATTGCCGCTCCAACCGACGACAAAAAGAACAAGATTCCAATCCAGAGCAAGGTTTGCTTACGCCCCAATTTATCGGCAGGAATCCCCCCAAATGCTGCCCCTATCACTGTGCCATACAAGGCTATGGCTACAGCCAAGCCGTGCGTCCAGCTATCTAAATTCCAAAGCTTCTGAATGGCTTGTTCTGCTCCCGAAATCACTGCGGTGTCGAGTCCGAATAAAAATCCGCCCAAGCCTACCGTAATCGACCAAAGAATAAGTTTGTTGTTCATGGTTAAAATGGCTAATGTTTTACAAATGTATAAATGGTAAAATGTAATTAATTATATGATTTATTCTATTTTTAAAACGAATAAATTAAAATGATTGTACTATTTTTGTAATAAAATGGAACAATTTGGAACAAGCTGATTTGCATGACTTTAGAAAAACACATCTGTGAAAAATTATACGAAGAGGTAAAAGCAACACTACAACAAGCCTTAGCCAGACGGGGCATGACCTACCGAGGCGCCGAAACCGCCATTTGGAAAATGCTCGACCCTTGTACCGAAAAAACCTATTTCCAATTGATAGTAGAAGAACACACGGGCTTGCATTTTTCGGCAACTTTCAACAATATGTATTTATGGCGAAAGTTCAACGAAGTGCAGAGCAAAAAATCAGTCAATTTTCAAGAAGAGTATTTGCAGTTTTTTGTACAATTTTTAGGCTATCCTAATCCTCAAGCCTACCTCAACCAATTCACGGTTGATTTAGGACTTTTTTTTGGTATCGACAAAAACAGCAGTATTGCCGTGATACAGCCCATTTTCGATGCCAACGGTAAAGATGGCATTAGTCAAGGTAAATCGCCGCGCCACAACGAGCAAACCGTTGATTCGGGTGATACAGAAGCTTTGCTAGAAATTATTCACTTGTTTCATGAAACGAGGTATCATTTGCCCAAACGGTTTTACGACCAAGCAATCGTGAGCAAAGTAGGGGAGGAGCTTCAATTGCAAGAACAGCGTTTGCAGCAGGTCGATTGCCTTTTTTCTATCGGCTTTTATTCCAACGATTTTTTTTGTTGGGCTTATCGGCAAGAACTTTCGGCATGGATAGAATACCTTGAAACCCCTCTGAAATTTCGGGTAAAGTATTTCAACGAGTCTTTGCAAAGTTATTGCTGGAGCGATTACTACGAAAGTTCGGAGCAGTTTGACTGCGGCTTTCTGGTAAAAATACCTTTACTGATTGGCGAAAAATGGGTGCATTGCTATTTTCTTTGTGGCATCGAAAACAAAGCGACAAGAGCCGTGACCAATTATTTATGCCAACATTGGCAAAAGCTGTCTGAAAAGTATGATACGCATACCAACGCTGCGGTACAGAACAACGCCTTTTTGATGGTTTGTAAAGTAAATAAAAATGATTTACAAGAAATCTATTGTCAAAATCTGATAGTTTTTCCTAATTTGTCGAAAAATCGCTAGGGTATCAATTGATGCTCACATTATCAAAACCTTATTTAATCCTTTTTATCTGATGTCTGAAAGAACTATTACGCCCCGCAAACGCATCGCTTTGATTGCTCATGATAACAAGAAAGCCGAGCTAATTGATTGGGTTTTCTACAACCGTGGTGTGTTGTCGAGGCATGAACTATTTGCGACTGGCACAACAGGCAAACTCATCGAGGAGGCTATAGACCGCCCTGTGACAAAATTTTTGAGTGGGCCCTTGGGTGGCGACCAACAAATTGGGGCTTTGGTAGCCGAAGGGAAAATAGATATGTTGTTTTTCTTCTGGGACCCTATGGCAAGCCAACCACACGACCCCGACATCAAGGCTTTGTTGCGTTTGGGCGTGGTTTGGAATATCCCCGTGGCCTGCAACCGTGCAACCGCCGATTTTCTCCTGACTTCTTCGCTGCTTACAAGCGAATACGAATCGACCCAAACTGATTATAGTACATATCTCAACAGAAGTATTTAATAAAAATATAAGGGACAGCCACTATAGTTGTCCCTTGTTCGTTGGTTAAGTATAAAGGAATAAATTATGACAAGCCCTTCAAGTCGTTGAGGACATCTACGGTCATAGGCTTGCTTACAAATTTCGCTACGATTTCGTAAGTATCAGCCTTTTTTATATCGGCAGGGTCTATGCTTGACGACAAAATAACCACCCTGGTTTGAGGAAAAGTATCTTTGAATCTTTTCGTAAAAACATCTAAAAAATCCCAACCGCCCATAATCGGCATATTTAAGTCAAGAAAAATGATGGCAGGTTCGTTTATTTCAGGATTTGCCTGTTTTTGGACAAGCAAATCTTCATAAAATTTTACGGCTTCTATCCCATCACTGGCCGTTTGTATATGCTTGGCAAATTGACTTTTCTGTATCAACATTTTGAGGATGACTAGCGTAATCGGGTCGTCATCTACGCATAAAATTTGTTTAAACATGACTTCAAAATATATTTAGGGTGGAAACACAAGCTGAGGCAATGAAGCCCGAAGTAGTGTTTGTCGTGTGTTAGTGACGGTACGCCAATAAAGCAAGGAAATCGTACACTATTGTTTAGTCTCGCACTAAAATAGTATTTTTTTTATTTAAGAAAATACAAAAGTTTGAGTTAGTTACGAAATAAGTTAGTAAACGGTATATAATTTTAGGTACTTAAAAAAAAAATTCAACTTTTGTATAAATTTCAAAGGTTATACTTTACTTTTTTGTGTAAAAATAAAAAGTAAAAAACCCTCTTACTCGTGGCGGTGAGCATCGTTTTTAGCGTGCGAGGGCTTTACTTTTCTCAATAGATAAGGATTATAATTCAGCAAAAAGCCAGTAAAAGCCTGTTTTTGCCTGTTTATATATTTAAACAAACCAACTAAAGTTTCTGTTTCAACATTTGTGCATTGGCAAGTCAAATTCGTCATTAGCACAAGCGACTATCGTAATGCCCAATAAATTGATTAGGTGATTGTCCATAGATTTTTTTGAATATTCTCGAAAAACTAGACGGATAGTTAAACCCAACCATATAGGCCACTTCATTGATGGTATATTGCCCCGATTGCAAATATTTGCAAGACTGTTCGAGGCGTTCGTTGAGGTGATAATTATACACACTCGTATTGAAAACAGCCTTGTATAGTGCTTTAAATTTGGCGGCACTCATGCCCACCGACCTCGATAATTCTTCGATAGTTGGACAAGGCTTGCTCAAATCTTCTAAAATCCAATCATTAACTTGATGAATTTTTTGGATGTCGTGTTTTTTAAAATGCTGTACTGGTACAAAAATGCTTTTATTGATGAGTTTTTTAAAAAACAACAACGTGAGGTCTAGTGCTGTACGATAAAACAACAATTTGGTACTACTTTGGTACAAATCTTCGTGCAACAGCGTATCTAAAATGCGGTTTAAATCAAGGTCGATGTTATCTATTTGCCACACCGCTTGATTATTGGTGATAATGCTATGTAGTACCTCAGCGGCTTCTGGTTTTACGTTGGCAATGATGTTTTGAGCAATCCATTCTTGCGAAAAGATAATCGAAAACGACAGAAAAGGCATATTGGCAGGAATGCCGATTTGTTGTTGCGTCATCGCCGAGCTCATCATCAAGCAATACGGATAAGCGTTGGGCGTGTAAGGATGTTCGTTGGTATCAACAACGTAATCGTTACAAATGGTAATGCCCCATTTGTCGTTCGACAAAGCAGGCTGTGTATTGATGTCGAGTGCTTCTTGCCATTGTATTTGCAAAAGTTCAACCTCAAACCCTGGCTCTATTTCTACAGACAACACCTTGCCTGTTCCTTGCTCATGATGAATAATATAGCTGTATTTTTCGGTTGGAACAGCCTGCAACTTTTCAATCAACACAGCAAGAAAGGCCTGTCGATTGAGATGTTCGTAAGAGATAGAATGAATACACGCTGTTTTCATATTTTTCATACTTTTGATAGAGCCTACAGCAAAAGATATGCTTGCTCTTTATCAATTAATCAAATGAATAGCTCCGCCGTAAGGATTACAGATAGCTTTGTTTTTGTATTGTTATGATGTTTTCTATACGTTATTAATAGGAATTTTGAGTAATACTTCAAAAAGATGATTGCTTCCTTTTACACTCATATTGCCATGCACCGACTGCACCCATGCTTTTACGATATATAAGCCAAGCCCTGCACCGTTCATATCTTTAGGATGATGTGCCTGAAAAAAAGGCTTAATGTCGTCGGTGGTCATGTTGTAATGGCCGGCATAACGGTTTCTAATAATAAGCACAAACATTTCGTTTTCTAAGCGTACATCGGCATAAACTTTGTACGAAGGGTCGGCGTATTGGTAAATATTTTGGTATAATTCTGTAAGCATCTGTTCTACCAAATGCTCGTCGTAGCCATACAATGTAGCGATGTTTGCTTTCATGGCTAGGTCGATATGTTTAGAAGAACTTCTTTTCAGGTGTTGGTTTATTTTTTTTTGTATTTCTATAATCTGAATTACATGGTTGCTGGCATTACGCCAAGGGTTGTTGTTGTTAGACAACTGATTGTACCACAATAGTTTACGTGTGGTTCTTAGCATCCGTTGCCCCGACGCATAAATACCTTCTATCAAGGGTAAGGCTTCTTCAATTTGTTGGCTTTGTAATAATTCAACCACAATTTCACTTAAATTGACAATGCCATTGAGTGGCGTTAGGTACTCGTGGCTCGATAAATTGTAAAAAACATCCACTGCATTTTTACGAATTTCCATGCCTACCGAAGCCTGTTTTTGTGTACTTAAAGCCAGCCTTGCCCGAATGGTTTCGACGAGGTCTTTCGACATAAACGGTTTTGTCAGAAAGTCATCAGCACCCAAATTCATCCCCTTGCGTTTATCTAAAAAATCGGCTCTTGCCGTTAGAAAAATAAAGGGTAAATACAAAAATTTGGGGATAGCCCTAATTTTTTTGAGTACTTCAAAGCCATCTACTTCATCAAGCATGATGTCGCATACAACAAGATCGGGTGCTATAGCAAGGACCAAATCAACGCCTTTTTGTCCTTCGTGTGCCACAAAACAGACAAAGCCATTGAGTTCCAAAATTGTTTTGGTATTTTCTGCCAAAAGCACATCATCCTCTATCAATACTATGGTAGGCATTTGCTGGTCGTTTTTCCGTCAATTCCAGAACCATACAAGTTCCTTTGTTTAATTTGCTTTTCAATCGCATTGGTGCTTTGTGGAAGTCGATAAAATATTTGGCTACCAACAAGCCCAAGCCTGTTCCTTTGATGCCATCGGTATTCGACGCTCTGGCAAAAGCCTTGAACAACTTTTGTCGGTCTTTTGCCGGAATACCAATACCATAATCGGCAATAACAATAGATACACTTCGCTCTGTAAAACGCAGGCGTAACCTCGGCGTTTTTTTCCCATTTGAATATTTGAAAGCATTGCTAATCAAATTATTCAAAATGTGGTTCATCATCATTCTGTCAAACTCAATAAGCCTTGGTTTTCCTTTAATTTCTAAAGTAATCGTTCGGCCATCAGCAAAAGGACTATAACGCTCGTGGAGGAGTACTTCTACAAAATTGACCAAATCTTGTGGGTAAGGTCTAAACTCTATCTTACCGCTTTCAATTTTGCTTACCAATAACAGCTCTTCCATGAGGTTGTGCATACCATGTACTTCATTTACAATGCGGTTGGTATGCAAACGAATATGCTCTGGGTTGATTTGGTTGGCATCGTTGAGCATTTCCATGATTTCGGCACTCGACTGTATCACCGAAAGAGGCGTGCGTAACTCATGCGAAACGATGTTGACAAAGCCCGATTTTAATTCATTCAATCGGCGTTCTTTCTCAATAATTTTTTGTAATTCCGACACCGCAAAATATTGGTCAGACACATCATTGAAGAATACCGCAAAGTTGAGTTCGTTTACATCGGTACTAACGTATGGTGTAAACGAATACGTTACGTGCTTCGTAAAACCGTACTTATCTTTGAACTGATACACTTTTTGTGCACTATCGACATAGCGGGTATTTTTGTAAAGTTCAAAATCTTTGATAATAAAATCGAGGTTATCAATCGCCAGTGAGTTGAGCTTTTGCCCTATGACTTCTTGTGGCGGATACCCAAAGAGCGATTCGTAAGCAGGGTTTGTAAAAACCACGTTGTAGTCTTCGTCTATTACAATGACCACTACGCTCAACAAATCAGCTACTTGTGCGATATTTTTTTCTTTTTGACGCAACAAACGCTCGGCATTTTTTATCGACGTAATGTCTATGCCATAGCCCACCACGAGGTCTATGTCGTTGTGGTCGTTTAAGATTGGCTGCATTCGTCGCAGTACATAACGCTTACATTGTTGCTTATCTTCAACCTCTTCTACAAACTCTTTGGTTTGTTTTTCTGCCAATACCGAGTTGAAAAACGCTCTTCTGGTTTCGGCAATTTGTATATCTTTTCCCCTAAAATTGATGTAATCAAAATCGTCTTTGCCAATCAGCCAATCACGTACCGATGGATTAGCAATGCCATTTTGGTTGACAAACAAGTACCGATGCTCTTTATCAAATGCCACAATATCGGCTGGCACATTATGGAGGATTTTTTCGTAAAACTGCTTTAGATGAACCATCTGATGCTCCATCTGGTGCGAGTCGGTATAGTCGTAATACAGCCATAAATGCCCCTCCAATTGTTCGTTTTGAAACAAAGGCAAATAATCTCTCAGATACAAGCGGCCATCGGCTAATTCTACCAATTCTTTATACACAGGTTTCAACTCACCTACGACCTTTTGGATATTGGTCAAAAACAACTGGGGGTCTTTAAACATACTCGCAACTGCATGGGCAGCCTCTGCACAGTCGGCGCCAACCATTTGTTCGGGTTGTGCAGGAATACTGAACAAGCGACAAAAGTTTTGGTTTACAAATTGTAAACACCTGTATTTATCTTCCAACAGTATGGCAAAAGGAATACTGTTTAGCACAAAATGGAGTTGTGTGAGTAATTTATCCTCAGTTGAAATCATTTTAACTGAAAATTAGCATAAGCTTGGCGAATTGCTTGTTGGACAATTTCACGGCTAATGGGTTTTTGGATATATGCAACAATATCGGCATCGGGACATCTCTGCTGAAAAACAAAATATTCTGATGCCGACACCACAATAATACTAATTTGGGTATGCAAAAATAAGCTTGGATTGCTCTCTAAATAGTCTATCATTTCGTAGCCATCCATTACTGGCATATTCAGGTCAAGTAATACTACTACATGACGTTCTTTCGTGTTTTTTAACCATTTTAAGGCCTCTTCACCATTTTCACACTGCTCAAAAGGCATATCAAGCATTTTCAGCATTCTGCCAAGTAGCAAACGATTGATGTGGTCATCGTCAACAACAAGAGCTATAGGTTTATCTGTCATTATTTCAAAATTAATGTATAAACAGTGCCAATAATTCCCCTTTCGAGTTGATACCTAGTTTAGTATAAATTTTCTTTACGTGGTCGTTTACAGTTGAATAACTAATACTTAAAATATTGGCTATTTCTTTGTATGACAAGCCTTTGAGTAAATAATCCATCACGTCGTGCTCTCGTTTGGTGAGCAAATCTTCGGTTGGTATCTTCTTTTCTGGCGGTTGTTGCGATATTTTAGCGAACAACATAGATGCCACTTCTGGCGAAATCAATGCTCCGTTATTTCTTACTATTTCGATTTGTTCTAGTAATTTTTTCAACGAAAGTGGCTTTAATAAATACCCGTTTGCTCCTGCTTTTACCGCCTGCCATATCAACTCTTCGCTGCACGAACCACTAATCATCACCAAATGCGTATTGGGAAAAGCTTTGCGAATAATGCTGATGCCTTCAATGCCCGATATACCTGGCAAACCTATGTCTATAAAAACCAAATAAGGCTCTTGTACAAAATTCTTTTTATCATTGAGCAGTTGCTCTATGCTACTTACCGAAAAACCAACACGTATCTCTGGTGACATCCCAAAGAATGTTTCGATATTTTCTCGCAACATCGCATCGTCTTCTATAAGTCCAATCAATATTTCCATTTTGATTACCGTAAAAGTTTTGTATCTAAGTTAATCAAAAGTAGGAAGGTTATACATATTTTGTTCTGATAAGCGTAATAAAAATATATGACTTAAATTAGATATAAATGTAATAATTATATAATAGCAACAATCTTATGTGCTAATTATCATGATGATTTTAGTGGTTAGGTAATTATCTGATGCAAATTTATGCAATGTATCATTCGGATACAATCCCTAAAAATAGGGATTTTTACTTATTTATTCTTGCAAATGTTTGCAAAATATCCCTATTTCTACTGATTAGGCTATTTTCCCAGCTTATTCATCACCCAAAATAAAGCATAACTAAACGAACAAATCCACAAACCGCAGGCTTCTCTGGCTAATTCTTGGTTGACAGACTTCATACTGATGCCAGCCCCTTCGCTAAAAAAACCTTCCCAAGCGGTCATTTGTGCCCATAAAGTGTAGCCTCCCGCAAGCGACAACAAGCCTAGTACCACGAGCAGTTCGGGATTAGAACGTTGCTGAAACGCCCGCAAAGCCGTGTAAGCTGGTATCAAATAAATGGCGTACCATAATACGCTATCGGGGTCGTTGTATTGCCAACCAGCAAAAAGCAAGAAAATAGGAACAAAAAGCAGGGCTAAGTATTTCATGGGATTGCTATGTTTGAAAAAAAATGTGTTTATCGACAAAAAGCATCAAGGGCTGTTTGGGCATCGTTGTAGCCAAGGCGTTTAGCGGTTTTAAGACTCAAACAAGCCTCGTCTGCCTTGCCTAATTTTTGTTGGGCAATGCCTAAGCTATAGTAAGCTTTGGCGAATTGCCCGTCGATTTTAACGGCGGCACTGAAATCCTGTATCGCTTGGTCTAAAGCTCCATTTTGAAACTCGATATTGCCACGGTTATACAAAGCATTGGTTTCCTTGGGGTCGAGTTGCAAGGCTTGGTCGAAATCTTTGATGGCCGCATCTGGCAATTGTAAAGCCGCTTGAATGATACCTCGCTTAACGTACAATTCGGCATTGTTGGCACTCAGTTCGATGGCTTTGGTGCAATCGTCGAGTGCTCCCTGCCAGTTGGATTGCTCCATTTTGATAGAAGCACGGTTGAAATAAGGCTTGTAGTCTTGCGGATTGAGTTTGATAGCCTGCTCATAATCGAGTAAGGCATTGGGGTAGTCTTTTAGTTCAAAGTAAGCCGCCCCACGCATATTGAAGGCAGCGGCATTGCTGGCATCTTTGCCGATGGCTTCATTGAGGTATGCTACGGCTTCTTTGGCATTGCCTTTTTGTAAAGTAACTTTTGCTTTTTCGATAAAAGCCTCTGCCGAACCCGTACAACTAGCGAAAAATTGCAGACAAACAGACAACGTGAGGCTAAAAATACAGATTTTATGAAATTTTTTTTTCATGTTAGGGGGTGAATTAAGCATCTGTGAATCAAATATTAATGAGAAACTTATGCTAAATAAAGTAAAAAATGTACAAAAATATTTACCAAATTTGGCATGAAGGTTTTGAAAAAACAACAAAAAGTGTCAACTTTGCACTGGCAAATTACCAGCTCCCTCCGAATCCCCCAGGTCTTGACCGAAGCAAGGGTAGGCAGGTTGTAGCGGTGAATTTGCCTTTTTTTGTTTTATTACACTTCGTTTTTTCTTCGTTTACAACTGTTCTATACTGTTATAGAACTTTCTCCAAAATCTTACTGATTATATCAAATCGTTTTTCTATTTTTGTACCAACAGAAGGTAATACTTTATTATTTAACACATAACTATACAACGATGAAGTTTTTTATTGACACAGCCAATCTCAAAGAAATCCAAGAAGCACAAGATTTAGGCGTATTAGATGGTGTAACAACCAACCCATCGCTCATGGCAAAAGAAGGAATCAGTGGCAAGAACAATATTTTGAAGCATTATAAAGCCATTTGTGCAATCGTAGATGGCGATGTTTCGGCAGAAGTAATTGCAGCCGATTTTGAAGGCATGATTCGTGAAGGCGAAGAACTCGCTGAATTAGACGAGAAAATCGTTGTGAAAATCCCGATGATTAAAGATGGCGTAAAAGCGTTGCGTTATTTTTCTGAAAAAGGCATCAAAACTAACTGTACCTTGATTTTCTCGGCTGGACAAGCTTTATTGGCTGCTAAAGCTGGTGCGTCTTATGTATCGCCTTTCATTGGTCGTTTAGATGATATTTCTTTCGATGGCATTCAATTGATTGAGCAAATCCGCACGATTTATGATAACTATGGCTTCGATACCGAAATCCTAGCGGCTTCTGTGCGTCACCCTATCCATATCCTTAAATGTGCTGAAATCGGTGCCGACGTAATGACTGGCCCGTTATCGGCGATTACGGCGCTGTTGAAACACCCTTTAACAGACCTCGGTTTGGAGAAGTTCTTGGCTGATTATGCTAAAACGAACCAATAGGCATATTTCCCGTAGAGGCGTTGTGATGTTCAAGATGGTGACATGTTATCATAAAAAAGACGTTGCACTGCAACGTCTCTACGGGGTAATACATTACGGTGATAATCTTTCTATTTGCCAATTGCCTTTTTCGTTGAGGGTATAGGCAATGCGGTCGTGCAAACGTGATGGGCGACCTTGCCAAAATTCTACATATTGCGGCAATAAGCGATAACCTCCCCAATGTGGTGGCCGAGGAATGTCTTTTCCTTCAAACTCGGCTATCAAGCTTTGTTCTCGTGCTTCTAACACGGCTCTATTTTCGATAACGCTACTTTGGTTTGAAACCCACGCTCCAATTTGGCTGGCTCTTGGTCGAACGGCAAAATAAGCGTCGGATTCTGCTTCGCTTACTTTTTCTATAATTCCTTCAATACGAATTTGACGCTCTAATTCGCCCCAAAAAAAGGTCAAACAAGCCGCAGGATTCTCGGCAATTTCTGCTCCTTTTTTACTCAAATAATTGGTGAAAAATGTAAATCCTTTGTCGTCGAGGCTTTTCAACAACACAATGCGTGCCGACGGCTTACCGTCTTTTGCCACCGTACAAAGGTGCATGGCGTTTGGCTCAAGAATCTGGCTATCAACAGCTTCCGAAAACCATTTGTGGAATTCTAAAAAGGGCGTAGGCAATACATCTTGTACGTCTAAGCTCCCTTTGGTGTAATTTTCTCGCAAGGCTGCGAGGTCTAGTTTGTTCATATCCTCATACTTTTAATCTAACGCCACAATATTAAAGGGTTCTTGTGAGATACACAACAAGAACCCTCTGATTTTAGGCATGACTAAAGATGATATATCCTTGTTTGCAGCATGCAGGTGATTGTGCGATACTTGTTTTATTGCAGTCCACAATCACCATGTCACGTATGCTTACAAAGCCCCAGCTTTGATTTCATCTACAACCGTCGGGTCGAGTAGGGTAGAGGTATCGCCGAGGTTGCCTGTATCGCCTTCGGCAACTTTTCTTAGGATTCTTCTCATAATTTTACCCGAACGAGTCTTAGGCAGACCGCTTACAAATTGAATCTTATCAGGTTTGGCAATTGGGCCAATAATGCGTGTAACAGTGGCCAAAATATCTTTGCGTGTGAGCTCGTCGTCATTGGTGTGTTTTTCACAAATCACATACGCATAAATGCCTTGTCCTTTGATGTCGTGTGGATAGCCCACTACCGCCGACTCCACTACACCTAAGTGCATATTGATGGCGTTTTCTACCTCAGCCGTTCCGATACGGTGGCCAGATACGTTAATTACGTCATCGACACGGCCCGTAATGCGGTAGTAGCCGTCGGCATCTCTCAAGCAACCGTCGCCTGTAAAATAGAGGTTTTTGTAGGTTGAAAAATACGTTTGACGACAACGCTCGTGGTCGCCGTAAGTTGTACGGATGATAGACGGCCAAGGGAATTTGATGCACAAATTACCCGAAACGTCATTTCCTTCGATTTCGTTGCCTTGTTCATCAACCAACATAGGCTGTACGCCCGGCAATGGCAAAGTGGCGTGTGCAGGTTTGGTTTTTGTTACGTTGGCAATAGGCGAAATCAAAATACCGCCTGTTTCGGTTTGCCACCAAGTATCGACAATCGGACAGTTGCCTTTACCGATTTTCTCGTTGTACCAATGCCATGCTTCTTCGTTGATTGGCTCACCTACCGAACCTAAAACTTTTAATGAGCTAAGGTCTTTTCCTTCTAAAAATTTATCGCCAAAAGACATCAACGAACGGATAGCCGTAGGGGCAGTATAAAGAATATCAACTTTGTGTTTGTCAACAATATCCCAAAAACGACCAGCATCGGGGTAGGTCGGAATGCCCTCAAACATCAGGGTTGTAGCACCACAAGCCAACGGGCCATATACGATGTACGAATGCCCCGTAATCCAACCGATGTCGGCCGTACAAAAATGTACTTGCCCTGGGTCATATTGAAATACATTGGCAAAAGTATAAGACGAATACACCATATAACCGCCACAAGTATGCACTACGCCTTTGGGCTTGCCTGTAGAGCCAGAAGTATAAAGAATAAACAAGGTATCTTCTGAGTCCATTTCTTCGGCAGGACAATCGGCAGAAACCAATTTTACTTCGTCTTCCCACCAGCAGTCACGCCCTTTGAGCATCGACACAGGCGTGCGGGTACGGGTAGAAACGATTACTCGTTGTACCGAAGGACATTGGATAAGGGCATCGTCAACGGTAGCTTTCAACGGAATTTCTTTGTTGCCACGGAAGGCTCCATCGGTTGTTACGACGATATTACATTCGGCATCGTTGATGCGGTCGGCGATAGATTGGGCTGAAAAACCACCAAAAACCACCGAGTGAATCGCTCCGATGCGTGCACAAGCCAGTACGGCAATCGCCAATTCTGGAATCATAGGCATATAAATACAGATGCGGTCGCCTTTCTTTGCTCCATTTTTCTTCAATACATTAGCAAAACGACAAACTCGCTCGTGCAAAACCTTGTAAGTAATGGTTTGTGAAGGCTCATCGGGGCTATTCGACTCCCAAATGATGGCAGGCTGGTTGGGTCTTGTAGCCAAATGGCGGTCGAGGCAGTTTTCTGTAATATTCAACTTTCCGCCTTTAAACCACTTCACGTCTGGCGTTGTAAAATTCCATTCTAAGGTTTTTTTCCAAGGCTTTCTCCAATAAAAGTTTTGCGCAATTTCTCCCCAAAATCCTTCTGGGTCTTCAACACTGTACTGATATTTCTCTTGATACTCTTCGAATGATTTAATTTTTAAGTCCATTTTGTGATTTTGTTTTACCTGTCTTATTGTTTAGTTACTTGAAACGTGCCTCCTGCCGAAAGCTTGGTTTGTCATAGTTAAATATGACAGGTGCTGTTTTGAAGGTACGAATTGTTAAATTTTATACTGTAAAAATACCAAATGTATTGCTGGTATCTAGCAGTTTTTATCAGGTTTTATGCTAAATAGATATATGTTTTATTGCTAAAATTATATATATCATTCAAAGAATCCAAGAAAACCAACTTTTATTGTACTTTTAAAAGAAACTAAATCCATTTTAGGCATAAAAATTGATTTTTTTATGGGTTAAAATAAATCAAAAACCTACGTAAAAAAAGCTTATTACCTTCAACACATCGTTAAAAGTAATAAGCTTTTGGGTAAAAATATAGGACAATGCCGTCAAGCCTGTAATCATGCAATTATCCAATTAAGGCCTTGGCAGCTTAATGACCTCCACCAATTTCTACTTCGCTGGTCGAAACTACATTAATCAGCCAAATAGCAGCTCCAATGATAGCAGCAGCGATGATGATTCTTAGAATCCAGTTAGGTTTTTTTTCAGTACTCATAGTTACGAAAGTTTTGATATAAATGACAAAAAATGTTTTTCAATAAAAAATAAAGCCCGAAGCTCGACCTCATAAGGCTGCGTTCAAATTGCCTACGTGGCGTTGGTGCAGGCGTTGCTCAATTTCGCCTAAAATAGCAGGGTCGTCGATGGTCGATGGTATGCTAAAGCTTTCTCCATCAGCAATTTGACGCATGATTTTGCGAAGGATTTTACCCGAACGTGTTTTAGGAAGTCGTTTTACTAAAATCGTATTTCTATAAAATGCCACCGCTCCGATTTGGTCA
>JACCDQ012182798.1_pt1 | contig 15007 bp, 12 predicted proteins | sample 7446031 | NCBI WGS metagenome assembly JACCDQ01 (sample SAMN15323442, study PRJNA562643) | freshwater metagenome | isolation source: river surface water | place: USA:Blue River Watershed | collected 2017-08-17
AACGAAGATTTTGCACAAACACTTCATGCGTTCGCGATTGAGTTTCTTTCACCAAAAGACCCAGGTCTGTCACCATGATCAAGCGTTGATCTGAAGGGCCTTGGCTTTTATCAGCGTGAAGAATAGTCGCTTTAACTAAAAAGATACCCTTCGGAGCCTGCGACTTATGAAGATATCCAGCTAAATCAAACGAGAAAAACTGAGTCGCCTGCGCCGATTCAAATGACAAAGGCACAACAGTTTCAAACTTTTCAGAGGTTTTATTTTCGAAATCATATGGCAAATAAGGGCGTTTAATATCGTATGAAATTTGCGATAAAAGATGATTCACATGTTCAGGAATCACACGACTAATTGAAATTTGTACCTGGCGAGCATTACGCGCCATCAATGGAACTTTTAATTCCCCAGACAAAGACAACAACGAACCATCGCTCATGATCGAAACTTCTTCTGGATAAGGCTTAATTTGTACCACCGAAGAAGATGTGTCGCTCAAAACGAAATCACCTAAAGATTTCAGACCTTTTCCGATTTCGATTACAGCATAAGTTTCAGGCGGAACACTGATTCGGAAAGAATGCATTTTCGAAAAAGTTTGCTCTGATGGAATAAGCGTCATCGGAACGTTCGTCATTTCTTTTTCAACGTCGCCGGTAATTTCTGAGCTGCTTGACCATGGATAATTTTTTACTTCTTTCTCTAGGCCATCGGCGGGTCTATTTTTTGGAAACAATCTGATTTTTATTTTTTCAGCAACATCCTCAGACCTTGTATCTAGGCTTGTATTCACCAAAATAACTTGCTCAGGTTCATACTTTTGATTGCGAATCACTTCCATCGCGACTGAATTGATTTTCATCGCGGTCAAACGACCCGGGATAAACAAAGAAGCTTCCTTTTTATCTTTTGCTTCTTCACCTGGAAATTTAGGCTTGTAACCTTTGCTGAGGGTCCACTTTAAAGTTTGAGGCCGATCATCAATCTCTAAAGGCTCCGAAATAATTTGAACATCATTGAAATACTTATTGAATTGTAAAGTGTAGTTCAATTTATGAGACACACCGATGCCTGATTCGGCCGAGATGCTTAACTCAAGATGAGATTTTAAATCTTCAGCAATAACCGGATGAGAAAAGTAAATTCTGAAAAGACCTTTTTTAATCTTAGGATCTTTTGGATCGATATAAAATTCTTGGCTTGTGTAAGTAACTTCTAAAGCACGAGTTTTAAATTCGCCATCTAATTTTTCAAGACGAATATGGTCGGGGAATAAAGATTTTTTAAAATCAATCGAGTATTCGGTTCCGATTTTCCAATCAGCCTTGGTTTTCGCATCGGGTTTAAACTTTAAAGATTGATCGTTTTCCCATGACCAAGTCCCTAAAATTTCAGGCTTTAATTTGATTCCATCGGTGATTACCTTATTTAGGTCTTCAAGTTTTGCAACCGATTGAGAAAACTTAATAACTAAAGGATCAGCTTCGGCAGTTTCCGGATTCGAAATCCCCGGAGCCATAATCTGAAAAGTCACCATACGTGGCTGCGGTCGCGATTTCCACCACTCGACTCCGAAATATGTTCCAACACTTAAGGCAGCTATTGCAATTATAGCGGTGCCTACTTGGGTGTAAAACTTTTTCGGGTTAGACTTCCGCACCGATAAAAAGGCCGCCATATATCGACCCAATTTTGAAGAGGCTAAAAAAACAAAAAGTTTTTGTAACCAGCTTGGAGGTGTGTAGTTGAAATCACCAAATATAATCTGCCAAATTTTTTTCATGTTGCTTTCCTTAGAAGTCTTTAAAAATTAACGAACTTTTGCACTTAATAAATCTTGATAAATCAACATACCCACAGGTTTCATTGGGGTCGCTGATTTTTGATCAAGAACGATCAACATTTGAATACGGAATTGCTCCATTAAAAACAAAGCTTTTTCAGCCAATTCACCCGCATCGATCGTACGCGGAGACTTTGACATCACATCTTGAGCTTTTTTAGTAAATGGATTTTCATCTTTTTCTAACAAACGACGGATATCACCGTCGGTGATTACACCACAAAGCTGACCTTGATCATCAAGAACGCCTGCAGCACCACGAACACTTTGATGAGTCATGGTCGTCACGACCTCTTTGATCGTGGTTTCTTTTTTAACAAACGGCAAAGCTGAACCCGTTTGCATCACTTCTTTCACACGCATCAATTTTGCACCCAAAGAACCTGCCGGATGAAGTTCAGCAAAGTTTTCAGATTTAAATCCGCGCTTGTACAATACAGCCATCGCTAAGGCATCGCCCATTGCTAACGTCGCCGTACTTGAAGAAGTCGGTGCCAAATTCAACGGACAAGCTTCTTTTTCAACCGATACATCTAAAATAATTTTCGCAGCTTGCGCCAAAGTGCTTTGCGCTTTTCCTGTTAAAGCAATCAACGCTATCCCTTGACGAGTTAAAAAATTCAAAATCGAATTCAATTCAGCCGCTTCTCCGCCGTAAGACAAAGCCACAACTAAATCATTTTTACCGATAACACCTAAGTCCCCATGGCTGCTTTCAGCCGGATGAAGATACAATGAAGGCGTTCCTGTACTTGAAAAAGTGCTTGCTAGTTTACGAGCGATTTGCCCCGATTTACCGATGCCCGTGAAAATTAATTTTCCCTGACAAGACATAATTAGATCGACAGCTTTCTCAAAATTTTCATTAATTCTTGGAATCAAAGCCAAAATACTATCCGCTTCGATTTTCAAAGTCTGCTGAGCCGTCTTAATAATTTCTGACATGAATTAGCCCTTCTGTAAGTGAGCGGCTTTCACGAAAGCAGCAAATAGAGGATGCGGGTTTAAAGGTTTTGATTTGAACTCGGGGTGAAATTGCACCCCGATAAACCAAGGGTGCTTGGTGTTTTCTAATATCTCAACCAAGTTGCGATCTTTGTTCACGCCCGTTGCACGCAATCCATTTTTCTCGAATAGGTCGATATACTTATTATTAAATTCGAAACGATGACGATGTCGTTCTGAAATCACATTCTTTTTGTAAACTTTCAAAGCCAGGCTACGCGGTTCTAGCGAACACGAAAACGCACCTAAGCGCATTGTTCCGCCTTTATCGATTTTTCCACGTTGTTCAACCATTGAATCGATCACTACATTACCGCCACGCTTACCTTCGCCGATAAATTCACGCGAAGTCGCATCTTTGATTCCGCATACATTGCGCGCGAATTCAATCGCCGCCAATTGCATACCAAAGCAAATACCGAAGAATGGGATATTATGTTCACGTGCATATTGAATTGCCGTGATTTTACCTTCAACACCACGAGTTCCGAAACCGCCCGGAACTAAAATCCCTTGCGCTTCTGCTAACTGCGAACGAACATTTTTTTGATTTAGCTTTTCGGAATCGACATAAATAATCTCAAGCTTCACGTGATTCGCCAACCCACCATGCACCAAAGATTCATGCAAAGACTTATAAGACTCTTTTAAATCCACATACTTTCCAACAACCGCGATTTTGACAATTCCTTTTGGAGAATTCTGAATCTGAGCGATTTTTTTCCATCCTGCGATACTGTAGTTTGTTTTTTTCAAATCTAAGCACTCAACTACAAGCTTATCTAATTTCTCGGCGTGTAGTGCTAATGGCACATCGTAAATGCTTTTTGAATCTTTCGCAGAGATTACGTGTTCTTTTTTAATCGAACAGAACAATCCAATTTTGTTTTTCAAACTATCATCAATTGTTTTTTCACTACGACAAATTAAGAAATCAGGCTGCAAACCAATTTCACGCAATTCTTTCACCGAGTGCTGAGTCGGTTTACTTTTCAATTCGCCCGCAACGGCGATATAAGGCACGTAAGTCACGTGAACTAAGGCTGTATTATTTTGCCCCAGCTCTAAGCGCATTTGACGAATAGCTTCGAAGAATGGCTGAGCTTCGATATCACCAACTGTACCACCAATTTCAACGATTGCGATTTCACTGCCTTGAGCAGCTTGATACACGCGCGATTTAATTTCATCGGTAATATGTGGGATCACTTGCACAGTTCCACCCAAGTAATCACCATGACGTTCACGCGCAATCACCGTGTCGTAAATCTGTCCGGCACTGACCGAGTTTGATCTTTGCAATGATGAATTCGTAAAGCGCTCGTAGTGACCCAAATCTAAATCGGTTTCAGCTCCGTCATCTGTTACGTAAACTTCACCGTGCTGTAGCGGCGACATCGTTCCTGGATCCACATTTAAGTACGGATCAAACTTCATCAACGTCACATGAAAGCCACGTGCTTCAAGCAAAGAACCAAGGCTTGCCGCCGTTAGACCTTTACCGATTGAAGAAACAACTCCACCTGTAACAAAGATAAATTTTTGTTTCAGACGGTTTTTAAACTTCGGCTTGATAGAGGATTTTTTAGTTGAAGACGAAACTTTATTTTTCACCATAGACGCACGAGTTTTTTTCGTCAAAGACGAAGATCTTTGTTTCGCCTTAGGCGAACTTTTTATTTTTGCCATATGGAATTAAACTGTAGCAGCTATTTCAGTAAGGCTTCAAGCTTTTGCAGGTCTTCCGGAGTATCAACACCGTATGTCGGTTTTTCAACTTGAAGCACCTTAATCGTTGCACCCAAAAACAACGCTCGTAATTGTTCTAAGCTTTCAAGCTTTTCGATCTCAGCCTGAGGAGCTGAACAAAATTTTTGCAAGAATTCACGCGTATATCCGTATAAACCAATGTGTTTCAAAGCGGCTGAAACAGGTACTTCAGCCTTCGCCGATTCACGCGAATAAGGAATCGGAAAACGACTAAAATAGATCGCTTCTTGATTCTTATTGATGATGACTTTTACGGCATTTTTATTGTCGAGATCTTCATGGCTTAATGGATGAGCCAAAGTCGCCATATCTAAACCCGGTTGTTGTAGAAAAGCCTCAGCCAAAGGGTCAATGTAGGTCTGATTTACCAAAGGCTCGTCGCCTTGAATATTTAACACCACATCAAAATCTAAATTGCGAGTCGCTTCGAATAAACGATCTGTTCCCGTCGGGCAATCCGAGCGAGTCATCAAACACTCGACTTGAATTTTTTCACACAGCTCTTGAATACGTTTGTCATCTGTCGCGACAAAAACTTTTTGTACTTTCTTGCTGGTGCGAGCGCCTTCAACGGCCCATTGAAGCAAAGGTTTACCTTTTAATTTCTCTAAGGGCTTACCCGGAAACCGAGTAGAACCGAAACGCGCAGGAATAACCGCAATAATCTTCTTTGCTGAATTCATGTCGCCTCCGGCTCAATCACGGTCATACTTGATCCAGCTTTTAAAAATAAAATCTTCGAAATCGTCGCAGCCCTGTTTGGTTTGCGAAGACAAAGGAAATACTTCTTCTAAACGCGATTGTTTTTTTATACGAGCAATCGCTTTAGCCTGATCATTCTTAGAAAATTTATCGGCTTTGGTCAAACCCACAGCCACCGGAATATCATGATTCATCACAAACTGAGTCAATAGCTCTTCGTCTTCAGTCCAATCTCGAGCCATATCCATCAGCAAAACTAAACCCGCAAGCTGTGGTCTTTGGCTTAAATAGTTTTGCACCATTTTTCTCCAGGTTGCGACTTGGTCTCCACCTCGAGATGCGTACCCATAACCTGGCATATCCACGATGATATAGCTGTCACCCATCGCAAAGAAATTCAGAAGAGTTGTTTTTCCTGGAGCTTGACTGACTTTGGCGATTTTTTCATTCGCCCAAACATTAATCAAAGAAGACTTGCCAGCATTCGAACGACCGGCAAAGGCAACCTCTTTCATATCAGAAACCGGAAAATCTTTCATTTTCACGGCGCTTTTAATAAAGGTCATACGAGTTGGTTTACCAGATTTTTTTTTCGCCGAAGACGAAACTTTAACTTTTGCCATATGAAACCAATCTAAACCGGTTTCATAAAATTCTCAATTCTTAGATAGATTCTTTTTTCTGAGAAATCCCACCCCTCAATCGGCTTATATTCGCGTTCGAGCCTTGAAAACTGAGTTCGAATCTTGAATTAAAGCTCAACAAACAAAACAAACACGGCTTCCTAAGGGGGAAACATGTCACTATTTCAAATCGAATTTTTAAATGACTCGAGCCAAACATGGTCGGTTTCTGAATACGCCAACATCGGAACGGACTCGACTTGCGGGATTCAGGTCACAAGCTCTGAGGCTTCGGCCCGCCATGCAAGACTAGAAATCAAAGACAAAAAGTTGATGATTAAAGATCTTCGATCAGCTTCGGGAACATTTGTGAACGGAGCCCAAGTGATCGAGGCCGTTCTTAAAGATGCCGATATCGTTTCAATAGGTGATCTCGAATTTGTGATTCACGATTTACAAATCAAAAAGAAAGATTTCCCTCTGCAAAGTCGCAACGACTACTGGAATACGCAACTGAAAACCTTAGCCTCAGTCGCACAATCAAGACACCCTGTTCTTCTGCTGGGGCCATCAGGCGCCGGCAAAGACATTATCGCGCAAACTCTTCATCAAGGATCGATCAGAAACGAAGCTCCGTTCCTTAGCGTGAACTGTTCAGCTTTAACCGAGACATTGATTGAAAGTGAGCTTTTCGGACACACCAAAGGCAGCTTCACTGGCGCCATCAACGACCGAAAAGGAGCTTTCGAAGCCGCACGTGGAGGAACTTTATTTTTAGATGAAATCGGTGATCTTCCCTATGGACTGCAAGCTAAACTTTTACGCGCTTTAGAAAATAATGAAATTCGCCCAGTTGGTTGCGACAAGCCGGTTAAAACAAATGTTCGCATCATTGCAGCCACTCACCAAAATCTTTACCAAAAAATTCGCGAAGGCGCATTTCGTTCAGACTTATTTTATCGCTTGAACGTGATCACGATCGAAGCCCCGTCTCTGAAAGAGCGTCTCGAAGATTTCGATGAACTTTTGTATTCGTTCGCAAAGCAAATGCGCGTGCGTTTTTCTCATAATGCCATTCAAGCTTTAAAAAAACACGACTGGCCAGGAAATATTCGTGAGCTTAAAAACTTAGTGGCCCGCGCATCGGCATTATATCCAAAGCAGTACATTCAAGAGCAGCACATCGAACATTTATTGAATCGCAAAGAAAGATTAGCTCACGCTCAAACAGGCGTCAGTTACGCCACGGAAGGCCATAATCAAATGTCGGTGATCAAAGAAATTGAAAAGCAAATGATTTTAAAACGTCTAGCCGCAAATCAAGGAAATCAAAAGAGAACAGCAATAGATTTGGGAATGCCCAAATCTACATTGCATGATCGGCTTCGCCATTACAATATCGATGCCGATCAATTTAAGGCTTAACTCTAAAATATATTAAGGCCTGGTTATGAAAAATATTAAGGCTTAATAATAAAGGAATTCAGTAATACTTTTCTAACCTGACCTCGAGTCAGGTTAGAATTAATTAATTGACGAAATTGATCACACAATTCTTGCTTTCCTTTAGTCACAACCAATTCATCATAAGTTTTTTCTTCTGTGGTGCGAATCAATAAATCTTTAAATTCAGCCTCACGGTCTTTGAGCTCTATAATCGCATCTGAAGAAAGCCCTTCGACATTTAGCTCTAGGGCTAACATCGGGTTCGGACCCGAACTATCAGAAGCTTTCAAGTTGATAAACATTTTTGAAAGCATCACAATGTTTTTCGAAAACTTCGGATTATCATAAAAGGCTTCAGTTTCAGTTAAAGGGTTATAGTCTCTGACCGCGCCGCCCAAGTCTGCGAAAGAAGTCATAAAAAGTTTTTGATCTAAGAATGTTTTTCGAACTCCCCAAGTAATAAAAAGCAAAAGCCCTAGAATGACAAAGCTTCCCCAAAACGACATAAATCTTTTAGGATTTTTCGAATAGCTAAATAATTCTTTAATCTTATCTTTCAAAGTGATTTCAGATTGAGCCAAAACATGAAAAGCTTGATTCATCACCGACAAATCAGCGTTGGTACCCGTAATTTTAATATCTTTAATTTGATCTAAAAATTGTGGATCTTCCGCCGCTATTTCTTTATCAATTTCTTCCATACTCAAAGGCTCAACATTGGCTTCAGTCACCTTCGTGGCATCACCCGATCCGGCTGGCTTTTGGTCTTTGGTCTCAGTCATAAAAACAGGGTAAACGCTGTTGAATACAAAATCCAGAATTTTATGGTCCAGTGCAGCGATAATCACTTCGCCGAAGTTCACAAATTCACCTAAAATAAAAGCATGATTTCTACATCAAAATATATGGTTTTTTTGAAGCTTTTCGCTTTAACTTTATTCGCCACTTCGTGCGCAACAAATGTTCCTATGCGAAATGTTCACACGGATCCTCCAAAAACGACACCCCCTGCGACGCCGACGTCGAATCCGACAACCAATGCGCCGGCCCCCGTTAAGATCGAACATATCAGCGGAACGAAACCTAAAATAACGGATGCAGAAAGAGCTCAGAAAGAAGCGGCTTATGAAATCGGGCCTCTATCTGACAAAGAACTTGAAAAATACGCTTACGAACTTGGTTTTGATCCCAAAAAAGGACTTTCTCGCTCGCAAAAAATTCAGATCGACCAACGCAAAAAAGTTCGCACTCTTGAACGCAGGCTTGATTCTCAGAAAGAACGCCTACAATACTCGAAAGTTTTACCTTGGCTTGAATCCGATGAAGAAAAAATTGATTACTTATCGATTCCATCTATTGAAGGACGACAAGCTTGGATTAATAAAAATAGAATCTGGTCGCGTGCAAAAAATTTGAAAGACTACTCGAATGTGATGGAGGCACAAGATATCGCGATGGGAATGCCTTCGGACTACGTGAAAAAATCTTGGGGCGAACCTGACGGAGTCGAAGTCAGCGGAAATCCCATCTACAAAAACGAAAGATGGAAATATTTAAGACAAATCTCTACTCCGCAGGGATACCGCCAAGAAAAACGACTCGTCTACTTCGAAGGCGGACGAGTCGTAGGTTGGGAAACAGAATAATTACTTGGCTTTTAAAAGTACCGCAAAAGCCGAGCGGTACGACCACGCCACCAACAACATCAACACGATCAACAACGCGGCCATACCTGCTCCTGAACGATCTAAAATGAAATGCACCAACGCAATATTCACGACAATTGGGGCCAGGACCACTAATGCCAACGGGACAAATATTCCAAAAATCAAAGTTAAGCCAAACATGATTTCAAGCACTTTGATCGTCGGGAATATAAATCCCGCCTTAAATAAAGCTGCTAAATAATCCTGAGCTTCTTGCGGACCAGGAGGCGGCATTGGAATAAAATGAAGAAAAAAGTTAAGACCAAAAATAAAAAAAACAAGACCCAGAATAACACGAGCACCTAAAAATACTTTTTGCATAAATCCTTCTCTCTCGCTTGATGCGAATGGCCTTATTTTGAAGGATTTTCGTCAAATTGCAAAAGAATTGTCACAGTTATTGTGACAATTCATAGCTAATAGGAAAAATCTATGAAAAGTTCCCAGTTACTAGAAGGTATCAATTGAAATCTACGAGACTTTAATGAGCCTCGTCCCAGTTAGAACCCACTGCGTAGTTAACTTTCAAAGGCACTTTTAAATCAGTAACGCCTTCCATGGTTTTTTTGATCCATGGAATTTGTTTTTCAATCTCTTCCTCGGTTCCTTCAAAGATTAATTCATCGTGCACTTGTAAAAGCATATCGATTTTAAGATCTTTTTTAAGTTCGATCATGGCCATCTTAACCAGGTCACTGGCCGTACCCTGAATCGGAGCATTAATCGCCGCGCGCTCACCGAACTTTTTGATCATTACGTTTCGATTATCAAGTTCTGGAATGTAACGACGACGTCCAAATAAAGTTTCAACGTATTTATTTTCATGAGCCGACTTAATCGTGTTTTCGATGTAATCACGAATACCGCCGAATTTAAGAAAGTATCTTTCAATAATATCAGCCGCCTCTTTACGAGGAATTCCCAAGGCTTCAGCCAAGCCGAACACACCTTGTCCGTAGGCAATACCGAAGTTCACAGCCTTTGCGATACGGCGTTGGTCTTTTGTAACTTGACTCACATCGACGTTGAACACTTCGGCTGCTGTCGCCGAGTGAATATCAAGATCTTCCGTAAATGCGCGAATCAAACCAGGATCATTCGAAATGTGCGCAAGCACGCGAAGTTCAATTTGTGAATAGTCGACCGACAAAAGCTTCTTGCCCGGAGCCGCAATAAAAGCCTTACGAACTTTTTGACCTTTTTCAGTCTTAATCGGAATATTTTGTAGATTAGGATCCGTACTTGAAAAACGACCTGTCGCCGTCAAAGCTTGGTTAAAATGCGTGTGCACGCGACCTGCTTGATCTGCCAATTCAGGTAAAGCGTCAACGTAAGTTGATTTTAATTTTGCCACTTCACGGTATTGAATGATTTCTTTTCCGATTGGATGTTCTAACTTTTCTAAAACATCATTGTCTGTCGAGTAACCGGTTTTTGTTTTCTTTGTTGCTTCGAGACCCATTTTTTCAAATAGAATCACGCCAAGCTGTTTTGGCGAAGCTACGTTAAATTTTTCATTGGCAAGTTCTTGAATTTTAGATTCTTGCTGCGAGATTTCGGCCGCTAATTCTTGTGAAAAATTCTTAAGAAATTGTAAATCTAAAGCAATTCCTTTTCTTTCCATTTGGTAAAGCACAGGGATAATTGGCTTTTCAAGCTTGTCGTATACAAAAAACAAATCTTTTTCATCAAGCTCTTTTTTCACGACGTCATTTAATTGAAGCAAAATCTGATAGATGTTTTTCATCTGATCAGCTTCAGTCAAAGTATCATCTTGCGGAATTTCTTTTTGCAAAAAATGAGTCGAAAGCTTTTCAATACTCGAACTGTCAGCGGCTCTCAGAACGTAGGCCCCTAGCATTAAATCCCAGTCTACACGCATGACAGTACTAAATTGCAAGCCAAGCTCGGTCCAAACTTTTTTCAAATCAAAACCGTTCCAGACCGTTTGAGAAAAATCCAACTTACAGTTTGAAATATCAGTTACATACAAATCCGTTTTAAAACCAAAAGCGATTTTTGAACTTTGCAAAAAGACGAACGAGTTTTCATTCTTATTCAATCTTTCTTGAATTTGTTTCGCATTCCAATCATGAAGATCAATTTTATAATCATTTAGTTCAGCTGCAGCTTGGGTCGGCTTTTCGATAACGAAAGGCACCGCACCTGAAGCTGGATTCGAAATAACTTGCTGAGTGCTTTCATCGGCCAATAAGGATTTTTCAAAAGATTTAAAGTTCAACTCTTGCAAAAAAGCTCGAAGCTCTTCGCGCTTCATCGGCTGAAGTTTAAAGTCATCCATCGTTTTATTCAAATTGACGTCTGTAACAATCGTAACTAGCTTCTTTGATAAAAACGCGTTTTTCTCTGAGGTTTCTAATTTTGCTTTGATCGATGCGCTCGATATTTTATCTAAATTTTTATATATGCCCTCGAGCGTTCCAAATTCTTCAATTAATTTTTGTGCGCCTTTGGGGCCAATACCCGCAACTCCAGGAATATTATCTGAAGTATCCCCAGTAATCGCCAAGAAATCGATAAATTGCTCGGGGGCTACACCGTGCTTTTCTTTGACCTGCTTCGGATCGTAAACAAGCTCTTTCATTGTGTCGTAAAGAAAAATATTTGAACTCACCAGCTGACAGAAATCTTTATCACCACTGACGATGTATGATTCGTAACCTTCTTTGGAAGCCATTTTTGCAACGGTACCAATTAAGTCATCGGCCTCGTAACTTGGAACTTCTAAATCTGTGATCCCAAATAGATTTCCAACTTGCTTCAAATAAGGCATTTGCACCTGCAAATCATCAGGCATCGTTGTGCGATTGGCTTTGTAATCGTCGTATAAATCTTTACGAAAAGAAGGCTCTTTGCGGTCGTAACAAAAAACCAAGTGATCTGGGTTTTTATCTTTCATTAACTTCACGATCATCGAAATAAAACCGTAGACCGCGTTGACCGGAACGCCTTTGGTAGAAGTCAGGGGACGAATAGCGTAGAACGCACGAAAAAACATCGAGCTGACGTCGACAATATAGATTTTCTTCATAGTCTGGGAAGACTACTCGGTTGGAACGTCTTTGTCGACTTGCTCGAGCTGATGAGACTCGAGCCATTTTTCACAAAGCGATTCTAACTTCACTTCGCGGGCATTTTGATCAAGCTGAGCCTTCAGCAATTCGGGATCGATCTGCCCAAGAGACAATCGACGAGCCAATTCTTTGCGTGTCAAACCTAAATAAAGATGCGCATACTGCGCGAGATTTACTGAATCCATTTAAAGATTAGAGCGTTTACTCTATACGCGAGCAAGTCTTGACGCGACCGCTTGCGCTTTTACTGGTTAAAGGGCCAGAACCAATCTAACGGTACAAGCCAATCTTAAAGTGAATCCAACGCCCAAAATCCACTCGGGATCAGCCGTATAGGCGGCATCCGCTTTTGATAAATCACAATTCATATTTCTTTGCGCGCAACGAATCTGTAGATCCTGCCGAGCCAGTTTGAAAAGAACCTGAGCCTGTTCGGATTCGCCACTTTCACAAAGAGATTTCTCTACAAAAATATTTGGAGCTATTTCAATCGACTGCCGACTGACAACGATCAAATTCTTTGTTAACTGAGAGACCAACTGCACGCCCACTTTGTCCAGAAAAAGGTGATTCAATTCACCAGTAAAATGTGCGCTTTCATGAATTAACATTGCCATTGCTTGATCACTTGTCGTTTGGCGATTTTGCTCTAAAGAAACTACAACTAGGTTTTTACCTTGTTCCTGAAAAAAACAAATCGATGAAGTACGTCCTTGTGAATCTTGGCAGGGTTCGCTTTGAAAACGAAGTTCTAAAATCTGCAAATACGCTTTTACGACTTCGATTCTTTGCGATCCATTTTCAGCAGGACTAAGAAGCCAATTTTTTACATCTTCATCAAGCTCCATCGCCTTAACTTCCGCAGCGTGAACATCGGCTAAATTTTGATTTAATAAATGTCTGGCTTCAGCAAAAAGAACCTTCACATAGTCTGTTCCGTTACCAGGCCCGCTGTCACCGCCAGCCCAAGATGAGCTTTCAGTACTTAAACATAAAAAAAGTAGCATCAATACAAGTCGAGTTAGACTTTTCATTGTATCCCCTTTCGATCTTCAATTTGATTTGAGTTTGTTAATTTAAAAAACGAAACAGAAAGTTGATAGGTCTCGTCACCATCGGATTGACTGACCAACTGAGACATTTCTTCGCGGAACTTTAAAATTAAATTTTGGGCTTCAGGAATTTTTTTTGAATCGATCGTCATCGCGCAAGAATTAAAAATTCTTTCTTGAATTGATTGTGACTCAAGAGAATCAATTGCATTGCGCAGAACTTGGCGATGATGTTCTCGAATACTTTCACTGGCAAAATCAAAAGGTGTCGTCAGTCGTTCGTGGGTTTTCAGCCAACGACCACGAGATTCTTTCAGTAGCCCTAAATGAAAAAGCCTTTGCACGGCATTTTGCACATCTTGAATATGAATTTTAAAAAATAGATTTTTGTGAATCCATTCTGTCGAAGACACAAAATTTTTAAGCTGGGTCATCTCAAGAATCGCCATGTGATACCAATCAGCCACCGCGCGAAACCGATCAAGTTCTAAAATAGAAAATCGCTTTGATGGTGATAGCTTTTTCATTTGCTCTTCGAAATGTTTTTTTTCACCGTCGTTCTTGGCATTGTGAAAAGACACTAACGAACTAAAGTATTCAGCTTCGGCTTCTGTGATTTTCAAACCTTGAACAATTTTGGTGACGTGTTCTGGACGGATTTGTCTTTTACCTTTAAAAAATAAAACTAAAGACGAATGACACTTAAAGCCCATTTGCTTTGAAAGCGCACGAATCGAAAACAGCGGATTTTTTTCTTGTTTGAACTTAAAAGTATCCACAAGAAAATGCCGAGGATCTGTGTAATGAAAAATTTTTGGTTGCATCAATGAGCCTCTGTTTAATAAGGCTCTAGCTGGGCTTGAAAAGAGTTTCAAGAAAAACTGTCACCACAAGGTGACAGTTTTATGATAGAAAAACCTAACGAACAGAATTATTTTTGAAAAATCCACCCAAGAATTCTGGGAAGTTGACAGAACTTCCTGAAACAAATTGAGAACTTACAGCACCTGACCCGGCTGGCCAGTTATGACCCAGTTGATTATTGACGATGTACGTCAAATACGCCTGCTGATCTTGGTCACGATAAATAAAAGCTTCGCCATCCGTACGGGATCCTGGAAGATCTTTTGTATCAAGACTTTCTTCAATAGTTAGCTGATGAATCAGTTTGTACATATCACGATTTGATTTTGCATGACTTGTATTCAAAATAAAATCTTGATCGCCATTGATGATAACTGCCAACTGCGTTTGCAAACTTTTTTCATACTTTCCTGCAAGCTTCGCGCAAAGATTTTTCATCTCTTCAGCCGATGCGCGCGGAACGCTGTGGGTCTCTGACGAAGAAGTTCCTAAAGCCGGAGCCGAACTTAGCCCTACTCCTGCGATCAGATCTGGGCGCAAACACCCTATCACCAAAGCTTCGCCGCCGCCTGATGACAAACCCGAAATATAAATCGCTTTTTTATCAATATTCAGCTCACTGTCCTGAGCGAGGCTTTCAATCAAAGCAAATAATTCTTTATTGTGACGATTTTCTGGCGTGTGATCCGTTCCATAATAATCCCAACAACCTAAAACGACTCCCCCATTTGGAACCTGAGGAATCGCGACCACCATATTGTATTTGTCAGCTGTCGCTTGCCAGTATCCACTTTTTTGTAAAGTTTCTGACTGCTGCGTACAACCATGCAAATTAATCATCAGTGATTGCTTCTGATGATTGGGATTACTTGGAGTATAAATAAAATAATCCATCGACCCA
>JACCDQ012254013.1_pt1 | contig 15007 bp, 38 predicted proteins | sample 7446031 | NCBI WGS metagenome assembly JACCDQ01 (sample SAMN15323442, study PRJNA562643) | freshwater metagenome | isolation source: river surface water | place: USA:Blue River Watershed | collected 2017-08-17
TGTGCGTGAGGTTCCCAACTCACCGATTGCCGCAACTTAGGGTCAGGAACCCACCGAAAACTGAACGCTGACGCGCTCCCGAAGCTTAGTAAGCCCCTCATACGGGACGAAATCCGGACGGAGTCTAAGCTGAAACCCAGTAGGTGGCGTTAGGACGAAAACCCCCGGCAAGCAATCCGGGGAAATGAGTAGTCCCGTCTTATCTGGTACCGACGCTAAATGGTCTTGGAATGGTACACAAACGTACCCGAGATGGACCCTCGCTAAACGGCCCGAGCTTGGCCCTCGTTACTGGCATCCGACCCTAAGTCGTTAAAAGTGTAGTCAATACGCAGGAAGTCGCAAACCTGGCTCCGATTTAGTATCTGAGTGTAGAGCGTACCATATTACCCACGAAAGGCAGCATAATAGCCTTTATCAAATGCCGACCCTAAGTCGTTAAAAGCGACGGCAAGCGTTGGAAGCGTAGCTGTCACGGACGTCATTCCTATATTATGGCCGACAAAGCCCAAAGTCGCAAAAAATGTGGTGGGCAGAAGTGCCGAACCAATACTAATCTCACCTACCATAGGCTACAACTGCGATAACCTAACAGCAGTCGAAGGTGCCACGGACTAGGGTCAATGCAGTCAGTGTGGGTGGTTCCCCCAGTAAGTCGTTGTTTGAGATAAAAACTTGCAAGTTCAAAAGCCCCTATCTTTGGCCGGATAGGGGCTTTTGTTTTGCGGGTACACTTTGTGGTACGCGTTCGGCGCCAAATTATACCCTCACAAAACCTATGCTGTCAAGTGCAAATTCTAAATGGCTCTGACCCTAAGCTTGAGCAAGTCTCCCAATCACAGCCACCGACCCTAAATTGCAGCAAATTTCTCAAATTTAGGGTCAAACATATACAGACGTAAAAAAGCCCACTTAATGTGAAATTAAGTGGGCTTTTGCGCATTTAAGTGCGATTAAGTCAATTTATTGCGGTTTAGGGTCAGATTTGGCCACTAAATTGCGTTCGATCATAATAAGCACTTGCTTGTTGACTTTCTCAAGCGATTCCAGCAATTCTAGGTTGCAGGCAAGCAACTGAGCGATGCGTTCGATGTGCTCGGCCTTTTTTGTTGGCACCTCACCCCTCTTGTTCAGGTATTGCTTTTTTTGGTAGACGCCGAGGCTGCTGAGCTTGGCGATTATGCTGCGCTCTGGCACCTGTAGCTGTTCAGCGAGCTCTAAGACGGTCACTCCGGCTTGGTAGTCGGCGATTAGTTGTTTGGTTGATTCTGGAGTGTATTTCATGACTGTTACTCCTTATAACCATTCGTTGGTAGGTTCTGTGATTTCTGGCACCTTCTTTGACTCGTTCATAACCGCAGTTTGAGGAGTTTTAAAGATACCGACATCAATCAGCGGCGTAGGCATTTTGTCCCAGTTCATAGGGTCTAGAATCATATATTTAGTACGATTACTAGGGTGTGCTGCCCATGTCTGACACAACATGATTTTTACAAGTGTATTACACTCTGCAAGTTCAGTGTCACCTAAACGGTATAGTGAGTACGTGGATGTTGCACTGCGTTGTTTACCTGCCTGCATTAGTCCAATATTGCGAAGCTCTAACAAACGTTCTGTGGTTAGCTCAGGAGTTTCTGTGAGCATAGCTTCACATAGTGATTCATTAACCACATAGTGCAGAGTTTCGCGCTCCCAGCGCGAGTATTCTACTGAGTTATAAAGCTTGTGTGCGTACATGATTAAGGGGACTAGAGTGCAATACTTCTTGCCCTCTCCTGTACCCATCTTTTCAAGATAGTTGCTACGACCATCCATCATAAGGAATCTGTAAAGACCCATATCTCGCTCTGATTTAGGGTCAAGATTGTCTTTGAGGTACTGAACCCCACTAATTGTTCCACCTGATCCTAAACTGTTGAGTTTATGCTTACTAAACTCCACCATAATTTGATCAAGTAGTTTAAGTCCCCACGAACGGATGTGGTAAGGCTTAATAAAGTATTCTGCGAGCGCATCATTACCTGCTTTTGCTCGAACTTTGCGTTGTTGCAGGCTAGACAATTTAGGGGCATTGTATTCAATTCCTAAATCGCCTTCGTATGAAGCCTCTGTTTCGTCAATACCAGCAAGACGAATAGCGTCTTTGCGACGCTGATTATAGCTAGAATCGTATGCGCTTTGCATAGCTGCTATGGTATTGGCCTCTGCGGTATCTGCTGCTTCTTTATAAATTCGGGCAGCTTCCTCCCAGGGAATACTAGCTAGATTGCTAGAGTAAGTTTTTGTATTGAGCTGATTTACTACAGCACGTTTTTGAAAGTACATTGTGAGCCTAAGTCTCTAAAAGGATTTGACCCTAAGCCGTTAAAATTGGTTTGGCTAGAGTCGAGGTCGGAGGAGTGGGAAAATGTATCAAATTTGAACAAATCAAAATAGCTTACCTCAATTTTAAATCTCTTAAATATAAAAGACCCTTAATTGAAAATAGTTACCCTATTTAATCATATGATACAAACTTGTGAAGTTGCTAGCATCCAGGTCCGTGTTCTAAGAAGGTGAGTGTGTTGAACTGCCACAGGGGGCAGGGGGAACACACACATTCTTTAAAACACGCTGTCTGCAACAACTTCAATCTTAATTCGTTTTAGTGAATTATTACATATATTGTATCACACTTTTTTATCAAATACAAGTGTAAATTTTGCATGGAGATATGCTCTCGATTTATAATGTTTAGCCTCGGTAAATGGACTTGAACTTAGTGGCAATATTGTTCTGGCTTAGGGTCAGGTCAAATATCTTTTTTGCCTCAAGTGCCGCAAGCAGGGCCAAAAAGTCTTCCAATTCGCCTATGAGCTCTTGCAAGTTAGTTTCCTTACGCTCTGGGTGATGATTGTCCGGGCCAAATCTGCGGATTTTTGAGACTGCTTGAATAATCTCTGCGCTTTCCTCTTGCAGTTTGTCCAGGTAGTATTGTGTGTTCGAATCCATTACTTTTGTTTCCATTGTTTACCTCGTTGTCCACATTTAGCCCACCACGAGGTGTTTTGTCGTTCATGGTTGCAGTCAGATCCGTTAAAGCTAGCATAGGACAGTGCAAATGCATCTTTGGCATTAACTTGTGGGTTGATGCACCTTAGGGCCCAGGTGCTGTGTTTGTCGGGTTGACTGAATTCACAGTCTTTGCAGAATTTTACTTTCATGTATATTCTATTTCCGTGGGGATTTCTTTCCAAGTACCGTTACCAAAGGGGTCATATGCTTCCCAGACCTGGAGTCGTTGATGTGTGCTATCAGCCTCCAATTCTGCTTTAGCTTGCATAAGCGGTATCTGCCACTTAAGTGCGTATTCTCTGACTTGTTCAGTTGTAATACGTTTTTTGGTTATCAGCCAGCGTAGTTTCATTTTGATGTGGCCTCCGCAAGTTCTTGTGATCGTTTATACCCTAAATCGTAGCCAATTTGCCAGGCTTCGTAACACTCGCTAGTCTCCAAGTATGGGTTCACAGTTTCTCGTAGTTGTTGTCCTTTGCCGTATCCAGCTTCGTAAGCGTCGCAAATCATAAAGACTTTTGAAATCATTTTTTAATCTCCACAGGAGGTTCGACACATTTGTCTTTGCCTTCAACGCGAACAATGACGCCACCATCTGTATGGCACTGCTTGATTTCTGGCACAGACCATATCAAGTAGATGACCAGAAAAATAGCAAATACTACCAGGCCACCAAATAGGCCTGCATTACCAACATCATCAGCATCAATCATTGCGTAATCCTCCAGGCAACACACCATAAGTCAATCCTAGCAAACCACAGGCCGCTATTTTTGCCAAAACCAATGCGTAACATACGATTATCTTTTGTTAGTGTAAGTTTAAGTAATTTCATCCTCGTTCCTTTAATATAGCGGCCTCATATCCAGCATCGCTGCCATCGTGATGGCCTTCTTGATATCCATCGTGATAGCCTTCTTGATAGCAAAGATGTGCAAACTTTTCAGCAAACCTTGTTAGCTGTTCGTGTGTTAGTACAGTCCAAGTTTCTGGTACTGCTTGGTCTAGGGCTTGTGCAAACAGTTTGTTAATTTGTGGTTTCATGTTATTGTCCTGTTTTAATAATATATTATAACACAAACGCAAAAGGGCAAGCAACACCGAAATAATTCAGGTTGCTTGCCCCAGAGGTGTTACAAATCCCATTCACGGTTTGCGTGCTGAATTGAATCTGGTATGTTATAGCCTTGTGAACGATTCTCCAAAAAACTATCCAACCATTCCAAGTCTAGATCATGTTTGCGAGCCCAGTCCAGCGCGTTTACTACAGTTTGTAGTTGGGCGAACTTCTTGTCAAATGCTTCAGCTTGCGTCATCAACAATCTCCAAAAACTTGTACAATGTGATTTGCGTTGGATCGTATTTAACATCGTTGATCCAAAACTCCATGTTGCGTGTGCCATGGTCGGTTTCATACATCCACCACATCAGCCAGTCATAGAGTTCTGGACCAAGCAGTTCGGCCACCAGTTCATTATAAGCTGCTTCCAGCGGCTCACAAATTGAAGCCACGTAGTTGTCTGACCCTAAAGCGGCAAAGGCTCGGTTAAGCTGATCCATACCAGCAGATTGCTTGATATGGGCCATTGCGTAGTCGTATGCGATTTTATGTGTTTGTTTCATATTTGTCCATCAAGTAATCGGTTACACGTTTCCAGCCCATGCCAAAAGCAAAGCTGCCAATAACCCAGAATACACGGTTTGCAAACTCCTGATCAATGTGTTGGAGTCCAAAAATAGTAACTGCCATTAGTGCAAGGCTAACTAGGTGTAAGGTAAATCGTGTTTGTTGAGTCATAGTGCGGTGTCTTTGTAAATTTGTGCGGCCTGTTTGGAACTAAAGCTTGAGCTAACTGGAATGTTGGTATACAGGTAGTAGTCTGTAACAACTTCGGGCTTTTGTACCTTAGTTGATTCAATCTTGCCTGTGCTGCTTAGCACATAAACAGTGTCACCGGCCTGGACTAGTTCACCATCAGCAGTTACCGCAACCATATCCGCTTGAAGTGCACTATTAACAAAAGCCTCCAGCTCGGTGCGTTGTACCACACCAATCTCGTAGAAATTTTTAAGACGTGGGTAATACTCTAGAAGTTCACGGAAGTCTTTGTTTGTCATGTTTGGTTCCTTTGTATTCAATAATTCCACGGTAGTATGCAATCTGCATGATGATACCGTGAGTTTGCCATCCGATAACAATACCAATAATAAGCGTCCACCAAAATTCATGTACGGTCATTGTCTAGCCCTATCTGAATAAAGAAGTACATGGGAATACACATAGCCACTATGAATAATACTAGAAAAAAGTAAAGAATGTCAGGATTAGTGCAATTCATCAATACTCCAGTTTATAAAGTTTCATGGGCTTGTCTTCTACACGGCCGGAAGCTTGCGTAGCCCATTTGATGGCATCAGCTTTGTCTTGTGAAAACATAGTCATAGGCCAAGATATATCTTTAACCCAATACAAGCAAACCCAGATACAATTATCTGGAATCAGTGTAACGGGTTTTGGGTTGGGCTGTGGTTCGATCTCGGTCATTTCTCCACCAGTTCACGTGCACGACGGTCAACGTCTTTGAGATGCGCATCCAATTTAGCGCGATCTTTGTTATCGCCTGATTTCTTCCAGGCTTCCCAGAGTTTGTAGGCTTCTGAGTTGGTTGCCATGTTATGATTTTTGTATTGGACTGTTTTCATTTTGACTCCATGTAATTTTCAAGATCGTGAAAAAAGGTAGCTGCACACCAAATTAATGCTACCCAAGCAGGCAACATATTGCCTTGATACCAAGCCCAGCCAAGTGCTACAAGGGCAAATACATCTGCAAATAGAATAAACAATTTCATTTAAAGTTCCAGTGTTTGGTTACAGAGTCGACGATTCGTTGTGTTGCACCGTCAACGGCGGCTTTGTCAAATGTGGTAAACATGGCGTGACGATGGTCAGTGGCCAAGATGGCTAGAATGGTTTCGCCTACTACTCGTTGTGCAATTTCTGTGGTAGTAGAGTCGGCACAGTCTAATACTAATTTATTTAAAGGGGTCATGCTGTCTCCAGTTCCTTGTCGGTTACGTCAAGTTCACTTGGTTCAAAGTCCTCAAACGGGTGCAGCCATTGCTCACGGCATCCGGTGTAATGATAGCCTTTGCTATCAAACAGCATAGGCTCAATCCAGTAAATTCTATGAGCTTCTTCGCGTTTAATACCTTTGGCAACCACAATGTTGCCATTAAACTCATGGCCAAGGTAATTTTGTGGTACGCCACGAATCATGCAGAGTGTTCCGGGTTTGATCATATTAGTTCTCCAATTTTTGTCTGAGTTCAAGGTAAAAGGTGTGATATTTAGCCATCCGCTCAATATCTTTTGGCCCAACACCTTTAAGGCGGCGAATATCAGTATTGTGTCGCAAATCGGCCATTTTAACCATCATTGCATCACGGTTTTTGAAAATCTTTTCTTTGTACTGTTCATAGCTGTAGCCTTTTTCTTTGGTCAGTGCCATAATACCTTCACATACTCGCAAACTCATGCCAGCAGTCATCAAGTCAACGTATGTGGTATCAGTATCTTCAATCACATCGTGTAGCAAGGCCATGCATTGCAGTTCTTCGTCATCAGTTTTCAAAAAGCTCATAACTCGCAATGGGTGCAAGATATAAGGTTTGCCACCTTTGTCAAACTGCCCGTGGTGGGCGTTGACGGCCAGGTGTAGGGCTTTGTCAAGCATTTCGCCGCGTTTCATATTACATCTCCACGTAAGCGTCACCGACCTCAAGGTCAAACGCACTATAAACATCCAGACTTAGATTATCATCTGGCAATACTTCGGTCAAAAACGGCATAATCTCGTCATAGAGCACACCCTCAGCAGGGTCACGAAACATAACCTGTAGGTTACCAGTACCGGCTTGGCGTCGAATGTTTTCTAAGTTAAAAATCAGTGTGTCTAGTGTCATAGTGTTTTCCTAATCAATATAAATATTATAGCCCAAAAAGCAAAAAGCCACAAGTGCATTTCTGCAAATGTGGCTTAAATTTGTTGCTAAAATACAACACTTATGGTTTATTGGCTGGAAATGGCCAGTTTGAATTATTAAACTCGTCATCTAGACGTAGTTTTTCTTGGTCGATACAAGTGCAGTTACGTCCTTGATTACAGTCACCAGTACACTTGGGTTTTGGCGAAGAGTTTTCAGTGTAATAGGTGGCAACACGCCACGCCCAGATAAAAACTGCGGCGATAAGTATGATAATAATTAGTGCGCTCATTGAAATGCATCCTGTGGGTTAGTTGAACAAGTAACGGTATTTGGCCAGAATTGTGGGCTAGGAATTGTGCCTGGCGTAAACTGTGGTGGAGTAGACTGCTTAAACCAAAAGTTGCCTTCTAACTTAGCAACTCGTTCTTTTAGATGACGGTTCTCAAGTTCCAAGAAAGCCAACTTAGCTTCTAGGAACTCAAACTTATCTAACATTTCTTTGTAGTTCATGGGTAAATCTTTCGTACTTTTTTGGATTTAATAGTCTTACGTAACTTCAGCATTTCCAGCAAAGTTTTAGCCATATCAAGCGAATCTACGACGTAGTATCGGCTAGCGTTATCTCCAGCCATTGGGGTCCACCAATAGTCGTCTTTTTTGACTTTTTGATTGTCGTAGTAGTACCAACCAATTGGCCCTAGCTTACGAACAGCAAATGTACCACTATCAAACTCTACAATATGTGGCTTGAATGGGTTATAGAATTTACGTGTCATGGATGCATACCTTCCAGCTGCTTGTTAACATAATGCATCAGATTTTCACGAGCACGATCATATACTTCACAAGGCTCAACCATCTCAGGGTCTAGACCCTCAACTGCACAAGCCCAATCAAGCAGCACTTCATTAATGTTCTCATACATGGCACGTGCACCTTGCTTGAACGCTTGACGCATCCAGTAGTCTCGCATAGTCACATCTGGGTTGAAGTTAAATGCGGAACCGTGGCACATACTACGATTGCTACCTTGTTCAGGATATTGCTCCTCGTAATACCATTTGATAAATTCTCGATCTAGGTTAATATTTTGTTTCATTAGTATGGTCCGGTGTGATGGTCGCAAGCGTTTGTAATATCTGGGTAGAAGGTCTCAACAGCCTTTAGCACCTCAGCGTCTGTACCGTACTTGCGAGCACTGCGCAGTGCTTGGTACAAATCGCTTAGTAGATTGTGGTATTGCTGTGCATTAAGATAAATGCGGGCTTGTTCAGCATCTTCGCAAGTAATTTTAAGTTCTAGCATATTTGTTCAGTTGTTTGAGTGTGTTAAGATCGGTAACAGGCTGATAGTTTGATTTAGCCATTGGCACGATACAATGTTTAAAAGCACGTGCATGTTTGTCACCACACGGTAAGCAAAAGTGGTAGCCAAGATTCCATCGGGCGGCTAGAACAGGCTCAGCACAGTTTACACAGTATTTTTGCATAATTTTCCCTTTAAAACACTAATTATACAGGGAATGAACAGCTAAATCAAGTGTCAATCATCAGACTTTAATTTTCGGAGTTTATTTGCTAAAATTTTCAGGGTACGCTCATATGCACGCACAACTGCTCGTTGACCAACAAGCCATGAAGGTTTAAGTCGGAGCGCATCTACTTCTTCATCAGTAATGAAAATACTTTTAGTACTTCCGTCAAACCATTTTATTTTATGACACTCAACTTTTATTATTTTTGGTAATGTAAGCGTTTCTTCTGAACCTGGAGGTATTTTTAAGGCTAAGCCTATAACTCCGTCCCGCTCACCGGCTTCTAGCACAGACAATGGTAGTTCTATGCAAGTAATGGGCTCAAAGTCCCGTGTATATAGTATAACATTCATACATGTAAAATCTCCAGTTAACCTAGTATATCACATAACAAAAAAGCCCAGCAAGTCAAATTATCTTGACCTACTGGGCTATTTGTTACCATCGTGCTTCGTTTGGAATCAATTTGCGGAACTGAATCCATCCACGCAAGTTGCCTGACCACAGTTGGTGCTGTCGATCGCAGTGTGTAATGCCTTCTACTTTTTCCCACTGCTCAATCTCACCATCCATTGGAGTAGCTTGATGTTCAACTGGGCTAGCGTGAGCACGGCTAGATTCAATCAATTGCTGATAGATCTTGCTCGCTTTCTCAAAGCTGTCGTCATTCTTACGATACGACACTTGAGCACAGCAGCTAGCACTAACAATGCGCGCTTCTTCCGCCGATAGATCATCACCTTTACCGTCGCTATAAAGAAGCTCACCATTAATAATACTACGATAAGTATTGACATAAGGAACATGCCACTCTCCTGGGTTTAGTAATTGAGGCGTGCTGGATTCATATGCGTCAAACATTTTTTGTGCCAGTTCAGCAATCTCGGGCTGGGCATCAGCATAATCTGGAGTATTCTTACGAAGCCAAAAGAAGTTTGCCCACTCAGTGCCTGAGATGACGGTTTTCATGATCATCCACGGTTCAGTGACACGGTTAGTGATTTGCTTATGTGACCCTAAATCGTTGAGTTGTCGTGCAAAGTCAATTGCAGCGTCCCGTGCTTTGGCCCACACATACATGGCCATGCTTTTATCAGAACCTTGCAGTTCTTCTTTGGCTTTCATACCTGCTTGGTTTTTACCCCAAAACACAGGGCCAGCAGTATTAGCACGAATATGATCGTGCATGGCTGTCACAGGAATAGCACGACTAGATGCCGAGTTTTTCGACAACATACGGTGAGTATTGAGTTCCGCTAGAATAAAGCGAGGATACTCAATCTCCATTGTGGTCATGCGTTCACCTGTATGCGAAATTGAGTCCGCAACAATTCGAGCTGTGATAAGGTCTTTAGGTAATTTCATTGGTTAGTATAGTTAGTGGTAGATGTGAGGTATATCCAAACAAGGCAAAGTATTCGTTGGTTTCGTCTACGTAATGTTCGACCCATAAACCATGCTTGCCTGCTAGTTTGTAGTTGTATCCAACCAGCAGGCAAGTTTCGCGGATTTCATTATAGGACTTGTTCATACTATAATAGTTTTGAAAGGATCAAATCCGATGCCGTCGTTCATGGCTGTGTAATAACCATGAGGGTTAGCAACCACACGAGTGTCGCCAAGCAAAATATCGGTGGCATCATGCGTGTGTCCGAAAAGCCAAGTAGTATCAGACATATTGGCAATATAGTCACCCAGATCGTTTGCAAAGTAGTCATTGATTAAGTCCGGTCCACGAAAACGTGGTGCAATGCACTCACGGGCGGGTAAAAAGTGTGTAACAACCACAACTTTTTTACCATATCGGTGTTCATATTGGTCTTTGATAAAATCAAAGTGCTTGTAATATGTTTGTGCACAGCGATTTACACCAAAATCACGAATCATACGGAAATCGTTGATTCCTCGCTTGGCTGCACTTTGACTAAAAGGATTGTCTCCAAAATTAGTCCACAATGTGCCACCAACAAATAGTACATCGTCAATTTCAACAGTGCCAGGGTTCAAAAAGTGTACGTTGTCGTAAGCAAGGCACTTGTTTTCCATTTTGGCATTGAATTCATCAAAACCAGTACCATAGTACTCGTGGTTGCCTGGAACATAGACAATTTCAGGAAAACCTTGGTCTAGAAAGAACTTGATAACGTCCATGGTGTTGGTGCTGCCGCTGGCAATGTCGCCAGCAAGCACAAGCACATCTTCGCCGCGATATTCGGCAAAAGGCTGAGTTTTATACGGAAGACGAAATTCCGTGTGCAAGTCTGATAGTAGTCTAATCTTCATAATTTTATCCTTAAGCCTATATTATAACAGATTAGACATTGGCAATCAAGCGTAAAAAATGTGATTTCCAATTACAGCTAGAACACGCTTGTTGCGGTTCCAGGACGGTTTAACCTGTTTGGTGTGGAAGTAAAGGGCTTTAAAGTTTGGTAAGTGTACTGATTTGGTTAATACCGCAGTGGCAACAGCCACAGAAGCTTCCCAGGCTTTAATATCCTTGATCTTCTTTGGTTTGGTGTTAGTCCAGGAGAATTGGCGACTAGCATACACAGCACGGCATATACTAGATTGAAACTCTCCAGATTCTACTCTATTTACGGTAACCTGTGCAACTGCAATCTGACCATTAAGCGGTTCACCTCGCGCTTCATGGTAAATGTTGCGTGCAAGGCAGTCAATATCGGATTGTTTAGCAGATTGGAGTAAGGGTGAGTTTACCGAGGCCGTCCCTAATGTTATAGTTGTTAGCAAGCTTGCTAGTAGCGTGCCTATTTTTATTTTGTTCATTTAAAAGCTCCAGTAACGCGTCGAATGATTGCGATTCAAGCTCAGAAGCCTGACCACTATCAATTAGCTGGGCTAGGTTCTGTAGCAGCGTTAGATTTTTGTAAAAGTTCATGTTGTTCAGCCAGTTCGTTTAATTGGCGCTGAAGGTTATTAATAGTCTCGGCTGCTTGGTTAATTGCGTTACTTTGTTGCATAATAACTTCGGCAGCTTTAATTGATAGTGAGGTAGGTGGACGATTCTCTTGATAAGGCTCACCAAGAGCGTCATGTACGGTATAGCTTTCACCATGTCGTAGTCGTTGAATAAGCAGGTTAATGTCCATGTTTACTGATAAATTTTTAATCGAACACTCATTATATACCAAATAGGCTCGACTTTCAAGTCCAATTTTTACAAATGCTGCGCCAACGGCCTTTAAAAATTTAGATGTTGACCCTAAGCTGCTAAGGTGATATAATTACCCAAGTTATAACTACGAGGTCTATATTTATGACATTCAGTGAGTACATAAAGCGTCATGCAATTTATTCATATAAAGAGTTCTGTCGCCAGAACTATATAAAGCCAGAAATTGACGTTGACATTGAACAGCCTAAGTTGTGTGCACTCGTAAAACCTGCACTTGAACCCAAACCTCAAAACAAGTATAATTAAAGCTCACCGCAACTTTTAACAAATGAATATGCCTAAACAAGACGACATTGATCACATCACAGTATTTGGTCCCCAAGTTACTTTAACAGACGCACAAAAACAGCAAATATACACAGACGCTAATAATATTCTAGACCGTGCTATTAAAGCTGAAAAAGAATATGGCGCAGCACTAAAGTTCGATACAGACAAACTACCACTTAACTTGCTTAGTACTGAAGCAATGAACCAAACAGCCGCTGTGCTTAAGTTTGGTGCACAAAAGTACGCAGAACACAATTGGCGCAAAGGTTTTGCCTGGAGCCGACCATTAGCCGCAGCAATGCGACATCTTACAGCATTTAATGATGGCGAAGATCGAGACCCAGAATCTGGCTTATCGCATCTAGCTCACGCAGCCTGCTGTATTATGTTCCTTTTAGAATTTGAGAAAACTCATCAACACTTAGATGACCGATACAAACCAGACGTACCGCAGGCTAGCCAAAAGCCTGAACAAGACAAGAAAAACCCTTACACAGGTCTGTAAGGACTTAGATATAGATATTGACGATGTTGATGACTTTATGTTAGAACAGCACGTTCAAGAGTGTTCACACTGTGGTATTTGGGGCACAGACCACAGAACAGATGAAGACAGTTTCGCAGTATGTAAATTATGTTTTAGCTTAGTAGGCGGATAATTTTGCGTTTGACATAGCCTTGTAAATTTGATATAATAGTGGCTATGAATACATTTAATCCCAACATTAATCGCATTGGCTTTGCCTGCAAAATTCAAACTGACCATGACAAAGCTGATAGTGACTTGAACACCAAGTCTACAACCATCAGCTACTTGGCTCGTCAAACACCTGATGCACAGCGTGCTAAGCTGTGGGATTTGCTCAACCACAATTTGCCAGCGTTTTATCGCCAACTTAAATATGTGGCCAAGCTGCCTGCCAACCAGCGTATGTTTCGCATTACCAGCGATCTCTTGCCAGCATATACTCATGATGACTATATGCCGTTTTACTTTGAACCCGATGTAGTTGCCAAGTTAGAGTACTACCTAAGTATGTGTGGCGAATTTGCTCGTGCCAATGATATTCGCCTGAGTTTCCACCCAGGCCAATTCTGTGTGCTTGCCTCCGAGAATCCTGGTGTTGTTGAGAATTCCATTACCGAGTTCGAGTATCATTGCGACTTGATTCGCTACATGGGTTATGGCAAATCTTTTCAAGACTTCAAGTGCAATGTGCACGTTGGCGGCAAACTAGGTCCACAAGGTATCAAAGCTGCTATGCGTCGTCTGAGTCCCGAAGCGCGTAATTGCTTGACCATTGAAAATGCCGAGTTTACCTGGGGCCTTGATGCTAGCCTTGAGCTAGTTGACACTTGTGCTTTAGTTCTTGACATTCACCATCACTGGATTCATAGCGGTGAGTATATTGAGCCTACCGATGCACGTTTCCAGCGTGTAATTGACTCGTGGCGCGGTGTACGTCCTGTTATCCACTATAGTGTCAGCCGTGAAGATGTGCTGGTCGACCTTGATCCGCGTTATAAGCCGGATTTGGCATTGTTGCTAGACTGCAACTTTACCAAAGCCAAGCTGCGTGCACACAGTGATTACTACTGGAATCAGGCGTGCAATGATTGGGCCTTGACTTTTAGTCCCGTTGCCGATATAATGTGTGAATCAAAACAAAAAAACTTGGCAAGTACCAAACTTGCAAAGCAATGCCTTACTCCAACAGTTACCTAAATTCAAATAAAATGCACAATAATCCGAACCTACGCGAATTTGCGGAAGGAACTAAAAATGCCGCTATCTTTCAAACTACAGCCCCTTATGCAAACATTTATCAAGGTTCTAATGACCGCTGGTTATTTGTGTGTAGTGCTGGCCTCTTGCGCTCCCCAACCGGTGCCGCTCTAGCAATTGCACACGGCATCAATGCCCGCAGCTGTGGAAGTAACTTTAACTACGCATTGATTCCTTGCTCGGCTAATTTGATTAACTGGGCTGATAAGATTGTGTTTGTTAATGCGGAAAACTTGTGGCAATTGGAAGACAACTTCTTGGGTCACAGCGATTTGCTGAATCAGATTGAACGCAAGAAGATCGTCTTAAACATTCCAGACAACTTTGAGTACATGGATCCTCAACTGGTGAAGATCTACGAACAAGAGTTGTTCAAGCCTTATGGTCCAGTAACAATGTAATCTAGGCCGCCCGTGGTCTAACGGATAAGACAAGGGTCTTCTACACCCTTAGATGTGGGTTCGATTCCTGCCGGGCGGGCCAATAAATTTGATCTTGATTGATTGCCTGAATCAGCTTATAATATAGGCTGATTTGGAGAATTAATATGAATAACACAGTATATGTTGTAACCAGTCTAGAATTGGGCTGGGATTGCGTTGTTGGAGTTTTCAAAAACGTAGATACCGATAAATTGCAAAAGTGCTTTCCGTCACCTCCATACGTTATCAGCGATCAAACCGTTGAGTTTAGTCTAGATGGTTGGGAGAATGATGATGAGTAATTATACACCAGACGTTTGGGTTGTGTTAGAATTTGACGCACCCCAACTAGAAAAACCACTTCGCAAAGTATTTGGCGGATGGTACGGCGGATACACTGGGTCGAATAGTTGGAAACTCAATTCGGGCATTACCGCAGTTCGCATTGATGATTCAGGTCATTACGAGTTTGATGGATATAGTGGAAGCACATACTACTGCCACTTCAACAACTATCACATGAGTTCACTAATGCAAGACGTACTTGCACAATGGCAAAAACAAGCTGAACAGCGCGGCGATGTGACAATCAGAATTTTGAGTATTGACGAGATTGTTAAAACTTGATATAATATAGGCTGATTTGGAGATATTATGGCAGGCTATTCACGCGACTTTTTAATTGATGCTTTTATGTCACGATACATTAAGTGTACCTTGATCTCAATCGAGAGTCTAGTGCATCTTGAACAA
>JACCDQ010271967.1_pt1 | contig 15003 bp, 9 predicted proteins | sample 7446031 | NCBI WGS metagenome assembly JACCDQ01 (sample SAMN15323442, study PRJNA562643) | freshwater metagenome | isolation source: river surface water | place: USA:Blue River Watershed | collected 2017-08-17
AGGTCGTGCTGCAGCGCATCCGCGACGCCGAGCGCGAGCAGATCCTGCAAGACTTCCTCGAGCGCGGTGACGCGCTGGTGACCGGCACCATCAAGCGCATGGAGCGCGGCGATGCCATCATCGAATCGGGCAAGATCGAAGCGCGCCTGCCGCGCGACCAGATGATCCCGAAGGAAAACCTGCGCATCGGCGACCGCGCACGCGCTTACATCCTGCGTATCGACCGCAATGCACGCGGCCCGCAGGTGATCCTGTCGCGTACCGCGCCGGAATTCATCATGAAGCTGTTCGAACTCGAAGTGCCCGAGATCGAGCAGGGCCTGCTGCAGATCAAATCTGCTGCCCGTGATCCGGGCGTGCGCGCAAAGATCGCCGTCTACACCAATGACAAGCGTATCGACCCGATCGGTACCTGCGTTGGCATGCGCGGTTCGCGCGTGCAGAGCGTGACCGGCGAACTGGGCGGCGAGCGCGTCGACATCGTGTTGTGGTCCGACGACCCGGCGCAATTCGTGATCGGTGCGCTGGCGCCGGCCAATGTGTCGTCGATCGTGGTCGATGAAGACAAGCACGCGATGGATGTGGTGGTCGACGAAGAAAACCTCGCGATCGCCATCGGTCGCGGTGGCCAGAACGTGCGCCTGGCGTCCGAGCTGACCGGCTGGCAGATCAATATCATGACCGCTGAAGAATCGGCCGACAAGGCAGCTTCCGAGACGGCCGTGATCCGCGGCCTGTTCATGGAAAAGCTGGACGTGGACGAGGAAGTCGCCGACATCCTCGCGCAGGAAGGCTTCTCGACGCTGGAAGAGATCGCCTATGTACCTATCCAGGAGATGCTGGAGATTGAAGCCTTCGACGAAGACACTGTCAACGAGCTGCGCAACCGCGCGCGCGATGCACTGGTGACCGAGGCGATCGCTTCCGAAGAAGGCCTGGAAGGCATGGACGATGCGCTGATCAACCTCGAAGGCATGGACCGCGTCACCGCGGGCAAGCTGGGCCTGTCGGGCGTGAAAACCCTCGAACAGTTCGGCAACCTCGCCTATGACGAGTTTGGCGCGATCCTCGCATTGCCGGCCGACCGCGCACGTGAACTGATCGACAGCGAATTCAAAGATGTGACCGACGATGAGATGCGTCTGATCGACGCGAAGTACGACGACCGCGCCAAGGCTTTGCAGGCGCACGTGTGGAACCTCGCCGAGAGCAAGTGAACGAACCGACGAACATCATCAGAGTGCAAAGCGTCACAAGAAAAGAGGACTGAATGGCGAGTAACAACGTAGCCCAATTTGCCGCTGAGCTGAAGATGCCGGCCGACGTGCTGCTCAAGCAGCTGCGCGACGCCGGTGTCGACAAGAGCTCGGCTGAGGACGCTTTGTCCAAAGAAGACAAGGACCAACTGCTCGGACATTTGCGCAAGTCGCATGGTGTGGCGGCGGACGGCGAGAAGAAGAAGATCACGCTGACCCGCAAGGAAACCACCGAGATCAAGCAGGCAGATTCCAGCGGCAAGTCGCGCACCATCCAGGTCGAGGTCCGCAAGAAGCGCACCTTCGTCAAGCGCGATGACGCGCCGGTGGCCGAGCCGGAAGCACCGAAGGTAGCTGCGCCGATCATCGACGAAGCCGAGCAGGCACGTCGCGATGAAGAAGCACGTCGTCAGGCCGAGCTGATCGCCCGCCAGGAAGCTGACCTGCGTGAAAAGCAGGAGCACCTCGCGAAGCTGGAAGCCGAGCGCGCTGCCGAGATGGCACGTGAGGCCGAGCTTGCGAAGCAGGCCGCCGAAGCGGCTGCTGCCGCTGCCGCAGCCAATGCCGCGAAGGCTGCTGCCGCACCGGCCGTTGCCGCCGGCGCCGCAGCGCCCGCCGAACCGGCTGCGCCGTCGGCTGCCGAACAGGAAGCTGCTGCCGCAGCGGCCGCTGCCGCCCAAGCCGCTGCCGCCCGCGCTGCTGCCGCCGAGGCAGCGCGCAAGGCTGTCGCCGACGAAGTCGCACAGATCAAGGCGATGATGAGTTCGCCGCGCAAGGTCATCAAGGCACCGGAGCCGCCACCCGCGGCCCCCCGTGCCGAGGGCACGCTGCACCGTCCGGCCACCACGGCCGACAAGAAGCCGGCCGACAAGAAAGACGCGAAGCCGGGCGAAAAGAAATCGATCAAGTCGGCCAATGTGTCGTCGACCTGGCAAGACGAGAAGAAGCGTGGCGCCGGCGGTCTCAAGACCCGTGGTGCGCCGACCGGCGGCCGCGATGGCTGGCGCTCGGGTCCGCGTGGACGCCGCAACAGCCATCACGATGATCGCGAGTCGAACTTCCAGCAGCCGACCGAAGCCATCGTGCGTGAAGTGAACGTGCCGGAAACCATCACCGTCGCCGAACTGGCGCACAAGATGGCGGTCAAGGCAGCCGAGGTCATCAAGCAGCTGATGAAGCTGGGCCAGATGGTCACCATCAACCAGGTGCTGGACCAGGAAACCGCGATGATCGTGGTCGAAGAAATGGGCCACGTCGCGCATGCGGCGAAACTGGATGATCCGGAAGCACTGCTCGACACGGGCGTGGAACATGTCGACGCCGAGCTCAAGCCGCGTGCGCCGGTCGTGACCGTGATGGGTCACGTCGACCACGGCAAGACCTCGCTGCTGGACTACATCCGCCGCGCCAAGGTTGCCGCGGGCGAAGCCGGCGGCATTACGCAGCACATCGGCGCTTATCACGTCGATACCGCGCGCGGCATGATCACCTTCCTCGACACCCCGGGTCACGAGGCGTTCACCGCCATGCGTGCACGTGGTGCGAAGGCAACCGACATCGTCATCCTGGTCGTTGCGGCCGATGACGGCGTGATGCCGCAGACGAAGGAAGCGATCTCGCATGCGAAAGCTGCCGGCGTGCCGCTGGTGGTCGCCATCAACAAGATCGACAAGCCGGGCGCGAACCCGGACCGCGTGAAGCAGGAACTGGTCGCCGAAGGCGTGGTGCCGGAAGAATACGGCGGCGAGTCGCCGTTCATTCCGGTGTCGGCCAAGACCGGCGATGGCATCGATACGCTGCTCGAGAACGTGCTGCTGCAAGCCGAAGTGCTGGAACTGACCGCTGCGGTCGATGCGCCGGCCAAGGGCCTGGTCATCGAAGCCAAGCTCGACAAGGGCCGCGGCCCGGTGGCGACGATCATGGTCCAATCCGGTACCCTGAAGCGCGGCGACATCGTGCTGGCAGGTTCCTCGTACGGCCGCGTGCGCGCGATGCTGGACGAGAACGGCAAGACCATCACCGAGGCTGGCCCGTCCATCCCGGTCGAGATCCAGGGCCTGACCGAAGTGCCGGCCGCCGGTGAAGAAGCGATGGTGCTGACGGACGAGCGCAAGGCGCGCGAGATCGCGCTGTTCAGGCAGGGCAAGTATCGCGACGTGAAGCTGGCCAAGCAGCAGGCAGCGAAGCTGGAAAACATGTTCGAGCAGATGGCCGAAGGCGAGGTCAAGAACCTGCCGCTGATCATCAAGGCCGACGTGCAGGGTTCGCAGGAAGCGCTGGTCACATCGCTTCAGAAACTGTCGACCTCCGAAGTCCGTGTGCAAGTCGTGCACGCCGCGGTGGGCGGCATCAGCGAATCGGATGTCAACCTCGCGGTGGCATCGAAGGCTGTCATCCTCGGCTTCAACACCCGTGCCGATGCACAGGCGCGCAAGCTGGCCGAGGCCAATGGCATCGACATTCGCTACTACAACATCATTTACGACGCGATCGACGAGATCAAGGCGGCAATGGGCGGCATGCTGTCGCCGGAGAAGCGCGAACAGGCCCTGGGCCTGGTCGAGATTCGCCAGGTCTTCGTGGTCAGCAAGGTTGGCTCGATCGCCGGTTGCTACGTGCTCGACGGTATGGTCAAGCGCGGCGCGCAAGTCCGCCTGCTGCGCAACAACGTGGTGCAGTGGACTGGCGAGCTCGAGTCGCTCAAGCGCTTCAAGGATGATGTGAAGGAAGTGAAGTCCGGCTTCGAATGCGGCCTGCAGCTGAAGAACTACAACGACATCCAGGAAGGCGACCAGTTGGAAGTCTTCGAAGTACAAGAAGTCGCACGTACGCTGTAGTCGCCCATTCGCAAACCTACTGCGCGTCCCGATTTCGATCCTGCGATGCTCATCGTACATAAAGTACGATTGCGCTTCTCGGATCGAACTCGGGTCGCTCGCTACGGTTTGCGAACAGGCTTGATACCTTCGATTTAACTCCGGTAATCTGATTCATGGTCAAGCACAGCAAATCCATCCCGGGCCGCAGCCTGCGTGTCGCCGACCAGATCCAGAAAGACCTGGCCCAGCTGATCGCGATGGAGGTCAAGGACCCGCGCGTCGGCATGGTGACCCTCACCGAAGTTCAGCTGACGCCCGACTACGCGCATGCGAAGGTGTTCTTCACGACCCTGGTCGATGATGACGCGGCGGTCCAGAACACGCTCAACGGCCTGCGTAAAGCAGCCGGCTTCCTGCGCGCGCAACTGGGCAAACGGCTGCACATTCACACGCTGCCCGAGCTGCACTTCGTGCATGACACTTCGACCACGCGCGGCGCCGCGCTGTCGAAGCTGATCGACGAAGCCAACGCCACGCGCGCTGCCGACAGCGACGAAAACTGATCCCTCCGCAATGAACAAGGTGGCAAAGCGCAAGCGCGTGCCCGTGCATGGCGTGCTCTTGCTCGACAAGCACGTCGGCCTCAGCAGCAATGACGCGCTGAACAAGGCCAAATGGCTGCTGAATGCCGAGAAGGCCGGCCATACCGGCACGCTCGATCCTTTCGCCACCGGCCTCTTGCCGCTGTGCTTCGGCGAAGCGACCAAGTTCTCGCAGGACTTGCTGGAAGCCGACAAGACTTACGAAACCGTGGTGCATCTGGGTATCAGCACCGATACCGGCGATACCGAAGGCGAAGTCGTGGAGACCCGGCCGGTCGAGGTGAGCGTCAACCAGATTGAAGCCGTGCTCGCGCATTTCCGCGGTCCGATCAAGCAGGTGCCACCCATGTATTCGGCACTGAAGCGCGACGGCAAGCCCCTGTACGAATATGCACGCGCCGGTATCACGCTCGAGCGCGAGGCGCGCGATGTCACTATTCATTCGCTTGAACTGCTGGGCTATGAAGCGCCGATGCTGAAACTGCGCGTGACGTGCAGCAAAGGTACTTACATTCGCGTGCTGGGCCAGGACATCGGGGCCGCACTGGGTTGCGGCGCGCACCTGAATGCGTTGCGACGTACCGAGGTCGGCAGCTTGACGCTCGATGGCGCAGTGACGCTCGAAACATTCTCGGCCATGGCGGAAGTGGCGCGCGCGCAGGCGCTGGCGCCGGTCGATGCTCTGTTGTCGAGCTTCCCTGTGGTCAAACTGAACGACGAACTGGCGCGTCGTTTCCTGCACGGGCAGCGGCTGGCGCTGGAGAAAGAGGGCATCGTGCCGCCTGCGCCATCAGGCAGGGTAAAGGTGGTGGCGGCAAGTGGCATCCTGCTCGGCACGGCGCAACTGCTGCCATTCTCCCTGCTGGCACCGGAGCGACTGGTGCAGCAAACGCCCTCTGCCTGAAACGATCAGGTCGCGGCCGCGTTCTTCAGCATTTCCTGTTCCAGCAGTTTCAGCGAAATGAATTCGTTCAGATTATTCCGCGCAGGATCCGCCAGGAATTTCATGTAGTCGGGCAGAGCCGCCTGGGCATCAGCTTTCCCTGTGCCATCCAGTGTCTTGCTCTTGTCAGCCTTGTTGAGCAAGGCCAGAACGTAATTCTGCGCTCGCGTCAGTGAAAACTCGGCCGGCGGTGGATGGCCAGTCGTGGTTTCCGCTTCTCGTCGAAAGGCGCGGTCGCCGAGTGCCAGGCTGTCGTTCAGTTCGGTTGACAAGGTTCGCAACAGCACCGTGGTCAGGACAAATTCTTTCGCTGCCTTGGCGACATCGTTGATGACGTTCGGTGCGATCAAGTCACCGGGAGGGTCGCCTGCCTTGGTCGGCACCCGCGCGCCAGATCTCGTTTTTTCCCCGGCTACCGTATCCACCATCGTGGTCAGTTCACGTACGACTTCCTTGAATTGCGGGCTGAACTGGACAAGCTTCAGGCTGACGAGCAAGGCTTCGTGAGCGGCGACCATTGCCTTGTCCGGACTGCCGGTCTTCTTCAGGCTGTCCGAGCCAGCCTTGATGGCATTGGCCACGCACATATCGGTGGCATCCTTGAACTGCCCTGCCAGATAAGCGCTCAAGGCTTTGGTCCCATCGGTGTTGCGGCGGAAGAGAGTGCCGACAGAAGCCGTGCTGCTCCAGTCCATCGATTCGAGGTCGGGCTTCAGTTTGGTGGCAATTTCTTTCGCGCCGCCGGCAGGCAAATGCTTCTGCAGTGCGGCTTGCCTCTGGGCCACGTCGAATCTGTACTTTTCATTTGCGATCGCGTCGCGCAGCGCGGCGGTATTGCCGAGTTTGGTTTTGCTGGGCAGCGCTTTCCTGATATCCGCAGTGATCTCCAGTCCGGTTTCCTGTAGCACGTTGATGATCTTTGCGCGCACCAGTTCGCGTGCGTCGGCCGAGTGGGTATTGAAGCGGTGCAGGGCGCGGTTCAGCTTGGTGTCCGTCTCGGAATGGACCCTGTACAGGTTCACGGTGCCGTCGGCCGCCTTCTCGGCGTACAGCGTGCCTGACATTTTTTCCTTGCCGTGCTGGTCCTCCAGCAAGTTCTGCAATCTTGACAGTGCAACTACGGGATCATTGGTGACAGGCTTCACGGTGTGGGCTCCCTGGGTGTGGATAGCGATGGCTGTTGTGCTCTGGCGAGCCTTGCGGCCAGCGCCGACGGGTTCAGATTCCAGACTTCAGTCATGCTGACGGACGTCCTGCCACGCTGACCAGCCGCGTTGGCGTCTTCCGCCACCTGCGCACCATGCACCGTGCAGAAATCCTGCACAGCCATCTGGAACAGCGGCTGCCGCTTTTCGAGCGCCTCGGACAGCACAGGCATGAAGGTGGCCAGCATCAGGGAGGGCGCGAGCGATTTTCTGGCCTCGGCAGCGAAAGCGGTACCGTCAACGCCCTTCAGCAAACCGGAAATCATCTGGATAGCGTCGCCAAGCACATCACCCAAACCATCCCCGGCCTTCTGCGATGCATATTGCTCAGTCAATGCCTCGAATGCCTTGTTCATGGACTCATCGATGCCATGCCCGAATACCAGGCCGCGTGCGAAAGCGTCGAAGGCCTGCCCAGCCATGTCATCGGCCTGCTCCTGCAAAGCTGGCCTGAGCAAGGCGAGCAGTGCCTGCCTGACCGGCCCGTTGTCCTTCAGCAGGAAGTCCGTCAGGCTGGCGGGCTTGCCGTTGGCGGCCGTGGCGGCCAGCTTCTCGATCTCGAACTGCAGGTGGGGCGCCAGGCTCGCGAGGTCGTTCACCTGCAACGGCAGGGCTTGCGCATCCAGCAGCTGCGACAGCGCCGCCGCATCGCCGGGGGCGGTACGGCTTGGCAGCGCCTTGCGAATGTTGGCCGTGATCTCGATGTGGTTGTCCCTGAGCAGTTGCTTGACCTGCGCGCGGACGGCCTGGCGTGCACTGCTGCCGTCCAGGCATTTGACCAGGCCCGTGATACCCCCCTTGTTGGCCTGTCCGCGCGACCAGATCTCGGCGCTGCCATGGGCGGAATCAGCGTCCTGTGGCTGAGCGAGGAAGGCGCGGAAGTCTTCCAGCCGCTGGCGGGGGGAGCTGGTCGTGTCCATCGTGTCCCGTTAGAAATTCGCGTTCGTGTCAAAAAATAATCATGTCGATACTGGATTTCTTGGCATTTCTAGCCATTTCCAACGGCTGTGTAACTTTTTTACATCAACTGTTCCGGCCGGCCGGGGCTGGGTCATGCATGCAAGCCTTTGAAAATTCAAGGAATTTCATCGTTTGGTCATCTTAAAGGTGCTACAATCGCGGGTTTCGTTCTGACCACCATCCGCTCCCACATGTCAAACACCGACCGCGCATTGCGCAACATCGCCATCATTGCCCACGTTGACCACGGCAAGACCACGCTCGTCGATCAGCTGCTCCGCCAGTCCGGCACCTTCCGCGAGAACCAGCAGATTGACTCGCGCGTGATGGACTCGAACGATCTCGAAAAAGAGCGCGGCATCACGATCCTGTCGAAAAACTGCGCGGTCGAGTACAAGGGCACGCATATCAACATCGTCGACACCCCGGGCCACGCCGACTTCGGCGGTGAGGTCGAGCGCGTGCTGTCGATGGTCGACTCGGTGCTGCTGCTGGTTGATGCGGTCGAAGGCCCGATGCCGCAGACCCGTTTCGTGACCCGCAAGGCGCTGGCCCTGGGTTTGAAGCCCATCGTCGTCGTCAACAAGATCGACCGTCCGGGCGCGCGTCCGGAGTGGGTCATCAACGCCACCTTCGAACTGTTCGATAAACTCGGCGCGACTGAAGAGCAGCTCGACTTCCCGGTCGTGTTCGCATCGGCCCTGAATGGCTATGCGAGCCTGGATCCGGAAGTCCGCGAAGGTACGATGGATCCGCTGTTCGACGCCGTCCTGAAACACGTACCGGTGCGCGACGATGACATCGACGGCCCGCTGCAGATGCAGATCACGTCCCTCGATTACTCATCCTACGTCGGCAAGATCGGCATTGGCCGCATCACCCGTGGCCGCGTCAAGCCGCTGCAGGATGTGGTCATCATCGACGGCCCGGAAGGCACGCCGAAAAAAGCCCGTATCAACCAGGTCCTCAATTTCAAGGGCCTCGAGCGAGTGCTGGTCGACCAGGCCATGGCCGGCGACATCGTGCTGATCAACGGTATCGAAGACCTCGGCATCGGTACGACCGTGTGCGCTCCGGACACCCCGGAAGCCTTGCCCATGCTGACCGTCGACGAGCCGACGCTGACCATGAACTTCATGGTCAACACGTCGCCGCTGGCCGGCCGCGAAGGCAAGTTCGTCACCAGCCGCCAGCTGCGTGATCGCCTTGACCGCGAACTGAAATCCAACGTTGCGCTGCGCGTGGCACCGACCGACGATGACACCATTTTTGAAGTCTCGGGTCGCGGCGAACTGCACCTGACCATCCTGATCGAGAACATGCGCCGTGAAGGCTTCGAGCTGGCCGTGTCGCGTCCGCGTGTCGTGTTCAAGATGGTCGATGGTGTGCGCCAGGAGCCGTTCGAAAACCTGTCGGTCGACGTCGAAGAAACCCACCAGGGTGGCGTGATGGAAGAGCTGGGCCGCCGTCGTGGCGACCTGCAGGACATGCAGCCGGATGGCAAGGGGCGCGTGCGTCTCGAATACCGTATTCCTGCGCGTGGCCTGATCGGTTTCCAGGGCGAGTTCATGACCCTGACCCGCGGCACCGGCCTGATGAGCCATGTGTTCGATGCCTATGGCACGGTCGACGCCAGCAAGGGCGAACTGGCCGGCCGTCGCAATGGCGTGCTGATTTCGCAGGATGACGGCGCTGCCGTTGCCTACGCACTGTGGAAGCTGCAGGATCGCGGCCGCATGTTCGTCAGCCACAATGACCCGGTGTACGAAGGCATGATCATCGGCATCCACTCGCGTGACAACGACCTGGTCGTCAATCCGATCAAGGGCAAGCAGCTGACCAACGTTCGTGCTTCGGGTACCGATGAAGCGGTGCGCCTGGTGCCGCCGATCGAGCTGTCGCTCGAATACGCGGTCGAATTCATCGAGGATGATGAGCTGGTCGAAATCACTCCGAAGAGTATCCGCCTGCGCAAGCGCTTCCTGAAAGAGCATGAGCGCAAGAAGGCCTCGCGCGAAGCGGCGTAATTGCTGTCAGGCTGTTCAGGCACACCACAAAAGGCACCTCCGGGTGCCTTTTGTTTTTTCGGGGTACTGCGCTGATTGGCCGTTTGTGCGGGGCAGGAACAGGGTAGGGAGATCAGGAACTGAGCAGGCCATACCGTGCCTGTCGTGCGCAGCGCGGCGTCATCAACACGATGTACGCACTCGCACCGCTGGCATTCGATCAGGAGTAAGAGAGCTAGTCAGGCAAACGCCCGCCCGCCACCATCGCTACGGAGAAGCCGCCCATGTCACTGCCCGCTATTGCTGGCCAGTCGCCACAGCAAGCGCAGCCCGAGGTACAGCCACAACCACAACCACACGCACTACCGCAGCGGCAACCGCAACCGCAACAGCAACAGCAACCGCAACAGCAACAGCAACCGCAACCGCAACCGCAACCGCAGATGCAGTCACAGTCACGGCCGCAGCAGGTGCATCGAGTCGATGTCACGCAGCCGTTAGATCTGTCAGTGGCAAGCGGCGAAAGCGTCACTTCCCGCCAGATCGTCACAAGTGGCAGGCCGAAACTGGTTCGTCGTGATTATGCAGTGGACCTGACGGCAGCGAGGCAGCAATTCGCCTATGCGCAGCTTGTGCAGCAAGTGAAAATCGGCAAAATGCTCGACATCGTTACGCCCAAGGCAATGGAGAGCCTGATCTGCTGGCTGGAGTCTGGCGGGGGGCCGAGATCCCTGCACTTCCAGTGCGACTTCGGCGGGCCTCGTTGTTATGAAGATCCCGAGTACGACAACCGCGAGGTGCTGGATGGGCAGCTTTTAAAGCGCCTGCTGCAAGCCTGCCGCGGCATCAGGAAGCTTGTCTTCGAGGATTGCCGTCTGTCGGAAGACGGCTTTCGCATGCTGGGTACTTTTCTGATGCAGGAAGGCTGCAAGCTGGAAGTACTGGGACTGATTGACCAAGAGATTGATGACCAATCTGCCGGGCATCTGGCGAAAGCCTTGCGTTCGAACCACAGCCTGCGCGAATTCTCGTTGGGTGGTGGGTTTTCCCGCGTGGCGACCACGGCTATGGCAAAGATCATCGATGCCATTGCCAGGACTCCGTCCATCATCGTGCTGCAGCTGCAGCATCTCCGGGACTGCATGATCTGGCCGTCACAACTGGAAAGCGTGCTGGCTAGCGGCAGCCGCGTACAGCTGGTGGTATCGAACTCTTCTCCGGTGCGGCTGGACTTGTGGGACCGCCGGTACTGGGATCAAGCGTTTGCCGAGTTTTGCCAGCGGCTTGGCCAGGACACCGCATTGCGCTCGCTGGACTTGTCGGGCTGCGATATGAGGCAAGCCAATATCGAAGTCTTGCTGGCGGCCCTGCAGCGCAACGCCCATCTGGAGCGGCTGGAGCTAGGAAGGATAGTGCTGACTGACGCGCAGCAAGCGCTGATCAAGCGCTGCCTCGAACAGAACGAAGCCAACAACCAGGTCCAACGGCAGGTGGCAGAGTGGCAGGCTGCGAAGGTACTGGACAGGCTGATCCCGACCTTGCTCGTTCCCAGTGCAGTCTGGCCGCGCGAGCTCAGCCAACTCCTCGCCGCAATGATGGATGCAGTGACGCTGGAAGCAATGAAGAAGTCCGGCGGTGAGCCTATCGCATCCGTCAACCTGACGAAGGACAAGCGCGTCAAATCGCCCCGGCAGTAACGCGCGCCGCCGGTGTCTGAATGGGGATGGCAATGTCGGATAGTTTTTTTCCAGGTGGCCATGCATCGCTGTTCATTTGTTCGTCGAACGAACGCGCATCTGGGCAGAGGAACAGGTGGGAGGGCGCAGGTACTGAGCTGTCCGGGCAGTGCATACGATGCGCTGCGACCCAACGCTCATACCGATTCCGAAAAGGCCAGCCCGTTGTACAACAGCACTCCTACCGACAGCCCGCGCACGCAGTCGCCGTACGCTTCCGATGTCTCCGTCATTTCATCCATCGAAGAAGAAATCGTACCCGATTCAACATCTGCGCCGCTGCCGGCCCTCTCGACACGCGATCCTGCACCTGCCCGCCAGGAAGCGATGACAGGCGATACAGTCGATGATGCACCAATGGACACCATGCATACCGACCCGCGCATGCAGGTGCGTGGTAGCGAAGCCGGAACCACCAGCGGCGAAGTGCAAGCCAGCGGCGAAAAAAGCAGCAACGAAAAAAGCAGCAACGAAAAAAGCAGCAACGAAAAAATCCCCGATGAAAAAAGCAGCAAGGTAAAGACCCATGGCTCCACGGAGGGTGCAAAGGCAGACAGCACAACGCCAGCCCGAGCGCAGCACAAGCAGCTGCATCGCCACGAACGCGTGCTGAACCTGAAGGAAAGGCAGCTGCATCTCAAGTTCGACAAGACGCTGAAGGAGGAAGAGGGCGAGCTGGAGGTGGGCATTCGCACAGCGCAGGAAATGGAAGCGCTGATCAGCTGGCTGAAAGTCGGCCAGACCGTGAAGGTCTTGCGGCTGTGCTGTGATTTCGGCGGCATGCACCTGACGCTGAGCGAGGACACCGAGGATAGTGAAAGGGATCCCGGCCAGGCGAAGCCCGAGAAGCTCGATGTACAGCTGTTCGAGCGCATGCTGGCTGCCTGTCAGGGTGTCGAGGCGCTGGACTTGTCCGACTGCCGGCTCGCGCCGGAGAATTACCCGATGCTGAGGCGTTACCTGATGCACAAGCACTGCAAGCTGGAGTGCCTGCTATTCGGCGGGCAATACTTGCGGGAGAAGGAGGCCGCCAGCCTGGCCAGAGGGCTGGAGCGCAATCGCAGCCTGAACATGCTGTCACTGTCCGGCACATCGACCGTGTCCTCCGGTCTGAAGCGGATCATCGAGGCGGTGATCCGGAATCCACGCATCAGTTCGCTCTGGCTGGAAGATGTCAATGGTTGCGAAGAGCAGCTACCGCTGTTGCGCCTGTTGCTAACTGCCGGGAACTGCACCTGCCTCGGATTGCAGCATACGACGGGCGTCAAGACATCAGGGCGCAATCCGCGTCTGTGGAACGAGCGGTTCGAGCGGTTCTGCATCCAGCTCAGCGCCAACGTGTCGCTGCGCTTGCTCGACTTGTCAGGGCTCGATCTCACTGAAGAGAATTTCGAATCCCTGGTCGATGCGCTGAAACACAACAAGGATCTCGAATGGCTGGAACTCGGGACCAACAAGCCGGGCAGCAAGCAGGCTGCACGGATCAAGTCCTATCTGCTGCGTAATCGCCAAGCCCACCGTGAAGCGCTATTGCCGCCTGCGATCGCGGCGCTCGACCTGCTGGTCGGCACCGCGATGTCGGACACCTGGCCGATCGAGCTCAGCGGTGTCCTCGCTTCGCAAATGAGCAGTGCTACGCTCGAACAGCTGAAGAAAGGCCTTGAGTCCGGATTCAGGATCCCGCGGCCCAAGCGCAAGGTGACAGCATCTTCCGCATCCGCACCATCCGGCGCCACTGCGACGGCATCCGGTTCGCGGCAGCGCACGCCCACCACCACGGCCGCGCCGGCAGCCGATACGCTGAACACGACGGATACACCGGCACCGGAAAAACGGGGCGACTGACATCAGCGACTGCCATTGTCTTCACCTTCACCTTCACCTTCACCGAGAAGTATCCATGTCCCAGCCTGTCTCTTCCTTCCCTCAACCGCCAACGCCGGCGGCGGGTATCACAGCACCGAATGCAGCGACTCTGTCGCGTGCGCCCAATGGCCCGAATCCGGCACCGGGGAATGCCCCGCTGGCCGTGGTCGCACCGACCATGGCCAGCAAATTGCCCGGGGTAGTCGATGGCACCGACTGGCAGCCAGTGCCTGCGCCGCAGCTGCCCGGTTCGGAGCCGGATTTCGTAGCCCTTGCTCACCCGATGGACAATCCCGTCACCCGCGCCGACCCGCTTGTATACAGTGGCGCAGGTCTTGCAGGCAATTCGAATGGCACGACTTTCCGCATCGACCTCGACGGACACAAGCTGACGCAAAAAGACTTCCAGTGGCTGGCTCGCCTGCTTTCTTCCGCACAGTGCAAGCTGGAGACGCTGCATCTGCGAGGTTGCTCGATTCACGATGAGGCGGCCAAGGAACTGGCCCATGCCATCCGTGGCAATGACAGCCTGAAGAGCTTGTCCCTGTGGGCGGCCTCGTTGATGCCCACCGGCTGGACTTACCTCACCACCGCGCTGTCGGCAGGCTGGCCCTGCATCGGTGCGCCAATGGGCGGCAGGCGCTTCGAGACGCTGGTGCTGGAATCTGCGCGTCCGGGTGACGTGCCCCTGTACTTACTGCGCTCCATCCTCCGCGACAACAGGCAACTGCGTGAACTCGTCGTTACCTCTTCCGTGAATTGCGAAGCGGGACAGATCGTGCCCGACGAGGACTGGAACGAGGAGCTCTTCCAGTTCTGCGAGGAGTTGAAAAAAAATGACAGCCTGTTCGTGCTCGACCTGTCGTGCTACCGCTTCACTGCGGCCAGTCTCGACAATCTCATCCTCGCACTGGACGCGCATCCCGGTATCGAAGACTTTCGGCTCGGTGCAAACGTCCTGACCCGCGAGCAGTCCGGCAGCATCGCCGCCATCGTCGCGCGCAATGCGCTCGCCAACCATGCTCGCCACGACGCGTCCGCCGCGGCGGCGCTCGACCTGCTGGTGCCGGCTTCTGGCGGATTCGCTGCCGGCAGCATCTGGCCGCGCGAACTCAGTGACGAGATTGCCGGCCAAATGGATTGTCGCACGCTGCTGATGATGCGTCAGGGACTGGATGCCAGCTTTCCGATTCTGCCGGAGCCGCGCAAGCGCTGAGCGCGTGACAGACAAGGAACATCCGGCAAGGCATGGCTACACAAGCCCCTCGTCATTTCAATAACGGAGCGAATGCCATGACCCAGCCTTATATTTCTGATGCGGTACGTCCGGCGGTCACGCCACAGGCAACACCCCTTGCCGGGACTGACGCACCTCAGGTTACGCCTGTTGCTGCACCCACTGGCCAGCAACAGCCTGTCATGGCGAGCAAGCCGCCGACGGAAGTTGCAGCGGTCGTTGCCTTTGCCGCTGCTGCTGCGGCGCAGACTACGCAGGTCCTTCCGCGCAGCGTGCCGCAACTCGCGCGCAAGCATGCGGAACAACAAAAGCTGGTCCGTACCGAGTCCGTCACCCGCAACCTGTACCAGATACCGTCCACGGTGAAATGCGC
>JACCDQ011978838.1_pt1 | contig 15002 bp, 10 predicted proteins | sample 7446031 | NCBI WGS metagenome assembly JACCDQ01 (sample SAMN15323442, study PRJNA562643) | freshwater metagenome | isolation source: river surface water | place: USA:Blue River Watershed | collected 2017-08-17
ACACCGGCCCGGTGGCGGCCAGCGAGAAGAACGCGGCGCGCATCTTCAATGCCGACCACTGCTTCTTTGTGACCAACGGCACTAGCACCTCCAACAAGATGGTTTGGCACCATGCGGTGGCTCCCGGCGATGTGGTGGTGGTGGACCGCAATTGCCACAAGTCCATCTTGCACTCGATCATCATGACCGGGGCGATTCCGGTGTTTTTGAAGCCCACACGCAACCACTTCGGCATCATCGGCCCGATCCCCAAGAGCGAGTTCGAGCCCGCAGCGATTCAGGCCAAGATCAAGAAGAACCCGCTGCTCAAGGGTGTGGATGCCAAGAAGGTCAAGCCGCGCATCCTGACGCTCACTCAGTCAACGTACGACGGCGTGCTCTACAACACCGAGACCATCAAGGGCATGCTCGACGGCTATGTCGAGAACCTGCACTTTGACGAGGCTTGGCTGCCGCATGCGGCCTTCCACCCGTTTTATGGCCCTTACCATGCCATGGGTAAAAAACGCGCACGCCCACAGCACAGCATGGTGTACGCCACACAGTCCATCCACAAATTGTTGGCCGGCATCAGCCAGGCCAGCCATGTGTTGGTGCAGGACGCGCAAAACACCAAACGGGGCCGCCCGCTGGTCAATGAGGCGTATTTGATGCACACCTCCACCAGCCCGCAGTACAGCATCATCGCAAGCTGCGATGTGGCTGCGGCCATGATGGAGCCGCCAGGCGGCACCGCACTGGTCGAAGAAAGCATTGCCGAAGCCTTGGACTTTCGCCGCGCCATGCGCAAGGTGGACGCCGAGTACGGCAAGGACTGGTGGTTCAAGGTCTGGGGCCCTGAAAAATTTGGCGAAGAGGGCATTGGCCGCGCGGACGACTGGATCTTGCGCAACGACCCCCGCAAAAAAGCCAGCAAGTGGCACGGCTTTGGCCAACAACTGGCCGATGGCTTCAACATGCTCGACCCGATCAAGTCGACCATCGTCACGCCCGGGCTGGACCTGGACGGCAAGTTCGACAAGACCGGGATTCCGGCCTCGATCGTGAGCAAGTTCCTGACCGAGCACGGTGTGGTGGTGGAGAAGACGGGTCTGTACAGCTTCTTCATCATGTTCACCATCGGCATCACCAAGGGGCGCTGGAACACTTTGCTGACGGCTTTGCAGCAGTTCAAGGACGATTACGCCAAGAACCAGCCGATGTGGAAAATCATGCCGGAGTTCTGTCAGAAGCACCCACGCTATGAGCGCATGGGGCTGCGCGATCTGTGCCAGCACGTGCACGAGATGTATGCCCGCTACGACATCGCACGCCTGACCACAGAGATGTACCTGTCAGACTTGGCACCGGCCATGAAACCCTCGGATGCCTACGCGCACATTGCCCAGCGCAAGACCGAGCGGGTGGAAATTGACCATCTGGAAGGCCGCATCACCGTGGGTTTGGTGACGCCTTATCCACCGGGCATTCCTTTGCTGATCCCTGGTGAGGTTTTCAACAAGAAGATCGTGGATTACCTCAAATTTGCCCGCCAGTTCAACCAGGAATGCCCTGGCTTTGAAACCGACATTCATGGTCTGGTGGAAATCGTGGGTGAGGACGGCAAAAAGCGCTACTACGCCGATTGCGTCAAGGAGTCCTGATCGCTTGGCGCATTCATTGCGCCAATTGACAGACAACAAAAAAGCGGCCTTGGCCGCTTTTTTGTTGTGCCGTCATCGGCTTTACGCTGCGTCAGCCGGCTCGGCGATGCCACCGACCACTTGGCTGAAACCACCGTCCACATACGTGATTTCAGCGGTCACGCCAGCGGCCAGATCGCTCAGCAAGAAAGCGGCCACATTGCCCACATCCTCGATGGTCACGTTGCGGCGGATAGGCGAAGCCTCGGCCACGACCGAGAGGATCTTGCCAAAGCCTTTGATACCGCTGGCGGCCAGGGTTTTGATGGGACCCGCCGAAATGCCGTTGGCGCGCATGCCGCGGGCCTGGCTGCCCAAAGACTCGGCCAGGTAACGCACAGAGGCTTCCAGGCTGGCTTTGGCCAAACCCATGGTGTTGTAGTTGGGCACATTGCGGATGGCACCCAGGTAAGTCAGGGTCAAAACGGCCGATTTGTCGTTCAGGTAAGGCAAGGCGGCCTTGGCCATCGCAGGGAAGCTGTAGGCGCTGATGTCGTGCGCGATCTTGAAACCTTCGCGTGACAGGCCGTCGAGGAAGTCACCGGCAATGGCTTCGCGGGGGGCGTAGCCGATCGCATGCACAAAACCATCGAACTTGGGCCAGTGGGCCGAGAGATCGGTGAAGAGTTTGGCAATTTGCTCGTCGCTGCCGACATCACAGTCGAACACCAGATTGGATCCAAAGTCGGCTGCGAATTCGGTGATGCGGTCCTTGAAACGCTCGCCCACATAACTGAAAGCCAGTTCTGCACCTTGTGCATGGCAGGCCTTGGCGATGCCGTAGGCGATCGAGCGGTTGGACAACACGCCGGTGATCAGCAATTTTTTACCAGCCAGGAATCCTGTTTTTTGGGTCATGTCTTCAACTCCGAGAAAATATGGGCAGAATTGTCGCATGCCAAGACACACGGTTCGGATTGGGAGAAGTTGCCTGCTGGCGGTGATGGCCTGCATGGCGATGCCCGTTTGGGCTGCGCACGCCTACGGCCAGTTTGGCGATGTGCGTTATCCGCCGGGTTTTGCGCATTTCAGCTACGTGAATCCGCAAGCCCCCAAGGGCGGCTCCATCGTGTTGGTGCCGCCAACGCGGCAGTCCAACTTTGACAAATACAACCCCTTCACGCTCAAGGGCAGTGCGCCCCCGGGCATGCTGGGCATGGTGTTTGACACCTTGTTGGTGGGCAATATGGACGAGCCGACCACGGCTTATGGTTTGCTGGCTTCGGACATTCAGGTGGCCCCCGATCGTTCGTGGGTGACTTTCACGCTGAACCCGCAGGCACGCTTTCACAACGGCGATCCGGTGCTGGCCGCCGATGTGAAGCATTCATTCGAGCGTTTGACCAGTCCGCAGGCCGCGCCGCAGTACCGGACGTATTTTGGCGAGGTCAAGTCGGCCACGGTGCTTTCACAGCGCCAGATCCGTTTCGATTTTCAACGTCCCAACAGCGAGCTGCCTCTGATTGTGGGCAGTCTGCCCGTGTTCAGCCGCCAATGGGGTCTGCAAACGGGTGGGCACAAACCGTTGGACCAGATGGTGATGGACATGCCCATCGCATCCGGGCCTTACCGCATCGGACCTGTGCAATTTGGACGCGACGTGACGTATGTGCGCGACCCGGATTACTGGGCACGCGACTTGAATGTCCGCAAAGGCCTGTTCAACTTTGACCGCATCACCTACAAAATTTACAAGGACAGCACGGCGCAGCTCGAAGCTTTCAAGGCCGGTGAGTTCGATTACATGCAGTCTTTTGTGGCACGTGAGTGGGCCAGGGCTTACACCGGCCGGGCCTTTGATCGCGGTGAGCTGGTCAAGGCCGAGTTGCCGCACGGCAATGCGGGGGACTTTCAGGGCTTTCAATTCAATTTGCGCCGCGACAAATTCAAGGATGTTCGGGTGCGGCAAGCGATCGCGCTGGCGATGGATTTTGAGTGGCTCAACCGCCAGCTGTTCTACAACGCCTACAGCCGTGTGCGGGGGTATTTTGTGGCCAGCGACTTTGAGGCCAAAGGCCGTCCCGGCCCTGAAGAGCTGAGCTTGCTGGAGCCCTTGCGAGCCAAGTTGCCGCCCGAGGTGTTTGACCAAGATGTGCCTTTGCCGCCGGCCACGCAGCTGGCACCGGACTCGGGTCACACCTTGCGCGATCACCTGCGGCAAGCCCGAGATTTGCTCAAGGCGGCCGGCTGGACGTACAAGGACGGCGCTTTGCGCGATGCCCGCGGGCAGGCTTTGACCATCGAGTTCCTCGACAGCTCGGGCTCCATGGGGAGGGTGGTCACTCCGTTTGCCAAAAATCTCGAAAAACTGGGCATCCAGGTCCAGTACAAGGTGACCGACTTCGCCTTGCTCCAAAAACGCATGGATGTGTTCGATTTCGATGTGGTCAGCAACCGCACTGTCGGCAGCGAGGCACCTGGCACTGAGCTGCTTGAACGTTTTGGCTCTCGATCGGCTCAGGTGGAAGGGTCGGGCAATGTGCTGGGTTTGCAAGATGCGGCCGTGGATGCCTTGCTGGACCATGCAGTGAGTGCCACAACGCGGCCACAGCTGGTCACCAGTTTGCGGGCTCTGGACCGGGTGCTGCGCCACGGGCACTACGTGGTGCCGCACTGGTATGGCGCGGTTCACCGCGTCGCCTGGCGTGCTGCAGCTTTTGAGCGGCCCCAAGCTTTGCCCCGGTATTACCAGCCAGAAGCCTTGGTGACCACCGTGTGGTGGTCGCCAGCGGCCACTGGCCAGACCCTGAAGAAAGCACCTTGACCATGCTGGCTTACATCGTCAAACGTTTGTTGCTGATGATTCCAACGCTGCTGGGCGTGTTGCTCATGACTTTTGTTGTGATCCAGTTTGTGCCAGGTGGGCCGGTGGAGCAGATGGTGGCCCAGTTGCAAGGTCGCGATTCGGGCGGCGAGGGGGCTGCGGCCGCTGGCAGTGGCTACCGCGGGCGACAGGGGGTGGATGCGGCGCGCATTGCCGAGATCAAGACGCTTTATGGCTTTGACAAGCCCCCTGTGGAGCGTTTTTGGATGATGCTCCAGCAGTTTGCCCGCTTCGATCTGGGCAAGAGCTTCTTCTATCCCAAAAATGTTTGGGACCTGATTTTGGAAAAACTGCCGGTGTCCATCAGTCTGGGCTTGTGGACTTTCTTTTTGAGTTACCTGGTTTCGGTGCCGCTGGGCATCGCCAAGGCCGTGCGGGCGGGCACGCGTTTTGACACGCTGACCAGCCTGCTGGTGTTGGTGGGCTATGCCATTCCAGGCTTTGTGCTGGGTGTGGCATTGCTGGTGATTTTTGGCGGTCAGTTGCAGTGGTTTCCTTTGCGTGGCCTGACCTCTTCGAACTGGGAACAGCTCAGTTGGGGGAGCCAGGTGGTGGATTATTTGTGGCACATCGCATTGCCCGTGACGGCCAGCGTGCTCGGGGCTTTTGCCGTGATCACCATGCTGACCAAGAACGCATTTCTGGAAGAAATCCGCAAGCAATACGTGCTGACAGCCCGGGCCAAGGGCTTGAGTGAACGCCGTGTGCTGTACCGCCATGTGATGCGCAACGCGCTGATTCCGCTGGTGACGGGTTTTCCTGCGGCGTTCATCGGCGCATTTTTCACAGGATCACTGCTGATTGAAACCCTGTTTTCGCTCGATGGCTTGGGCTTGTTGAGCTATGAATCGGTCATCCGGCGTGACTATCCGGTGGTTCTGGGTACGTTGTACCTGTTCACGTTGATCGGGCTGGTGACCAAGTTGATCAGCGATTTGTGTTACCTCTGGGTCGATCCCCGTGTGAAGTTCGAGCCATGACACCAGCTGCTTCTCAAATGTCGCCCTCCCGCCGCGCGTGGCTGCGTTTCAAACGCAACCGTCTGGGCTTTGGCAGCCTGGTCATTTTTGTCACGCTGTTTGTGCTGAGCCTGGGGGCCGAGTTCTTATCGAACGACAAGCCTTTGCTCGTGCGCTACCAAGGGCATTGGTATTTTCCGGTGGTGCAAGACCTGCCTGAGACCGTGTTTGGCGGTGACTTCGAAACACCCACCGATTACCTGGATCCATTCATTCAGCAGCAACTTCGCCGCGATGGGCAGTGGGTTCTGAAAGCCCCCAACCCCTACCACCACAGCACGTTGGATTACTTTGCGCCTTTGCCCAACCCGGCACCGCCCACCGCGCGCAACTGGTTGGGCACCGACGACAGGGGGCGCGATGTGTTGGCCAGACTGCTTTACGGTTTCCGTGTATCGGTCCTGTTTGCGTTGGCCTTGACGGCGTTCGGTGTTGTGCTGGGGGTGCTGACCGGCGCGGTGCAGGGTTTTTTTGCCGGCAAGACCGATTTGGTGTTTCAGCGCTTCATTGAAATCTGGAGTGCCATGCCTGAGCTGTATTTGCTCATCATTTTTTCGGCCGTGTTCGAGCCCAGTGTGGGGCTGCTGCTGATTTTGCTGAGCCTGTTTGGCTGGATGGGCTTGTCAGACTATGTGCGCGCCGAATTCTTGCGCAACCGTCAGCTCGATTACGTCAAATCGGCCAGGGCCTTGGGCCTGGGCCATGGGCCCATCATCTGGCGCCATGTGCTGCCCAACAGCATGACGCCAGTGGTGACGTTTTTGCCTTTCCGCATGAGTGGCGCGATCTTGGCCTTGACCTCGCTGGATTTTCTGGGCCTGGGGGTGCCGCCTGGCACGCCTTCTTTGGGTGAGTTGTTGGCTCAAGGCAAAAACAACATCGACGCCTGGTGGATTTCGATCTCAACTTTTGTGGTCCTGGTGCTCACCTTGCTGTTGCTCACCTTCATGGGCGATGCCCTGCGCGATGCACTCGATCCGCGAAAGGCGCAATCATGAGCGATCAGGCCTTGCTGGTGTTGAAGGGGCTGTCGGTGTCGTTCGGCGAAACCGAAGTGGTCCATGAGATTGATCTGACCATTCGGGCGGGAGAGCGGCTGGCGCTGGTCGGTGAGTCGGGTTCGGGGAAGTCGGTCACGGCCTTGTCGGTGTTGCGGCTGCTGGAGTCGGCAACGTTCAAGGGGCAGGTGCTCTGGCAGGGTGAGGACCTGTTGCAAAAATCGGGGGCGCAGATGCAGCGCATCCGGGGTGATGACATCGCCATGATCTTTCAAGAGCCCATGACCGCGCTCAACCCCTTGATGACGGTGGGCCAGCAAATTGCCGAGGTGCTGGCGCTCAAAAAGGCTTTGCGACCCCAAGCGGCGCGGCAAAAGGCGGTGGCCTTGCTGGCCGATACAGGCATTGACGATCCCGAGCGCCGGTTTGGCGCTTACCCGCATCAGCTCTCGGGAGGGCAGCGCCAACGGGCGATGATGGCCATGGCCTTGGCCTCCGAGCCCAAGCTATTGCTGGCCGATGAGCCCACGACCGCACTGGATGCCAGTTTGCGCTTGCAAATGCTGCAATTGCTGGCGCGCTTACAGCAAAAAACGGGCATGGCGGTTTTGTTGATCACCCATGATCTGGCTTTGGTGCGGCACTTCGCGGACCATGTGGCGGTCATGGAAAAGGGCCGCTTGGTGGAGCAGGGGCCCTTGGCCCATGTGTTTGCGCATCCGCAACATGCGTACACCCGTCAACTGCTCAGCAGTCGCCCCAGTCGAGAGGGGCTGTCTCAAACCCACAGCACGCAAACCCCCTTGTTGCAAGCCTCGGCTTTGTCAGTGCGCTACCCGATCCCTGAATCCGGCTTTCGCGGCTGGTTCCGAACGCGCCATTTCACAGCCTTGCACGGTGCCGATTTCGACATCCAGCCCGGCACCACCTTGGGCGTGATGGGGGAGTCGGGCTCGGGCAAGTCCAGCTTGGCCCAGGCGGTGTTGGGCCTGATCCCATTTGGAGGGCATTTGTCTTTCTCTGGGCGGTCGTGGCAAGGCTCGCCAAGCCGGGACCGGTCTTTGCGCCGTCGGGTGCAGGCCGTGTTCCAGGATCCGTATGGCAGCTTGTCACCCCGCATGACGGTGGGGGAAATCGTTTCGGAGGGGTTGAAACTGCATCAGCCTGACTGGTCGCGCATGCAGATCGAGCAAAAGGTCTTGGCCACGTTGCAGGAGGTGGGTTTGTCCACCGAGTCTTTTCCTGATTTGCTCAACCGTTACCCCCATGCCTTTTCGGGCGGGCAACGTCAGCGAATTGCACTGGCCCGCGCGTTGGTGATCGAGCCCGAATTGCTGGTGCTGGACGAACCCACCAGCGCATTGGATGTGACGGTGCAGCAGCAAATATTGAAGTTACTTCAGGACTTGCAAAAAAACAAAGAAATTGCGTACTTATTGATCACGCATGACGTCGATGTTTTGCGGGCCATGGCGCACCAGATCATGGTGCTGCAAGCGGGCCAGGTGGTGGAGTCGGGATCGGCTGAACAAGTGCTGCACCAAGCCGAGCACCCTTACACGCGCAGTCTGCTGGACGCTTTCCCGGATGCCTGATGCGCGAGCCTCAAGGCCCACCTTCTTTTTCCTTCAAAATCACACACTTAGCACATTTTTCAGCTAGAATACTATCTTCACGACCAAACGGGCGGGTTTTCACCGCCCGTTTTTTTTGGTCTTTCATTTTTAGTCTGACATTTCGAAGTTCTGTGGCACTGCAGCAAATCGTTGAAGAAACCGTGACCGGCCTGGGCTATGACCTGGTTGAGATTGAGCGCTCTGCGGGCGGTTTGCTGCGCATCACGATCGATTGGCCGTGGCAGCCAGGCTCGGATGTGTTTGTCACGGTAGAAGACTGCGAAAAAGTCAATCGACAGCTGCAGTTTGCTCTCGAGGTGGACGGGGTGACCTACAACCGCCTTGAGGTGTCGTCCCCCGGCATCGACCGTCCCTTGCGGCATGAAAAGGACTTTGAGCGTTTCACGGGTGAGTTGATCGACCTCACGCTCAAAGCCCCCATGGGTGAGAACGCAGCGGGCATGGTCAGTGCCAACCGCAAAAAATTCCGCGGCACGCTCGAGCGTGCGGCCACCGGCGAAGGCTGGCAAATCGTCTGGAGCGATGAGCCTGCAGTCAAGCCCGGTCAACGGATCAGCAAGAAACGAGTGCCAGCGCCTTTGCATGCCCTGGGCTTCACGCTGGACGAATTGCGCGACGCCCGTCTGGCGCCCGTGGTGGATTTCAAGGGGCGAAAGCCCAAGGCACAAGCCTGACCCTGGTGGCGGCTTTTTGAATATTTGAATCGGGGCTCCATCACAAGCCCCACTGGAACAGGAGAGTCGAGTCATGAATCGCGAAATGTTGATGTTGGTCGAAGCCATCTCACGTGAAAAGAACGTGGAGCGCGACGTGGTGTTTGGTGCCGTGGAAGCGGCTTTGGCCCAAGCCACCAAAAAGCTGTATGCCGGCGAGGTGGACATCCGCGTCTCGGTCAACCGTGACACCGGCAATTACGAGTCCTTCCGCCGCTGGCATGTGGTGCCCGATGAAGCGGGTTTGCAATTGCCCGAGCAGGAAATCCTCTTGTTCGAAGCCAAAGAACAAATCCCTGACATCGAAGTCGACGAGTACATCGAAGAGCCGATCGAGTCCTTGCCCATTGGTCGCATTGGCGCCATGGCGGCCAAGCAGGTGATCTTGCAAAAGATCCGCGATGCCGAACGTGAAATGTTGTTGAACGATTTCATGTCGCGTGGCGAAAAAATCTTTGTCGGCACCGTCAAGCGCATGGACAAGGGCGACATCATCTGTGAAGCAGGCCGCGTCGAAGGCCGCCTGCGCCGCAGCGAGATGATCCCCAAGGAAAACCTGCGCAGTGGTGACCGCGTGCGCGCCATGATCATGGATGTGGACCTGACTTTGCGCGGTGCGCCCATCATCTTGTCGCGCTCGGCCCCTGAGTTCATGATCGAGTTGTTCCGTCAGGAAGTGCCCGAGATCGAGCAAGGCCTGCTCGAAATCAAGACCTGCGCCCGTGACCCAGGTTCGCGCGCCAAGATTGCGGTGCTCTCGCATGACAAACGTGTTGACCCGATCGGCACCTGTGTCGGCGTGCGCGGCACCCGCGTCAACGCCGTGACCAACGAGTTGGCCGGTGAGCGCGTGGACATCGTGCTGTGGAGCGAAGATCCTGCGCAGTTCGTGATCGGTGCGCTGGCTCCAGCCAACGTGCAGTCCATCGTGGTGGACGAAGAAAAGCACGCCATGGACGTGGTGGTGGACGAGGAAAACCTCGCGATCGCGATCGGTCGTGGCGGTCAAAACGTTCGCCTGGCGTCTGACTTGACCGGCTGGAAGATCAACATCATGGACGCTGCCGAGTCTGCGCAAAAGCAGGCCGAAGAAAGCTCCGGCATCCGCCAGCTGTTCATGGAAAAGCTCGACGTGGACCAGGAAATCGCCGATATCCTGATCGAAGAAGGCTTCACCAGCCTGGAAGAAGTGGCTTATGTGCCCATCCAGGAAATGCTGGAGATCGAAAGCTTCGACGAAGACACGATCAACGAGCTGCGCTCGCGCGCCAAAGACGCTTTGTTGACCATGGAGATCGCGATTGAAGAAAGCGTTGAAGACGTTTCTCAAGATCTGCGTGACCTGCCAGGCTTGACGCCTGAGCTGATTTCCAAGCTGGTGGAAGCGGGTGTTCATACCCGCGACGACCTGGCTGATCTGGCCACCGACGAATTGACCGACATCACCGGTCAGACCGCCGAAGAAGCCACCGCCCTGATCATGAAAGCCCGCGAGCATTGGTTCGCAGGCCAGGCCTGAAGTTAACGGAGGCTTGAACACCACTATGTCCAGCACCACAGTTGCCGAGTTCGCCAATGAACTCAAAAAATCCGCCGAAGTCTTGCTGCAGCAATTGAGCTCAGCCGGTGTGCCCAAATCATCGGACAGCGAAACGCTGACCGATGCCGACAAGCAAAAGCTGTTGAGCTATTTGCAAACCAGCCACGGCACACAAGCCGGCGACCGCAAGAAAATCACGCTCGTTAAGAAATCGACCAGCGAGATCAAGCAAGCCGACGCCACGGGCAAGGCCCGCACGATCCAGGTCGAAGTGCGCAAGAAGCGCACCTTGATCAAGCGTGACGACGAGGTCGCGGCCGAACCGCAAGTCGAAGCACCACAGGAACCTGTGATCGATCATGCTGAATTGGCCCGTCGCGAAGAAGAAGCTCGCCGTCAGGCCGAGTTGATTCGTCGCCAGGAAGAAGAGCTGGCTGAAAAACGCCGCCTGCGTGAAGCGCAAGAAGCCCAACAACGTGCGGCCGCAGAAGCTGAAGCGCAGCAAGCCGAGGCGCTTGCACAAGCTGCCGAGGCGGCCAAACCCGTCTTGAGCCGCGAAGAGCGTGAGCAGCTGGCCCGTGCGGAAGCCGCCAGCATCAACGCCTCACAAGCCAAGCCTGCTGCACCGGCAGCACCTGTGGTGTCCGCACAAGAGACCGCTGCTGCACAAGCGGCCGTAAAAGCCAAAGCCGACCAGGCTGCACGCGAAGAGGCTGCTTCCAAAGCCGCCGCTGAGTCCAAAGCGCGTGCCGACGAAGAAACCGCTCGCGCTCGCGATCTGGACGAGCGCCGCCGCAAAGCCTTGGCCGAAGCCGAAGCCATTCGCGCCATGATGAACGCCCCCAAGAAGGTGCTCGTCGCGAAAAAAGAAGAACCCAAAGTCGAGGCCAAAGCCGCCGTCAAAGGCACGCTGCACAAGCCCGCAGGCACGCCTGCGCCAGGCGCTCGCACAGCCGCAGCCAAAGCCGGTGATGCCACTGGCCCGGCAGGCAACAAGGAAGTCAAATCTGCCAAGCTGTCGTCCAGCTGGGCAGGCGATCCGGCCAAGAAGAAAGCCATCCCGACCCGTGGTGACACCAGCGGTGGCGTGGGCCGCAACAACTGGCGTGGTGGTCCCCGTGGTCGCCGTGGCAACGATCGCGATCGCGACGACTCGCACGGCCAGTCGGCACCGCAAGAAGTGCGCGTGCTCGAAGTGCACGTGCCCGAAACCATCACCGTGGCCGAATTGGCCCACAAGATGGCGATCAAGGCGTCTGAGGTCATCAAGCACTTGATGAAGCTCGGCCAGATGGCCACCATGAACCAGCCGCTGGACCAAGACACCGCCATGATCGTGGTGGAAGAAATGGGCCACAAAGCCGTGATCGCGGCTTTGGACGATCCAGAAGCCTTCACCGACGAAGAAGTGTCCGATCAGCACGCCGAGGCCTTGCCCCGTGCGCCTGTGGTCACCGTCATGGGTCACGTGGACCACGGCAAGACCTCGCTACTGGACTACATCCGCCGTGCCAAAGTGGCCTCGGGTGAGGCCGGTGGCATCACGCAGCACATTGGTGCTTACCATGTGGAAACGCCACGCGGCATGATCTCTTTCCTGGACACCCCGGGTCACGAGGCCTTCACGGCCATGCGTGCCCGTGGCGCGCAAGCCACCGACATCGTCATCCTGGTGGTGGCCGGTGACGACGGCGTCATGCCCCAGACCAAGGAAGCCATCAAACACGCCAAAGCAGCCGGTGTGCCGATCGTGGTCGCCATCAACAAGATGGACAAGCCCGACGCCAACATCGAGCGCGTGCGTGCCGAGTTGATTTCTGAAGAAGTCGTGCCCGAAGAATTCGGTGGCGATTCGCCTTTTGTGTCCGTGTCCGCCAAAACCGGCATGGGCATTGACGACCTGCTGGAGCAAGTGCTCTTGCAAGCCGAAGTGCTGGAACTCAAGGCACCCGTCGATGCTGCAGCCAAGGGCTTGGTCATCGAGGCGCGTCTGGACAAGGGCCGCGGCCCTGTGGCCACGATCCTGGTGCAGTCCGGTACCTTGAACACCGGCGACGTGGTGCTGGCAGGCCAGACGTTTGGCCGTGTGCGCGCCATGTTGGACGAAAACGGCCACCCGATCAAATCGGCTGGCCCATCGATCCCTGTTGAAATTCAAGGTTTGACCGAAGTGCCGCAAGCCGGTGATGAATTCATGGTCATGGGTGATGAACGCCGTGCCCGCGAAATCGCCACCTACCGTGCTGGCAAGTTCCGCAACACCAAGTTGGCCAAGCAGCAAGCGGCCAAGCTGGAAAACATGTTCACCGACATGGCCGCTGGCGAAGTCAAGACTTTGCCCATCATCGTCAAGGCCGACGTGCAAGGTTCGCAAGAAGCCCTGGGCGCATCGCTGCTCAAACTGTCGACCGACGAGGTCAAAGTGCAGATGGTGTACTCCGGCGTGGGTGGCATCAGCGAGTCGGACATCAACTTGGCGATCGCTTCCAAAGCCATCGTGATCGGTTTCAATGTGCGCGCCGATGCCGGTGCCCGCAAATTGGCCGAAGGCAATGGTGTGGACATCCATTACTACAACATCATTTATGACGCTGTGGACGAGCTCAAAGCCGCGATGTCTGGCATGTTGGCACCTGAGCAGCGTGAAGAAGTCATCGGTACGGCCGAAATCCGCACCGTGTTCGTGGCGTCCAAGATCGGTACGGTGGCGGGTTGTATGGTCACCTCCGGCATGGTCAACCGCAACGCCAAATTCCGCCTGTTGCGCGACAACGTTGTCATCTACACCGGCGAGCTCGATTCGCTCAAGCGACTCAAGGACGATGTGCGCGAAGTCAAGGAAGGCTTCGAGTGCGGCGTCAAGCTCAAGAACTACAACGACATCAAAGAGGGCGATCAACTCGAATTCTTCGAAGTCAAGGAAATCGCGAGAACGCTGTAAATGGCGCGTAAAAAGGTTTCATCCGTACCGAACCGCGGTTTCCGCGTGGCCGACCAGATCCAGCGGGATCTGGCCGAGTTGATCGCGCGTGAGTTAAAAGACCCACGCGTGGGCATGGTCACGATCAACGCGGTCGAGGTGACACCTGACTATGCGCATGCGAAGGTGTTTTTCAGTGTCTTGACGGGCAATCCCGATGAGGCCACGGAAGGCTTGAACGCAGCGGCAGGCTTTTTGCGCAATGGTTTGTTCAAGCGTTTGCACATCCACACGGTGCCAACCTTGCATTTCATGTTTGACCGCACCACCGAGCGGGCTTCGGACATGAATGCGCTGATCGCCAAAGCGGTTTCTTCGCGCGCACAGGACGACTGAGCCATGAACGCGCCACGCACCAGGGTGCAACGGCGCCCTGTGCATGGGGTGCTGTTGCTCGATAAACCGCTGGGACTGTCCAGCAACCAGGCTTTGCAAAAGGCCAAGTGGTTGTTGCGTGCAGAAAAAGCCGGACATACCGGAACCCTGGACCCTTTGGCCACTGGCGTATTGCCCTTGTGCTTTGGTGCGGCCACGAAATTCAGTCAGCAACATCTGGATGCCGACAAGGTGTACGAAACGACGGTGCGCCTGGGTCTGAAGACCCGCACAGCCGATGCCGAAGGCGATGTGATTCAGACGCGAGAAGTGTCATGCACACCGGGTATGGTGGTGGAAGTTCTGGACCAGTTCATGGGCCCGATCAGCCAGGTGCCGCCCATGCACAGTGCCTTGAAAAAGGACGGCAAGGCTTTGTACGAATATGCCCGAGAGGGCGAAACCGTTGAGCGCGAAGCGCGCAAGGTGGTGATCCATGATTTGGAACTGCTGGACATGCAACTGCAGGGGGATGCCCCATTTTTGCGTTTGCGCGTGGCCTGCAGCAAAGGCACTTACATCCGCACCTTGGGTGAGGACATTGCCGAGGCCTTGGGTTGTGGTGGCCACCTGATCGCACTGCGCCGTGTGGCGACCGGGCCGTTTGAGGCCTCACAGTGTGTGACCCTGACGCAGCTCGAAGCCATGGACGAAACAGAGCGTCTGGACGCTTTGTTGCCAGTCGACGTCTTGTTGCCCGGCTACACCGAGGTGAGTCTGGACAGCGAGAACGCTGGCCGATTTTTGAGTGGGGTGCGCCGACGCGGCCCCTGGGTTGATTGTGATCATGTGGCCGTTTATGGAGAACATCCTCGTGTACTGCTGGGAACAGCGCATGTGCACGGCGGCGAATTGATTCCGGGTCGATTGTTGAGCCCGATCGAAATTCAACAGATTTTGGAAAGATCGCCTGTCGTTGAGCCGTTGCTGGCCGCGCAGGTTTAAAGGAAGAGAAAGCATGAGCAAGCAAATTCGCAACATCGCCATCATCGCGCACGTTGACCACGGTAAAACCACCATGGTCGACCAACTGCTGCGCCAGTCGGGTACCTTCGCCGACCACGAAAAAGTGGTCGACACCGTGATGGACAACAACGCCATCGAACGTGAGCGCGGCATCACCATCTTGGCCAAGAACTGCGCCGTGAGCTGGGAAGGCACGCACATCAACATCGTCGACACCCCGGGCCACGCGGACTTCGGCGGTGAAGTCGAGCGCGCGCTGTCCATGGTG